>Ga0190333_1000120_pt1 | contig 15434 bp, 18 predicted proteins | sample 48720467_MG_FD_161676 | JGI IMG/M metagenome (GOLD analysis project Ga0190333, IMG submission 161676) | Hydrothermal vent sediment bacterial communities from Southern Trench, Guaymas Basin, Mexico - 4872-04-6-7_MG | ecosystem: Environmental > Aquatic > Marine > Hydrothermal vents > Sediment ... | reverse complement strand
TTTTTTGGACAAGGTATGGATAAGGGCAGAATTAGAGAGTTCACAAACAGATTGTTACATAATAGATGACAATTATCTGAAAAACCAACTGTTTCAAATGGCAGAACAAAAACAAATAAAAATTACAGTTTCTGAAGAAATTGAGAGGATAATAGAGAGAAAAGCAATTAATAAAAGTATTGAAAGCAAAGGGAATCATAAAGAGGTAAAAGATGTCAAGTAAAACAATTTCGGCGACCTCAATTCCTCCCATAAATAAATTTATGGGTATCCTTGAGGTGATTTTATGACAAAATTATTACTTAAATCAGTAAATTCTTTTGATGATTTTAAAAATGAACTGGAAAATTTTAATTCTGAAAATCAAGTAACTTTAATTAATTATTAGTTTTTTACTGTTAAATTTAATTCTAAGGCTCATTTAAAACGAAAGATTTAAATATGACTTCATATAACCTTTACATTATATGTAAAGATATAATCTAAATAGCAACTATATATAATAACAATTGAGGTGTAATGTAATATGGATTTTCCAAATATAATGCCAAAAGAAAAATATCTTGGCATGACAACAAATGATCAAGAAGCGTACATAAAGAAAAAAATTTTAGAAATCCTTGAAATGAACCCCCATGGAATAACTGTTCCAGATATTATAGAAAAAACATATTTTAAAAGTAGACAAACATTAATTAAACATTTAGAAAGATTTATTTCTTCTGGCAGAGCTTATAAAATAAAAAGAAGAAATTTAACAACATATTATCTAAATGGGATACCAGATCATTCACAATTAAATTTAGAAACTACAACAGATTCTGGAAGTAGAATAAAAGGTAAGATTTTAAAAAATGATTTAGGAACTTGTGCATATTTTGAATATGATGACAGCATTATTAAGGGTGGAATTTTGATTAAAGAGAATGATTTAAAAAAGTTCTCTGAAATTGTCACTAAATTGGTGAAGGAGGTTTGAAAATGACAAAATTATTACTTAAATCAGTAAATGTTAAACCAGAAATAAAGAATTTGACAAGAACAGAAATCACATTAATTAATAAGACAAAAACAAAACTGAAGTATTCTCCTTTCTTTGTTTTAAATCCAACAATTAAAAAAGATATGAATCTTCTTTGTGATTACTTGACTTATCTTAAAAAAGAAAATATATCTCTAAAAAATTTGGGTGGATTGAGTTTTAGAGTTTTTGAACATGATTTTTTAGTTAATGAAATAAAAAATAAGAATCAATTGGATTTAAATTTTAAACTATTAAATGAATCTTATTTAAATTTAGAAAAATATTTCTTTAAATTTATAGAACCAGCAACCAGTCTTTATAGGAATAGATATAAAGATTCTATAAAAAAATAATTATTTATAAATAACATATTCTCTAAAATAAAATTATGGTGAGTAAGAAATTCATTTTACTGCTATTTTTATTGCTATTTTCATTAGTATCTGCAATCAACATCACGCCTGATCAACTAGATTTGACATATCAACTCAACGAGATCAATACAGGCCAGATACAGTTTCATTATGAAGGAAACACGACACCGCATTCATTTACAATATACAACATAACTCTTGTTGACATACCTTATCTTAATGTAACTCCGATCTCATCATTGAATGTCAATGAAACAGGCAACATAAATTACTCTTATCAAATTTCAAGTCCTGTTTCAGGATCATTCAATGGCAGGATTATATATAATTATTTAACAAATATCACTAAGGACCCTGTAAACTATACTGCAACCGTAAACGCAACAGGTTTCAATCCTGTAAACAGGACAGTCTTTGTAAATGACAGCGTTATTTGGGAGAATATTGACACTTCTAACCATACAATAACAAATCTCAACAATCCTAGCCAAAGATATGTCTTAACACCAGGAGATAAGTTAGTGATGACATTTTCAAATACAGGCAATTTCAGTTATTATGATGAATACACGAGCATAGGTGGTTTTGTTTACATAGAATCTAATTTAATGGAGATTTTCACGCATACGCCAAGCTACGACATACCGATAACAGCAAATTTCCAATACATTTCTGAGAGTATTGAAGCAGACATAGTTCCTGATTCTTTCACAATGGATTACAATGAGCAGGATGAAGGAGTTTTAAGGTTAAAGACAAACAACACAGTGTTCAATATTCATCTAAGTGGTGATTGGTTTTCTTTTTCAGACAACAACTTTGATCTTGACGGAACTAAGCTGATAACATTCACTATAAAGCCAAAGGATATTGACGAAACAAGTGAAACAGGAAAAAACTATGACAAAACTATTTTAATAACAGGCCAAAATTTATTGAACAAAGAGGTAACAGTTCCAATATTCATAAATTTTTTTAATTTTACAGAAGATGAAAGTGGACCGACATTTATTTTTGAAACATTGAGTGCTGAGGAAACGATTAAATATTGCACAGACAAATACGGAAAGGATAAAAAAGATTGGGAAGGTTTTTGCCAAGATCTGATACAGAACGAGAGCTATCCTGTATATGTAGAACAGAGATTTTATCCTGAGCTTAACGAGAGTGATTTCAAGAAAGCTGTTGACGCTCCAGACATCATAATTGAGGCAACAGATCGGTTACGGACAGATATGGAGAATCAGAACAAAGATCAGAATGACAAGATAAGTTCGTTAGAAAATAAGATAAACAGTTTTGAAGAAAAGCTTACAGGCATGGAAAAACAATTAGGAACAGTTGAAGATTATGTTTTAAATATAAAACAGAACACGAGTATAACTAGCATAATATTTTGGTTATTAGTATTTATAGCTTTATTTATAGTATTGATTTGGAAACTGATAATTTGGATTAAGACAAGGAAAAAAGTGTCAACGGCAATGGGTATATAAGAATGGCAGAAAATAAAAAAGACAAAGGATTTCCGATTTGGACAATCATCATAATAGCGTTCACATATTTTTTATTAGGATTATTTGCATATCTTTTCAAGTTTAACCTGAATTCAACATTATTGAGCTTTTTTTTATTGACGGTATTATACGGTTTTGCATTTGGTCTGCATTTCTTGTTAGTGAAATGGCCAAGCATGAAGAAAGAAAAAAAAGAGCTTTTACAAGAGATCACGCCACAGGAAGCAAAAGAAATGGATTTAGAATATCTTTTAAAAGAATACGGCATTGTTCCTGGCAAGATAGAGATTGACACGCCAAAGTTAGTTGGTGAAGAAGGCCAACCTAAAGATGTTTGGCATTGGCTACGGTTTAAAGACAGGTTTGACGATTTTTCAGTTGACATATTCAGGAATTTGGCAAAAATAGAGCATAGGAGTGTTTTTTTTGACATACCACGCAATCAATCAGTTAAAGAGCTTATTTCTATGGGTAGCGTTATGGCGGAAACAGGCATCCAAATAGAAAAGATTATAGATCCAATTACAGAAAAGGTTGTCAGGATAGTGCAGACGCAGACACCAAGGACAAGGATACAAGCTCCACAACCTATATCTGTTGAAGAAGGGACTGTAACAGGTGGCGAGGAAACTGCTGAGGAATCTTCTAAAGAAAAAGAAAAAGGTGAATAAAAAACAGATTGCTCAGCTTAATACAATTATAAAAGAAAAGGTGATGAAAAATCGGAATATTTAGAAAGAAAAAAGAAATAATAAATCCAGAGATATTTTTAAACTTTCAACCTGATTTGGCACAAGGTCATGCGTTAATGGTTGTTGACAAAGAAACAGGCATTTCTGAAAAGATCAGCACAAACAGGTATGTTATACCTGCATTCCCAAGGGATGTTGACGAGAACGCTGATGATTATGATGAACGGTTAAAACGAAGATATTTCATACCTGTGTCAAAGAACTATTTGTTAAGACTAGACATTGGTGAACACAGGAAATTCATATTTGGTCTGCCAAAGAAGATAGAAGATTTGCCGTTGGGATTACAGCACGGTGTCGGAAGAGACCTTTTTGGAACTTTCATACTATTATTGCAGAAGAAGGAAACTATAGAAAAACTTTTGATGCAGGACATCAAGAACAAAGATGAAATCTTGAAAAAGATAACTAGCCACGAGTTTTATGATGACCTGCTTAAACATCTTGGTGAAATAATGAAATACCACACAGAAACAGTTGTCGGCAGAATGTCAACTGAAACCAGGATACCACAACAACAGTAAAAGGTGATTAATGTGGAAATTAACGGTTTAAAGGTCAAAGGAGTAACATTAAAAGACAAGGAAGATGAAGTCCAGGTCAAGACAACTTTTGAGAAAGGAGATGACAAAATAGTTTTGACACAGTTATTGAACAAGGAATTTGAGAAGATAGAGTTCTATTTTGGTGATGTGATTGACATTAAGATAGATGTTGTCAAGAGAGAGACTGCAAAACAGATGAAATTAAATAACAGGTAAGCACAAACTTTAAATATATCCTCTGATATTACTTACAGTTGCAAGTGTTCTATTTGAGACCATCTCTATAGAACAACGGACTTCTAAACAAGTCCTAGCTTTGAAAAGGGGTGTGGTAATGCCCAATCGCCACCCCCACCTTATATTTACACACAGGTGGTAGAACAAGTAGATAACCAACGAAGGATGGTTTTTTTAACCATCCTTTTTTTCCTTTCTGTTCTTTTTAAGAAATTCCATTGGACACACTAGACATTCTGCCGTGAAATATATAAATAATTTAGTTATACCTCTTATTTATGAAAAAAAAAGACATTCGCAAACTAAAGGAAATAGTTGTCCAGGGAGAAATTGAAATACCTGTTGGTTACTGTCTGATCAAGGAACCGACCAAGATGACAGAGAATGGTGTTGATGTTTTCAAGGCAGTCATAGGATCAGCTTAATTAAGACTGATATTTTTTCCATCGTTCAAGCGTGATTAACGGCTTATGTATGCCTTTTTTTAATTTTCCTTCAAATTCAACCATCCCACAATAGAAAGGATCTTTTCTAATATTGTAATAAGTTTGGGGATGTAATTTATATTTCTGCAAAACAATTTTATAATCAAGGTCAGAAAATATGTCTAATATCATTTGTTTTTCTTTTTCATAAATTATCAATTGTTTATACGGCTTACCATCAATCATAACAGGTTTTTTTGACCATTTATATCCTCTTTTTCTATGATTAGTAACAGGAAGTCCGTGTTTGAACTTAAACTCATAGTTAGCTCTTATTCGTTCTGATGTTTTTTGGCTTTCCTGTTCACTCATCATACCTGTAATCTTTCTTCCTAAAGGATCTTGTGTATCCCTTGCAGGTATCACTTGGACACCCATTATTTTAAAGAATCGAAAGCAAAGCTCTTGAAACGCCAAATCTCTAGCAAACCTATCCCATTTCCAAATACCAAGCTTTTTCAACTTTTTATTTTTTGCATCAAACAACGCTTGTTTAAAAGAAGGTCTGCCATCTATTCTGAACTTAGCAATAAAATATTTATTTGTGATCTCAAAATCTATTTTTTCTGCTGTAACATAAGCAGACTTGCCTTTATCAGCTTCATAGAATTCCTTAAATCCAATCTGTTTCAACTCATATTCTTGTGTTGCAATAGATTCACCTTCTTTTGCTTGTTTAGGTGTTGATACTCTTGTATAACCTTTTTCCATTTTATAAATAAATTAATATCTTTTGTTGAGATTGTTTTTCTTTTAAAAGTTTTTTAACTATTATTGGAACTTCTCTTCCTTGTTCTTTGCACCATTCAAAGACATTTCTATTATTTTTAGAACTATTACATGATTGACAAGCTAAAACAAGATTATGAAAAAGCGTATGACCATTTTTAGTTACAGGAATTATATGATCTAATGTTAATTTTTTTGAAGAACCACAATAAACACACATTTTATCTCTTTGATAAATCATTTGAATTTGTTTTTGTGTAATTATAAATTTACAATTTCTTTTTTTAGCATAATATCTTGTATAAATTTCTTTAAAAAGAAAAGGATTATTTTTTTTATATTTTTTATAATGTTCATATCTTATATCTTGATTTTTTTTGTAATATTGTTTTAAATATAATCTAATTTTCTCTTTATTACTTTCCCTGTATTTCTTGGATCTTTCTTTAATTTTTTCTTTATTCTTTTCATAATATTTTTTGTTATAATTTTTATAATATTCTTTATTCTTTTCTCTATATCTTTTAGATTTTTCAATCAACTTTTCACGATTTTTTAAATAATATTTTCTGTCCCATCTTTTTTTAAGATTTTTATAATGAGAACTTTTTCTATATTCTTTCTTATATTGTTGTTTTTTTATTTTAAGTTCTTCTTTATTCATTTTTGTTACTTGTTAGAGATAACTATTATATAAATATTTCTATCACTCTTTCCAAAACCAATAATAGTGCATTTTCAAAGATCTTTTATCAAATTTAAATATATAATCTTTTTCAGATAGAAAATCACCAGGCATTATTCTTACAGTTGCTCTTTTTACCCAATTTGGGTTATATTTTCTATTGGCAAGACAGCTCCAACCTTTTTTATGTATTGATTTAAGCTTACATTTTTTTTCAAATTTACATTCTTTATTCCGTTTAAGATAGCATTTAAATCTTGGGTTGTAGAATCTATTCTTCCTTAATTTAGACCAACCTAATATGTTTATTTTTTCTCCAAAACCAACATATTTGCGTGTTACGAATGCAAGTTTTTCTTTAGTGTCAATATCTTTCACATCAACCCAAATTCTCAATTTAAATGATTTTGATAATCCATCAGATTTTTTCCTAAACTGTTTTGGTAAGTTCAACCAAGATTCAGGTCTTATAGGTTTAACTTTTTGGAATTCTAACTTAATTCTTGTCTTAGTTCCAGGTAATTCTTTTTCTCTTATCATTTGGATAATAACCTTTGTTTTGTATCCGTTTATTTTTGGCAAAGGGCTTTTCTCATTATACTATTTTTAATTACTTATAGACGGTCTATACATTTTCCCATTTCTAGAGTAATATTACCAATGCTTTTTGTTATATCCATTCAACTTTGAACTCAACATTGAGTATGTATTTATTCTCTATAACTCTTTTTGTATAATTTATTGTTTTTTTCTTTGGAACAATTTTGGTCATTAAATGGATTGACCAAAAATTTTAATTTTTTTTAATAAATTTAATTTGGCTTATATATATTATAGGAAAAAAAATTTTAAAAAATTACCATTGTATCCATTCCCAACATTTTTTTCCCTTTTCGGAAGAAATTTCAAGCCAATTTAGGAGCTTTGCTCACCAAAGATAGCCGATCTTCCATCAATTCATAATATTTTTTAGCAGTTCTATGATGTTTTATACCTGGAACTTTCTCTGCAATCTTTCTCCAGCTCATTTGTGGATTATTTTGTTTCATATCATAAACTTGTTTCATAATCATTTCAAGTTTTTCAAATTTTTCTTCTTTAATTACTGATTTTAATTCTTCAATTTTACCTTCTTTTTTAAGTTCTCTTTTTGCTTTAACTTTCTTTTGTTGTTCATACCATTTCTTTAGCCGATTTGCACTAAGCTGTTCGATTCGTTTCTTATATTTTAACATCCTATTATAAAACTGCCTATTATCTGACATTTTTTCAGGATAATATTTTCTATATTCTTCTATGAACTCTTCTTTTTCTTCAGCGTTTGCAAATGGTGGCACATCAATGAGGATCTTTGAAGAAAGTCTATCCTCTTCATCTTCTTGTTTTTCCCAAAGAACAAACTCTCCAATCTTTAATTCAAGAAGCTTATCTTGATCATCCTTTCTCATTTGGTGATCTTTGATTAATCTTTTTATATCATTGAAATTTATTCTACCAAGAAAAACCTTATTGAATAATCCTGTAAATCTAGGGTTAATATCAAAATAAGACTGCATTGTTCCTATGACAAACGCCTTAGTTCTAATTCTAGAGAGAATATCATATAAAACATCAAGCAAAATATTTTCTTGTTTAGTTGTTTCTTCACTTCCTATTAGAATTTTTAATTCTTCTATGACCAAACAAACATTATGTTTGATTTTTCCACTAGATAAAGCAGTATCAATTCCTATAAGGAAATCAATTATTGATAGTAGTTTAGATTTTTTAGTAGTTAACCATTTAGTTGAATGGAAATGCCAATGCTTATTATCATTTAACATAGAAATATAATCTAATTTATAAGGAGAATTATTGTGATGTAAATAAAAATCAGTTTTGCTAAATGTTTTAAGACCTTGTTTTATGTTTCTCAAAGTTACTTTTCCAGCAGAAGGTTCAGGTGGTATATAAAGTTCTTCAGGAATGTTACTTTGTTCTTTTAGTTGAATTTGTTCTTGTGTGGCCAAAAAAACTTGCCAAACATAATCAAAAATAGTATCGTCATCATTCAAAGATTTTGCAATATCTTCACAGATTTCTATTGCAACTTGAGATTCTCCAGGAATAATTGCATTTAATTTAACATCATTCAATTCTTTTATTGAAGAGGTAATCCATCTTATTGGTGGCATTTTTCTTCTATAAGGTATATTAAAAGTGAAATGATGATATAATTTTATTGGTTTAAGCCGAAAAATATCTTCAAGCTTATATCCTTCATTTAATTTTTTTTTATATTGTGTTTTCAACAGATTTAAATGATAATGTTGTTTAGGTGGAAAACAACAGAAAGCATTTGCAAACTCATCACCTCTTTTTTCTGTTACATAGACAATGGTATAATCACAATCCTCATTAAGTTCATTTGCCAAAACATTAGTAAAAACACTTTTACCTCCACCAGACATACTAACAATTGCTACAATTTGATTATCAACAATTTTATTACGGATATTATATAGGGATTCAGTTTTATTTCTTCCTTCTTTGTATATACATAGTTTTTCAGTTCCCTTTACATCACGAAAGAACATTTTACATTGATCTCCTTTCTTCAGAGAATGACAGTGGCATACTATCTGATCGTTCACTTCTTATGTTTGGGTGTGGTATAGGAATATTTTTCAGGTCAGTATTCCTGACAAGAGCAGTAAATACAAGGATTATGGAATCATTTATTGCAGGTAAATTTCTGCACAGGTTTCTTAGTTTTTCTTCTGTTTCTTCTTTGACTTTTGTATCAGAACTTTCAACAAGGATTTTTCTATACTGTTGTGCAAGTTGGTAATGGGGTATGAAAGCATTAAATCGTTTCATTATGGTATCATAATTTTTTCCAAGATCTTCTTTAAGAGTATTTATTTTTTTATCATTTATGAGATGCCGTGCTATTTTGTATAGTGATTCAATTGCGTCAACATCATCTTTTAATATATAAGATATGAAATAATGCCTATAAATCTGTTTCATAGCAGTCGAAGTTTCAATTATTTCTCGTTCAATTTTCTTAGCCATAATTAATACACCACCGTGCCGATGCAACCTGCAACCTTTTGCCGTTCTACCTGATATTCCATAATAGGCCGATACTCGCTATCCTTAATAGTATCAATTACTGAGGCGATCAACTTGTAATCCTCTTCTATTTGGGTTTTCATCATTATCTCGAAATGTTGTTTTATAGGATCCTCTGCATTTCTCCAATTATAGATTAGGACATTTCTTATTGTGATTTCTTTAGAATTGAATTTTTTTTTATTGATTAAACAATTATATATATATGCGATTGCCCAAGCTTGGAAGAATTTCAACCTGCCTTCAAATATATCAGAGTTATTTTCATACACTTCTAACAATCTGAGTATCATAGTTTTAAAGCTGTATGTCAATATCCTCACCTGTGATAAAGCCAAACTGAGAATCGGTTTTAGGAAATTTTTTATTAGCTTTCTTGTTGAAAGCTTTGATCTTGGTAACTTTGCCTTTTATGATAAGGGAAATCCTGTTCTCGAAAGAGGTTTTAAGTATGGTGTTTGGATCAATAAATCTGTCCAAAGCATCTTCCAATTCAAAAATTTCATTCAAAGGCAATATTGACAAAGCTTCATCATATAGATCTTTATTATTATCATAATCTAATTTGCTGAAATAATCAAGAAAGTCAATGATTGTCTGTTTAAGTTCTTCATTCATAATTGAATTAATGAGACTAACTTATTTATAAATAATTATTTTCATGAGCTGTTAACTTAGCGGGGTATACTTTTAAGACGGGTATATCTACGGCGTTTTACTGAACGCCAATAAGAAATGCAGTCCTGAATCATTATTCAGGGGTAAGGTAGGCGTTCTTTTTTATTAAGGTAGTTGTATAATTCCAGCATTTAATAATAAAATGAATACGATTATTGCTATGAGTATAATAATAGCCAATTCTCTTTCAGATATTCTAATCTGAGCTTTTTTTAACATTTCCCTTACCTCCGTTAATGTATTTGAAGTATTTAAATATATTGCCTATTACATATCCTAAACCAATAATCACTACAAATAATATGGCAATAATATCTTATTTATAAAGGTATTTCTGCCCTTATCATATTCATAAAGCCGTAGATATACCCCTTTAACTTAACAGCACATATTTTCAAAACAAAAAAATGAATATTTATAAGTAACATAATCTCAAAGTTAAGATATGGGTGTTTTCAGACAAGGTTTAGTTATTGAAAAAGGAGTTGTTAAGAAAAATCATTAAGTCATTAAGATTATTTAATAAAGAACTAAAAAAGGTTTAATATTATGGGGATTTTCCAGAAAGAAGATCAGGCAAAGAATGTAGTTGAGTTTGTTATTTATTCTGTTTCTATTATAATGTTTATAGTTATTGGTTTTGGTGTGATAGGTGCACAGGGCATCTTTAATGAAACACAAAAACTTCTTTTTTATCTGTTATTGACATTCTACAACATTGTTTTCATAGTATATTCAGGTCTGGCAATTTTCATAAAAGGCATTTCTCAGAACTTGATAGTGTATCTGCACAATTTTGAGAATTCATGGTTGCAGAACAATGGTTTATTCAAGTTAAAGAAAGGTGGTTTTTTATACACTATTTTCGACAATTTTGTTCTTTCTTTCTTTTTCTTTGTATTAATTTTTTCACCAATCTTTTTTCTAGGTTTCGTAGTTCCAAGGCAGACAGCTTTACAGATATTGCCTGTTGCACCACAGAGTGTATTTCCTGTTCAACAGGTAACAGCTCGTATTTTTTACAATGTATTTCCTGCATTTAGCGGAGAAACAGGGTTATTGGCCATATTAAACAGTTTACTAGCGTCTTTGATTATGTTAATAACTGTAAAAGTATTCGGAAAGAAATCTGCACCAATTGGCATGTGGATAATACTATTTGTTGTTGGTTTTGCTGTAAGTGGTTTTGGTTGGAACTTTGTTCACGGAACAGTTAGTGCAGGTCGTGAGTTCAATCAAATATCACATTTTATTTTTGGTGTTGAGCAAGGTCTTTTAATGATAATAACAGGCAGTATAGCTCCTGCTTTGGCAATACATTTCCTTAACTTATTATTTTGGGTTTTGAATGACGAGATTGGTGGCATAGAATTTTTCAGGTCAGGTTTTCCATTGTTAATGGTAATTGTATTTGCAAGTATTATCATAATGACGATTGTCTTTAATTTGAGATCAAGGAAGAAAAAAAGGAGATAAATGGCAAAAAGAAAAGTTATTATTTGGATGCTTTTATTAATCTTATTGATACTTGGACTGCTTTTTTTATTGAATTTCTTGATCTTCAAATTTATTTTATCTAATCAACCTATGATTTATAATGTTGTTTATGAAGAAACTTGGGATAATGGTCTTAATGGCACGATGCGACCTTGGACAAAACAAGGTAATGTTGCATTTTCAACTGAGTGTTTAGAAGGTAAATGTGCAGAACTTTTTATGAGATTAGACTGTCCAGGTATCAATAGTGGTTTTTCAACGCCTCATTCCATTGTTGCAACAGACATATCTGATTTAAATTTGACTTTGACAAATCAAACAAGATTCACAATAGATTTTAAAAAACCAAGAACTTTATTATGTCCGACACAAAGGATTGGTGTTTTGTTGGTAGACGCATATTTCAAAATAAATAATATGAAAGTTTATCTTTTTGAGCCAGAATGGAGTTTTACAGGAGATGGTTTTCAAAGACAACAACCTAATGTATGCACACTGTCTGATTTAAAACCATTTGTAGATAAAACATGGAATTCATACGATTTCACAATAAAAGATTTAATCAGTTCAAACGAGAAATGCAGAGAAACATTTTCAGATCAAATTGATAATAATATAGAAACTTTGGAAATAGGTTTTTTTGCAATATCAGATTCAAGAGCAAATTTAATAGTAGACACAATCCAAATATTGCAATAATTTAAATAGTAATATTCATTATTTTAAAAAGAAAAGTAAAGGGTGGGAAAATGAAAAAAAAATGGTTAATGGGATTAATTGCTTTAATAATATTAGTTGTATCATTATATAGTGCTTTAGCAGATGAATGTGGCTCAACACCAACCAATGGTTGTTTTATTTCACAAAACACCACATTTAATACAGGCACTCATTATATAACTATGTATGGTATTACAATAAATGCTGATAATGTTGTTTTAGATTGCGACGGTGCTATTTTAGATGGCAATCAAAGTATAACAGATTTGGATGAATCGTATAATATGCTTAATGTTCAAGGAGATAATGTAACTATTAAAAATTGTGTAATTCAAAATGCGTATGGTTTAAAAGCAGACCCACAAACAGGTGTATTGGATAATTTAGTTTTAGATGGCAATACATTTATCAATTCCACAGTAGATTATCTGGAGAGCAATTATGTAAAAGATGTTGTTATAAAAAATAATAATTTTAATATGGAAAGCCATTTTGAAGGTGGCGGTGGCGATGATTGGTCTATAATCATAACTTCTCAAGGAGAGAACACGCTTTATAACAACACATTCAACGCAAATCAGATTGGTATAGGAGGCTGTTCTTATGGTCTTTGTGGAGACGGAAATTTATACAAATACCACATTTATAATAACACCTTTACACATACTCACGGCGGATATTCAAGAGATGTTTTGACATTTATGTATATGAATAATTCTAATGTTACAGGAAATACTATTACTGTTGTAAGGGCAATATTAGGTGCAGAAGATTATTCAGGCAATGATATGAGAGTTCATAACACTTATTTTTATAATAATATTTTTACTTGGAATGGTAGTGAATCAATCAATCCGACAGGAATAACATCCGCCAATACAGAAACTCCTTGGTGGAGTTTTCCAGACGATTATGGGAATGATGGAACAAATAATGTAACTTATTGTGTTGATGGTTTAGGAAATGACTTTCAGACAGGGGCATATTATGATGGCAACGACAATTTGTTAGGAACTTGTCCTTGTGGAAGAGGCGGTAATTATTATAGCGGATGTAAGATGTTGGCAGTAGATACAGGTCATCCAGAATCAAGCTTTGGCTATAATGTTGTTTGGAACGATAGCATAACATTAGAAGGATTTACAATCGGCGAAGGCATAAGTTTAACTTGTTCAAATTCAACTGCTGGATTTTCAGGCAGGGGAAGATGGTCAGGATTGCCTGCAATGGAAAAGAATACTACATTGCGAAACTGCCATTTTAATAATTATGGACACGCACCACATAGTTTATTATCAGTTTATGGAGACTACAACATTATTGATAACAATACAATAAACTTATCAGATGATGTAGAATTTGATGACTTTTATCCAAATAATTTATGGACAATTTGGCATGGAGATATATATGATGAAATTAATTTTACAAATAACAAGTTTAATCAGATAAATAATATATTTGGGGATATTGTTTTTGAGGGTGAACCAACAAATATTAACATTTTGAATAATAGTTTTATTAGTATATATATTAATCCAAGTGCAGAAAACATAACTGTTGGGGAAAATACAAATTGTAAAAAACTTGTTTTTGGTTCTTGGGGTGGAAACGCAATAAGAAACATTCATATATACAACAATACAATATTAAATGCCACTGATTTTTTTGGACATGGCATTCAGCTTTATAATCCAATAGGTGTTTTGGTAGAGAACAACAGGATATATTCAACAGGAGATGTTATCGCAACTTATGTTGTAGATGCAGATGGTGGTTCAAGAGATATTGAATTTAGAAACAATATATGGTCAGGTTCAACAGAAAGAGAAGTTATGATTTCAGGTGCAGGAGTTGGAGCAATTAACAATATCAGTTTTCATAATAACACAGTAGAAGCATTTGCTTTATATGGAAGTGGTCATACAAATTATTCAGTTTATAACAACACCATAAATAACTTTTTGTTGTTAGCAAGTTCGTCAGTTGATATTTGTAATGGTGGTATTGGCAACACATATAATAATATAATAGATATTGATGACGGCTCACAATTATCATATACTTTTGACCAAAATTGCAATCTTACCGTGCCAAACGGCATAAGGATATATGATGATACAGGTAGTTATGATAATTCTGTTAACATAGATTTCAATGGAATAACCTTGTCAGGAACAGGAGCTGTTGGTATTAATGTTACAGGATTAAACTCAACAAGTAGAATAATAAATTCAGTTATAGAAAATGTTAATATACAAGGATATGAAAAAAGTTTATTGTTTGAGACATATACAAATAATCTTACATTAAAAAACTCAGTAGTCGATGCAGATGTTGAAACAAATGTATTATCTTCAATCTATAACAACAGTCTGCAAAATTTGTATATTAAAAGTCCAGATGTGGATTTATGTGATGCAGGTGTGAGCAACACATATAATGGCAAGATAGACTTTAGTGCAAACCATTCTTTTGAGACAGCATGTAGTTCACTGACGATTCCAGACGGTATTTTTATATCTTCAAACGCAGTAACTTTAGACGGTAATGATGTTAAGATAACAGGTTCAGCAAATTATGGTATAAATGTATCTACAAACAATGTTAATATAAAGGAATTTAATATAACAGGTTACACAACACCGTTATTGTTTGGTTCAGGAACATCAGGTGGTGTTTTTGAAGAGTCTGAATCAAACATCTCTAACAAGCCAGAAGATTTAGGCAGTAACTTATTCAAGAATCTAGACCCATATTTTATATTCAGGACATTGACAGTTCCAAATGCAACTCAAGTCGGTCTTGCAAAAACAGTATCGGCAACATTATCTGTTCACAATGATATTACAGTTACTTCTGTCAAGATCAATGTAACGGACCCTAACTCTGCAAAATCTCAGTTAGACATGACAGAGATCACAAAAGGGAATTATCAATTAAGTTTTTCACCAAACTTAGACGGTGTTTTCACAATAGGTCAGATGATTGCGTATGGTAGTGGAAGTTCATGGGAAGCCACAACGCCAACAACAAGCACAATGAGTGTCATATTGCCAGGAGGTAGTAGCAGT
>Ga0190333_1000115_pt1 | contig 15653 bp, 16 predicted proteins | sample 48720467_MG_FD_161676 | JGI IMG/M metagenome (GOLD analysis project Ga0190333, IMG submission 161676) | Hydrothermal vent sediment bacterial communities from Southern Trench, Guaymas Basin, Mexico - 4872-04-6-7_MG | ecosystem: Environmental > Aquatic > Marine > Hydrothermal vents > Sediment ... | reverse complement strand
TTATCTCATCTTTTATTAAACTGAAATTTGTTTTATTTAGAGATGGACCAGTACCTACTATAAAACATCGTTCACCTTTATGAATATCCTTAAACTTCTTGAGAGCTTCTCCTCCTTTCCACATACTTCTTTACAGAACTAAAGGCTCTGTCATCTATTATAACATGATAAACAGGTTTGTCTATATTAAGAATGTGATACTTGACTCCCCAATTCTTCAATTGCTGTCTCGTAATATTCCATACATCTTTATGTCTAAAGACTCCCCTTGCTGTCCACAAAACAATTGTATTGCCTTCATCATATAATTTATTTATTAATCTTATAGCTTCGGGATTAGGTACAGCTTTATCAAAGTCTGGACCCAAATCCTCAAGTGTTATTACACCATCTATATCAATTGCAATTATTTTCTTCATGAGACGTCCATACATGCACCTACAATCAATTTTTATGTATCAGCCAATAGAAATGTATACCTAACCAAAAATATTTCGTTCTCGCTTATCTATTTGCGTCTCCTTAAATCTTTATGAATAATCTCTCGTACTGCTTCTTCTACACCAAACTTTGTATCATTCTTATTGAACACTATGTCTCTAAATGGACATATAACTGGTCTTGCATCATTCTCAGGACATACACCTAAGGTCACTCCTCGACACCAAATATGTTCAAAAATTGTAGGATAAGCATCTAAACAGAGTTTGTACATCTTCTTAGCAAGTTCTCTCATTTCAGGAGCTGCACGTACACACAACCTAAGCATAAAGAAATTGATTAAACTACGAACATTCATGGTCACCACATAACGAGTATGTAATGCCATCGGTAATACGTATCTTGCTTCTTCTCTCATGAATCCGAGAACTCGGAGTTGTTTATATGCATCATTTGCCCTATCCATCGCTCTCTTGTAAGCTTTAAGTGCATTTTTATCTCGCCTTATTTCACGAGGAATATAATACCCAAAACTGTCTTCTTCGTTATATCTCGTACTTCTTGCAGTATGAGAAGCTATCCTGTGCTCTAATAACTCTCTGCTTAATGCAACACTTATATTCTCGATATCAAATGTAAAATAGATATGCTCGAGAACTGAACTATAATCATTATCAACAATCATCTTAGCTACTGACTGAATATCTACTCTATCTGAAAAACCACTAACCCTTGCAGCATTAGCAATTAATTCCAAACCGTCTTTAGTTACTCGCAATAACTTTACCCTCATACTTTGACTCTATCCACCAACACTCATGCAACGTTTACATATAAAATCTGAATCTGATGGTTTCAATCCTGTTGCTTTATCAACAAAGTCTTTACGCTTCTCTCCATTCCAAATCTCTTTGATAGATTCTGTTCGAAGATTACCCCAAATATATTTGCAAGAGTAATCCATACAGCAAACAACTACGTCCAAGTTATACAATACATGCAACCCACTAATAAAACGCCAACATGAAAATGAATGATATTTATCAATAGCACGGTAGAAATTATTAGCAGCCTCCCAGCCTTCCATTTTTACTTCGCCTGCTCTATTATGGAATCGATAATAATCGACCTTTACATTTGCAGGATTGAGACTATTTTCTTTAAAAATCTTGACCCAATATTCATGATAGTCTTTTTCCGTGAAATACACTAAGCTTCCATCGGCAGATGCTCCACTTCCTCTTAGAATCGTGATTATCTGACCATCATTAATCATTAGATACTCGATTATGTTATTCAGCGTCTGAGCATAATTTTGTCTTCTCATTAAAGTTTCATAGGTTTCCTTATTTATTGCATGATGAGAAATCCATATATGAGATTTGCGAGATTTATCATTTTTAGTAATTACTTCAACAAGCTGTTCTGCAAGCTTAGGAGTGAGTTTCATTGCATTTGTTGAAACTTCGATATTACATTTAGGAAAATACTCAAATGCCAATTCTATACGTTCAATTAGTTTTTCATCGAGAGTTGGTTCATTCATCAAATAAGGACAGAACTGACCATCAAAATTGGGTTGAGCTTCTTTTATTCGTTCTAAAACTAACACATAATCTTCGTCACTCATCTTACCCGGATGCTTCTTCATCCATGAATAGCTTGAAGGACAGAATACACAATTTCCATTGCAACCAGAAACAGTTTGGACCTGAATCAAATTGAACTTCATGCTACCACCTCACAAAATATAATCTGCTTTCTTCTCTAAGAATTTCTTTTTGTCTATCTTCCAATTGTAATTATTGTAAGCATAGAATTTGCCATTAGCTATCTCAAACCGATCTATCTTCATATAATAGACATCTGTAAAATCGAACGGTGAACGATTAGCTGGATGATTATACGAATAAGCCATTAGTTCTCTATCGAATCTAACTTTATAACCGAGCATCAATAATCTGTGTAAAAATTGAATATCCTCATACCCCCAACCTAAAGCATCATAGATTTCACTATATCCATTGAGAATCGACATCACCTCTAACGGATAAATGCCGAATGAAAAAGTAAACATCGGATTATCTATTATAAAATACCTACCAGTGCCGCCAAAATTAGATTTCCATTTCTCATGATTTTGGCTCTGCCAGAGTTTCTCGCCAATTATAGCCCATTTCTCGTACGTTTCCGAAAAATATTCAATATCTTCTGCAACAACATCCCAGAAATCCGGTCTGAACTCTAATGAATCATCACATCGTAATATATAAGGACTCTCTGCATACAAAAGAGCAGTGTTAAGTGCTTGTGAGAAATCTCGTTTTGTTTTGATTTCATTATCCTTTACCGGTGCATAAACAATTTGGTAATACTCATTCTTCCGTTCTCTAAGAAACGCCTTAGTATCTTCATTGTAATTACTATCAATGACTATCAGCTCTGCATCAGTAGAAGGATTTACAAATATTGGCTCCAAATATGATTTATCACGATTAGTAGCTATAATTACAGAATATTTAAGATTTGTTTTGTTCATTTCAAAATGCTCATTATCTCATCCTTGACCAACAATCCAATTAGTGATAAAACACTAATCAGAGCAATCCAGTAACCGAGACTACTTGTGTGTATCAACGACACTATTGTTATTAATATTATACCAACCTCAATCATTTCTCGTTCAGTAAATTCTATTGCGTCTATTGCTTTCATACTTCTTTTATAAGAAAACTAACTACCTCCTCTTCACGTGCTATCTCATATAATTGCTTCTTTATATATTCTATATCTTCCTCAAGACCTCGACAGGTCATCTGTATTTCAAATGCTCTCTTCATGTGCAAATCTCCTTTCTTTTATCCCATTCAGGATAATCTTCCTTCTTAAAATATTTAATTTTTGTTTCTAACATTATAGGATGATAACCCATATCTAAATGACAGTAAGGATTTTCAGGTTCAGGATCAGCAGTTGCTTTCCATATCCAATACAATGGAGAACCTTGTGGTCTTTTAAAAGCTTTAATTATGAATCTACCATTAAGAAATTTTTGATTGAGTTCAGGTTGGTCAGTATCTGAATAAAAGAATAATTCATGATAATCCATTCTTTCTACACCAGTCTTCACTTTGCCTGTCCATATTGCACCAAGATAAGCAAAAGTATAAGGAGTAGAATTCGAAACATGAAAATTTGAAACAGTATAGGAATGATCATCCTCAACCGTTAAATCGTATTGATGAATAGAAGAATTACCATTATACTTTAAAATTTTAATGGGAAGCGAATAACCATGCTCTACTTCCTTACTTTTCTGTTGAGTTTGACGATTCTCAACCCAAGTAACTCGAAAGAAACGCTTTCGATCCTTCCTTTTATCCTCTACAAAATCTATATTCGGCTGCTTATTCATTCGCAAAAGCATAAAATACGCTTGACCGATAGCATAACGAGAAGTACTTCCTATTCCACAAAGATTTTTTGAATTAGCACTATCAGCTTCTCTAAAGCCAGCAATATATTTTTCGAGTAATCGTAACGGATGATAAATAGCCTCATAAGGAAATATTTTAAATCTATATCTACCCGTTTTCCCTTTTCGATGATGATAACAATTTTTGCTTAGCCATTTAGCCAACCCTCTATCCTTAAATTCAAGATCCCAATAAGAGATGTGATTATCTTCTTTAGGTTTACGGTAATTTCGCCTTGGATAGATATGCGTGTTGACTCCAAATAATCTCTTCGATAATTCAGCATATTTTTCAGCTTCTTCCTTTGAAGCACAAGAAAAACATATATCCCCTTTATCTACATTAGTAACACTACCGTCTCCTATAAAGTAACCTATCCACTCCGCTAAGTCTTCATTCCATTTAACTTTCTTTTTGTATCCAGGAGGAATTTCTAACTCCAAATCAGATGGTTCTATTTCATCAATTGCTGGTTTTGCAAGATATAATCTATCTTCCGAACTTAGTTTATCTATTTCTTTAAGATTATCTTCACCGATAAAAATATTGTGGTTAGTAAAATTAACCGGAAATCCTTTATATGCAGCTATTTTAAAATTCCAATTCTTGCGCTCCTTTTTAATTACATTTAAAACTTTCTTAAATCTTCCTTTATGCGTATATACTAAGTCACCCTTCTGAATATTTCTAATATATTCATACCCATGATCAGTTAAAACTAAAGTATCACTGCTTACACACCCAACATCTCCAGGCACTATCCAGAATGACTTATCCTTCATGATATACTTATCAATAATCTCCGCACCTTTCTCGTCAATAAGATATTCCTTCGTCTTTTTAATTCTCATATTTGAAGGCTCTTCTATTTGCATTCTCTCTTTACTTAAAAACAACCCTTTTTGAACATTTGCAGGACCTTTTTGCTCTTTATTCAATTCACCTAATAATACTCGAATATAAGATTCTATATCACTCTCAACTAATATACCCTGAATCAGCTTATCTACTCCTCTCAAATGCCATCGAATATCACAATGTAAGCTATGACCTAATATAATATCCTTAAATGATTTCTTTTTCTTTAAAAACGCATCTCTATCTTCAGGTTTTATACCTCGAATATGGAACTGTGCAAATGCATAGCCTTCTCGATAGTCAACATAATATTTAGCAGGTAAAGGTTTATTTTTATAATCTCCTTCTTTCAATAATTTCTTATAATCTTCAGGAGTTAATTTCAATGCCTTTTCTCTTATATCACTTCTCCTCATGTATCTTTCTGGATTTATTAAGATATTCTGAATACCTCGCGGTAATTCTATAGGAGAGGGATTTTTAAATAGTTGTTTCTTCTTGATTTTATACGCATAAAGAGGAAACTCCCAACCCCATCGTTTGAATTGCTCATCTGTAACTTTGTGCTCCTTTCGCAATCTATCAAATTCTTTTATACTTCTAATGACAAAAGGCTTATCTAACCATACATACCCATAAGCATAATGCAACCCAAATATTAGAAGTTTCTCATTGTCAATATTAAACTTTCTATCCTTTAGAATAAGTGATTTATTTCCTTCCCATATAGCTCTTGCATGACCTTCCGGCAAATAGAGTCCTCTACCCTTTATACCTCTTGCATGTAATTCTAAATCAATAATCTTTAATAATTTATCTTTCATGTAAATATTTCCTCAATTCCCAAAGTTGATTATCATTGAATGCTTTAACTTTCTCAACTACTCGCTTCAATTCTTTAGGTAGCTTTTCTCCTCGTATATGAAGCAAATCTTCAATACTCATACGCTTAGGTTCAAGAAGACTCAAACGTTCTAATACTTGGAGTGAATCACTAACATTTTTTTCGGGTACTAATTCAAGCGGTCTCCCAATATAGAAAGAATAGCGGGGATAATCAGGATGCTCTTCATTTTCATACTTTATAACCTCTTCTGCAGCTATCCTAAGAATATCACCAATTTCTCCCTGAATATTCGTATTATCAGTTTTGGTCATTACCATAACCCAACGACCATTCTTATCAAGAATCTCTTTACCTCTATATAGCTGTTTGCCTACTAAAACACCTGCAGAATCATACCATGATTTTTTAGACATAGATGCTAACACTTTAGCATACTCTTTGAAGATATCTATTCCTAAAAGATAGTTCCAAGTTTTCTTTGCTCCTTTAACGAGTTTCTTATCTAAAATAACACAGTCCAACTCGTGAAATTTTTTGACCTTACTCCACGACTTATTCTGTGGAACTTGATACACACCATCGAGAGTTTTAATCATTATCCCCTCTGCTAAATACTTAACAAACTTACCATGTCTCTTCAATCCCTTATCTTTAGTAATTATGTTCCAAGCCTTACGAATACCTTTGAAATTACTGCCATGTACATAAAATGCAGGATGACCTTCCTCAATCGTAAAACTCGGTCGTTCAACAATGATATGTTCACTATCCTTTATTCTAACTAAATATTTAAGCCTTTCAGATAGTGGTAAATTCCTCAAATCTTTACCTTCATAGAATAAAACATCAAAAACAAATATATAAGCAAAAGGAGCGAGTTTTTCAGCATCTTCTTTAGAATTCAATATGCTATTCGCATCGGTACGATGAATAACTTCATTTCCCACCATTGCTATAAACTCACCATCTAAGACTGTTCCATTTGGTAAGTTGCTCTCAATCTCCCGTACTATTTCTGGCACACGTGCAGAAACATTAGGAGACTTATGCTTTACATCTGCAGGATCAACAAAAACATAACCTTTACCTTTTAATTTCAAAGCAGTTATACGTAGACCATCAGCTTTAGAATCAATCAATAAATCTTTCTTATCCCAACCAAGATGTTTTAAATCGCTTTTTATCAAATCTATATCACAACGATACGCAGGTTTACTCTTAGAAAAATAAGTAGCAACTAATGCCTTTTTGAGAATTCTATCACGTTTTCTATCCCATTCCTCTTCTTCCTCTTTAGTTTTCGGTGGTGAAGATTTAATCAAACCTTTTTTCTTGCATCTCCAATATAATTTCCAAAATGAAGAATTATCATGCTTTTCAGGTATTACGAAACCAACACTACGAAGAGTATCTATACATTTAGCAAAATATTTCTCAACATCTTCGAGAGTCCAGTTACCCCATTTTTCTCCCTTTAATAAACGTGGAAACGCTGTATTTCCGAGGTAGCGGGCGTCCGCCATAATTTCTCTCCATCGTGTCTCAGGATGTTTTAGATCATAGTCCAGACCCGTATTTCTAAATTCTTCTAAATGCAATTTTGATTTAATTTGATCGCCTTTAATTAATTTTCCATCCCTCGTAAAAGTAAGAACCATACCCTTCTTTGCAAATAAAATAGGTATATCCCAATCTTTTCTTAATCGCTTCAATACTTCATCCTTACGACGCAGTAAATCTAACCTAAAATTAGTAAGTGTAATTGATAATAATCCTTTATACTCTTTGCAAGCTAAAATCCTATCAGCAAAATTTATAAAATTAATTTTATGATCTGGTTTGCTATATGATCCAATACCTGCTATAAGATGGTGCGGAGGAAGAGAAATATCTTTTATCAACTGTTGCCCTAAATAAGAAGGAAGCTCAGGAAGAATAGCAACTCTAAACTGCGGAAAACGTAAACCTATCATTGGTTCATGTGGTGCCACTGGAGTCTTTTCTGGTATTATTTTAAGATTACCGATTTTAAAATCACTACCCATAACTTTAATAGCTTTTCTTAATTGCTCATCAGGAATATAATGCTTAACTCCTAAAGTAGAATAAATAGGAACACCATTATCTGCATAGTATTTCCACTGAGACCATTCATCTGGATCAATATCACAAATTACTACTGCATTAATACCCTCTATCTTCTTAGTAGGTTGGATAAGTAAATGAGTATCTTGATAATCTACCTCTATACAACTATGATCTTTATTAGATGCTAAAATTCCGTGAAATTTAACTTTTAAATCACTCATTAAACTTATTAAATAAATACACACAACAAGCTAAAAGAAAAGTATCCAAATCAACTGCATGTTCTCTTGCAGCCTGTTTCAACTTAAGTGGACCAAAGTAACCCATTAAATCAACAGCATAATCTAATAGATGATCTTTCTTTTTTATTTTTAATTTATCTAAAGACTTTTTCCATTCCTTAGTTAAAATATCTTCCTTGAAGGTTACAGGACTACACTCCTGAAAATATCTATCATCAGCAGGCTTTATTAATATATAATTACGAATCCATTTAACATTTTCATCAAGACTATCCAATCTACCAACAAGTTTACCTAAAACAAAAACATATTGAACTACAAAACCAATAGCGCTAAGAAGTGCAATATATTCTAACATTTCATGCTAATAAACCCTCGCCACATGAGCCGCTGGAGTAGGAACAACTGCAACCCTTTCTAAATTGAGATCAACTATTCTTATAAAAAACTTTTCATCCCTATCGAGAGATTTGAACTCGGTACTTAAACCATTATTTCCTTCAGCAAATTGCTGTAAAACCCAACGATTCCAACGAGGATAAACATGAATATCACCAAGAAGCACTTTGTTATGTGAATCATAATTGAAATTATCCACGTAACCTATCTCAACATTCTTTCTTTCATGACCAAATATCAAAGGAACTCTTTCGGGTCGTACTTTGCTTAATACACTATCGGGTATAAAAATCGGTCTTCCATCAGAAGTAGAATCATAAATCAATTCATTAGCCTGTAAAAGAGGACGCTGAATATATACATCTTTAGACCTAACATTAAGATATACAATTTGAATAACAACCCTCCGTCTAAATTTCATTTCGAATAGGGCAAAACTAAACTTGCAGGTGGTAGTATTTTAATCTTTGCCTTTGTATCTTTTAATATCTGGGTGTTTATTGCTTTTTGAAGAGCTTTTTGATAATATTTAATTGTAAACGTCAGCCATACATTAGCACGACTCTTGGCTGTAGCAAATGAACCTGACTTCGTTATTGCTCCTATTATTTCAGGAGGAGTGCCACTTCCCACAAGAATACTATTCATCGCCCACATCATATAGTCTTCCAGTTGAGGAACAGTACTCTTCGAGTCTATCACATCTATTTCAATTAGATCCGTGGTTACGAACTCATGATCTCCCGCGAGATCTTTGAATTCTTGACCTATCCTTCTCCTCTCTTCTTCTGAAGGGTAACGACCAGTCATTTCATCTTTATGACAAACAACATGAAAACGTGGCATATGACGAGCTATAGCAATAGCAGTATTTTCCTCGATTAGACGCTTACGTTCTATAGCCCTCTTACTTGCACCCAATAATGGTATTCCATATAGACTGTCTGGTCTATGAAAAAACTCTACTTCAAAAATATCATCTTGAGTAAAATTCTTGTTCTCATAAACATAAACAACATCACCATTAGGTTTTAGCTTCTTAGTAACATCTAATGGAAACAAAGGAACAATGTTATAAAACTCACCAGCTCTATTCCTAATGATTTTAGAAAAAGAATTACCAAATATGAGAGTATCACGAACTACATCATAGAAATTCATCCACGCCCTATCAAATGCAGTCTTTAAATGTTCGAATTCTTCAAAGCCTTTAGCAATTCCTTCTAATTCAAAATCCTCACCCAAAGCAATTGTAGAAATAGCCTGTACCACCGCCCATGCCGTTTCGTCTGTGAGATACAAATTCCATAACCTCTTCAGTAACTCTACATTTCTTTGTGCAGCACTATCATCAATGCCCTTAATTTGTATATTAAGCTTTTCCGAATTAACTCTGTAATTCTCACTTATTTCAACTTCATTATCCAAATCTTTAAATTTAATCCTCATACCTTAGTAACACTCCAACCAAAATCTTCTGACCTATCATCAACTCTCGTAAACGACCATAAATTAGCATCAGGTTGCCTCTCATTCACACTCGAAACATCCATTGCTTGTAGCGCTAAGGCTAAAGCATCACAAAGATCATCTCTACCACGACCCTCAGCAGGACCCATCTTCTTATGTTCTGAATCATAATACACAAACGAACCTAATTCTTGCATTAAACGAGGAAAGTCATCAGCAACAATATTTATCTTTCTATTATAAAAAGCCAAAACCAACTTATCAATTAATTGCTTTTTCAAAATATCATTGTGAATCGAAACACCAATTATAGGAAGATCGCGAAGATCGCTAATTATAACATCGCCGATGCCACTTTTATCCGCTACAATCCTAACTGGTTTAAATTGCCTATACAACTCTCTTATCTTAGCAAATTGAATTTGCCAGTCATCAGAAAAAGTAGCTGTATATTTAACATCACCAGTTTCCATATCAATTACTACAACCGCAGTAGGATCAATCGAACGTCCAAAATCTATACCCATAACAAGATTACCACTATTAGGTAGATGTTCATTTCGTTTTATAGCATCGAGTAGAAGATCATCTGGTATTACCCTATTAGTCACACTTCTAAATTTAGCTTCATATAATTGTTCATACAGTTCCTCCATTCCTGAACGTTTATATTCCTCACGCTTCTTTTCGAATACTGACTTTGGTATCCAGAAACACTCATGAGGTTCTAATGAAATACGAACAACATCATCTGCATTCCAAACATTCAACATAACCGTAGAATTCAGATAAGGAGTAGAAGCAGCTACTTCAACACCACCTTGAGTAGCCATCTGCGAAAAAGAAGCATAATAAGCTTCAGGAGTTAAACGTCCTATTTCATCAATTAAAAGGAGAGATGCATGCCAACCAGTACGAGTCTTTGGCGATTGAGGCATTGATATAATTTTAGAATCAAACTTTGCTAACTTTATTTCTGTTTTAGATGCTGTCGCTTCATATTTGCTCTCAATATAACGCCTAAATACTGAATTACTTATCCAACGCCGTATCTCTTCAATATGCTTTTTAGCAACAGGTTCAGAAATCGAACCTATAACTGTAAGAGAATTAGGAAAATGTGTTACCTCTATAAATGCAAGCATATCAAGCAAAACCGATTTACCCGCTCCGGTTGCTGATTTTAGTATAATTCTCTTTTTATCACTAAGACCCAATCTGGCAGCAAGATATAACTTAATCACATCATAGAATTTCTTACCACGTGGTCTGATGTAAACCCCATCCTTATTCTTTGGCAGTTCAATGAAAAACTCAAAAATCTGTCTGTTTATAGGAGTATTACACTCATCACAGAATATACGACCGTACCTAATCTCTTTACCACAGTGATAACAGTAAGACAGATATTTCTCTGAAACCATAGAAACAATCAAAAAATATAAATATTGATATATTTATACCCTTCGCATTAAAGCTTTAATCATCTGCTGGATGAGAACAATTAGACCAGTATATGCCATGAGCTGCTCAGTGATATTAGCTTCGCTTATTGGCACACCAGTGATATAACAAATACCGCCTACAAGCACAGCAACAAGTAACGTTGAAAGAAACTTAGCAACATCGAAATCCTCCTGAGGAGCATTCTTCAGATAACCCGCAAGTCCATAAATGACCGACGCTATTATCGCATACAATATAGTTTCCATACTCATCACCTCTACAATATTTTTCTATATTTATTTAGCATGATATGGAAATGCATCCTTTTCAGGTAAATAATTTTTACATACAGCTTTTCTTTTAGTAATTAGTCTTTCTATCTGTTCATCAATACTCGACTTAAAGCTCCTCTCAAGTTCGGGCAGCATCGCATTTATTTTTGCCATCTTTTCAGCAATAGCTGCCATTTTTGCTACATCCCTTTCCTCTTTAACTCGCTGTTCAAGTATCTTTAAAACCTCTTCTAACTCCTCACGATGCGCTTTAGCAAGATTGATTTTAGTAGTACTCGGTTTCTTTCTCTGTTTTCTTTGTTTTTCTTTCAATCGCTCATAGGCTATATCATGATCAATTAATGTATTAATCGCATCCGCAACAGTCCATCCTTTTAGTTCTCTGTACTTTTTGAAGCGCTTACTTGTATATTCATCAACATGAAGCGTAAAAACACTACCATCCTTTTCTCGAATATGGATAGTTGATGTAAACTCTTTTTCTATTTTTTGCTTTACCTGTAAATCAGATATAGGCTCTCCTGGAAACTGTTCTTTGTATTCGGACAGTGTCATCCCATGCTTTTTTAGATGAAAATACGTAATGCGACCAAGATCCTGGCCGCATATTTTACAACGTACCATAAATATTAACGATTAGGCTTATTCAAATTACGATTATCAAATAGAACTTTCTTATATACTGAATATGAATTCTTTTTGAAATCAAAATATTCTAAGACTCTATTTCTACATTCTTCACGATCTACCTTCAAATTCCTAAAATTTCTAAAAGCCCGTTTGTAATTTTCTATATTTTCTTCCTCAGTTGAAGCAAATGGAACTATATAACCATGTTTTCCATTTCGATAAATTTCTCTTACCGCTCCCCTATCATAAGCAAGTACCTTCGCGCCATACAATAGACCCTCAAGCATATCCCATCCTAACGGTTCGCTGTTCGAAACTACTACATCGCCTAAAACAAAATTGTGATTCTTTTCGACCTCGATGTCATAGACAACACCTTTGTATTGCTTCTTCTCTATTTTATAAATCTTTACGTATTCATTATTTCCTTCTCTGACCAAATAATTAGATCTTCCTTCATTAAATCGCAATCTATAACATCCCTCATAGAACTTTGTTTTGCTATTAAACGTCTTACTATATCCCTTTCCTTTAGTTACAGCACAATTCATTCCGATAGACTGTGCTAATAACTTAACCTGATATGCCAGCGTTTTTGACGATGTAGTATAACTCTTTATTCCTGTCTTCTTTTCAACATGACCATCATAGTATATCAGATATTCAATAAACTTCCTTTTATATTCATCCGAAAGTTTCCATATCCAAGAAGGAAGATGCTTATTTTTCGCACCTTTCCCAAACCACTTCTCCATCAACTGAGGATAAACACGAGAATTTAGAAAAACTTCACACCACTCTCCCTCATCTCTTAAGCGATATGAACACATTAAACGCTCTGATATTCTTTCCCAAATATCCATGTATTCATCTTTTCCAAAAGCAAATGCGACCATATCTTGAGTAGTAGAACCTTCACAAACATAAGCTGCACATAAATGTATGAAATCATCGTCGATTGTTAAAACTTCGGGAAATGGATGCCCTCTATTTTGCTCTCCATAATATTCATAACTCTTCTCGAATTTAATCCGATATCGCCTAAAAACAACATTTTCACCAGATAATGTTTGTTTTTTAACTAATTTTGCATCAGGAAATTCAATATAGTCTAAAAGATTTATTGAATTTATTGTATTCTCATTGGGAGATTTTGTTCGCAGTAGCAAGTCATCCGTTGTCAATTCACAAGCATGTTTATATCCTTCTTTTGTCATAATTTTATGCTCTGGAGTAACATCGAACGGAGTGGCATAGTAAGGATGAATAGTAATTAGTTCCCCATCATATTCCTTCTCGAATTTATTTAAAACTTTCTGAAATGTTCCATCATGAGTTAAAACAAAATCTCCAACAGCTAAATCGGATATTCTCACCAGTCCCTTATCAGTTACTACAGTTTCATAAGCAGGAATACACCAGAAACCTGGATGCAATAACCCATTCGCACGTTTCAGATATTCAATTTTCTCATCCCAGCTTGCATTAAATAAAATCTTCACATTATCTAATTCATCAGATTCCTCTAAGATTAATCGTGCATATCCACCCTCTTGAGTGAAAAGAGTATCACCCATCAAAACAAATTCATCATCTGGAAATTCCTTAGCCAATTCTATTATAACATGGGGAGATTTCACCATCGAAAAACGCGCTAAGAATATATAAAGATTTTCTTGTTTATCATGAATGTCAACTTCAGGATAATTCTCTAAAACTAATCCGGAATATGCCCAATAGAAATAATGACCGAGATTCTTAAATTTCTCTCGTAGCGCAGACATTACCCACTTAGAAACCGCTATAATATGACAGGGAAAATTAGGTAGTGAAGAAATATTATCAGGATGATGATCCCAAGACATCGCTAAATGCGGAAAACTCTCTGTCTCCTTAGATTTTAGATAATGATAATAATGGAAATGATTATCCTCAAGAACTGCATCACTTTCACCAAGAACATCTAAATTACTTTCAACCAAATCTTTTTCTAAATCAACAGGATGTAATGTTTTCCCATCCCAAGGTCTGTAATTACCTGTCAACACTTTAACATTTTTATAAGAAAGATGTGAACCACGAGGCGCTAAAACATTAACTTCATGTCCGTCTTCACCCAATAGCTTAGCAAGATATAACGTACGTACTTCAAGTCCTCCATAGAATTTATACATCGTATCAGTAACAGTAAAAAACATCGGAAATATGATGCTTACCAAACTCATTTGTCTCTTTTCTTCTCTTAATATACAAAATAAAAATGCAGAAAAAATATTAAATAGAAAATATCGATTATGCTGATATAGGAAACACAGGATATGAAGACTCAGCAGCCCATGGACAAAGTGCAGAGATATCTGAACTTGGAACTGCAATTTCAACCGCTGGCTGGTAAGTCTGCCAATTTGCATTCATTGTAATATTCTGACGAACTGCTCGTGAACGAACTATATTTTCAAATCGATTTGTAAGTGTCTGAGTAACAAGTCCCATGCCAACATCACCAGCAACTTGTCCTTTTACGACATGCGAAAGACTCGCGGTTTCTGCTTGAACATCAGATGCCAAATTCATTCCTCGCCCATCTACCTTAAAACCACTAACTGCAAAATCGTAAGAATCATTCATCCTAACCGCACTTGCAAAATTCTGTATCATCGTACCAGACGAAATCATACGACTCTGTACTGATACCGCTCTAAGCGTGTTATTCAACACTATACCTGTGTCATCCTCCAAAATAACCCCAGTAGTATCAATATTCATATAATCGAGACTTATTGATTGAGAACCTAAGACAGTCTCGTTCTCAAGAATGTTTCGATAAGTCATATCAACGTCCACTACTGCATTATCTGCCTGAATACTGTATTCCATTGAAGACATCGCCGACACTGTTCCAATACATAAGACAAGTGCTATTAAAACAGACAAAATTCTAAATCTCATTTCTCCTCCTACTTTAATTTTATCAATATCATATGAATTGAATATTATCTTTATCCCACACTATTACTTCACCAACATGACCAACACTTATAGAGGGAGCGTAGATAACCTTAGCTTTTGCTTCATTTTGGACTTTGAGTAAGAAAAAGAAATCTTCAGAAACTCTATCATAGTCATCGAGATTTTCATATTCAGAACTAAATAAATAAAACGGTCTTTTTAGCTTTTCAAAAACTTCTCGTTTAACAAGAACACAACCAAGTCCTGACAGTAGTACATCACCATCAGGACGAGGGAATTCAAATATCTCATTTGTTTTAAAATCAATCGGTCCATCTCTTCTAAATGGTACTTGACTATGCCTGAATGCTTGAGGTAATCGCAACGGAGATTTGTCATGATAACGTGCTACTACTACATCAGCATCTAATTCAAGCATACGTGCAATAGTATCCTGTCGCAAAACAATATCACAATCAAGATGTAAAAAATGAGTATAGCCACTTGCCAAGAA
>Ga0190333_1000101_pt1 | contig 16731 bp, 35 predicted proteins | sample 48720467_MG_FD_161676 | JGI IMG/M metagenome (GOLD analysis project Ga0190333, IMG submission 161676) | Hydrothermal vent sediment bacterial communities from Southern Trench, Guaymas Basin, Mexico - 4872-04-6-7_MG | ecosystem: Environmental > Aquatic > Marine > Hydrothermal vents > Sediment ... | reverse complement strand
CACAGCAAGCGGAAACTCATAATATTCTGCTATCCTTTCTAACAATTTAAGTTTAATTTTCACTTCAATATCTTTCTTTAGCATTTTTTTCACCTTTCTTTGATGCGTCATACATAAAATTCTGGATTATATTCTCATTCTCAATACTTAATATGAATATATGCATTAAAACCACCAGATGGGCTTCTGACTTTGAACCAAAGATAGCCGTCAGTTTCTTCCTCAAACTCAACTTTCATCAATTCAGCTTTTTTGAACTTGTCCATTTTATATAATTTCAATACTTGTTATTACATCTCCATTTACATATTTATCAAAGTTCATCTTTACTCTTTGTTTTGATTTAATGTATTCATCTATTTGTGGTCTTAAATTGCTCTTTTTGAACGCCCAATAAGAATCTGTTTGACTACTTTCATATTCTGCTCTAATCCATACGAAATCCATAAACAAACCACTCTCATAGGTTGTCATATATCCATAGGTTGAACCTTCACCATACCTTATTAGTGGTTTTGGAAACAATAACACAACAAAAATCCCAATAATTAAAATAATAAATACTATACTTAAATTTTCAATATCCATCTTATACCCTCCCACCTTAATATTGCATCATGCCAGCTCTCATTGTCTTTTTTCAGCTTACGCAGTTCAATAAACTCATCCTCTTCAAACGTTATATTCAATGTTTTCATTCTTCATCACTTTTTAGCTTAATGTAAATGTTTCACACACTTTGGTAGGACATAAAAAACTTACTAAAACAGATTTATTTCCTACTATTCGTTCTTCAATATGCTCATTAAAATCTTTGCCATACTTATAACATTTTATTGTCTTCATCTTTTCATCACTTTTTTATTTTTTCCTCCTCCTTATTCAATTTCTTTTTTAGCTTCTTTCTTTGTTATTTCAACCACGTCTTTTTTTGGCATTTTCTATGTTAATTTTATATACCACGTTCTTTCTTTAGCATTTTTTAGCAATTTCCTTTAACCCCTCTATAAACTGTTTTGCCTGTTCATATTCATCACTTATAAAATTAACAACACAACCAACTGAACATTTAACCTTAAGATTTGCCCATTTAAGATTTGCATATTTAAGATTTGCTTTTTTAAGATTTGCCCTTTCAAGGTTTGCCCATTTAAGATTTGCCCATTTAAGATTTGCTTCTTCAAGATTTGCTTTTTTAAGATTTGCCCTTTCAAGGTTTGCCCATTTAAGATTTGCATATTTAAGATTTGCTCCTTCAAGATTTGCTTTTTTAAGATTTGCTTTTTCAAGAATTGCCCATTCAAGAATTGCCCCTTCAAGATTTGCCCATTTAAGATTTGCCCATTTAAGATTTGCTCCTTCAAGATTTGCTTTTTTAAGATTTGCCCATTCAAGAATTGCCCCTTCAAGATTTGCCCATTTAAGATTTGCTTCTTCAAGATTTGCTCCTTCAAGATTTGCTTTTTCAAGAATTGCCCATTTAAGATTTGCATATTTAAGATTTGCTCCTTCAAGATTTGCTTTTTTAAGATTTGCCCTTTCAAGATTTGCCCTTTCAAGGTTTACCCCTTTAAGATTTGCCCCTTCAAGATTTGCCCCTTCAAGATTTGCTTTTTTTATTTGTTTTAAAATATTTCTTAACTTTTTTGAGTTGTTGTTATTCCACTCAAAATCAAGCTCAAATTCAAATCTTGATACGCTTTCCTTATTTTCAACCCTTTCAATAAATTTATCTATTGTTAGTATTTTCATTCTAACCCCAATTCCTTTTTCCAAAAATCTTCATATTCTTTATGGTATTTCTTTTTCGTTAAGTTTGTCTAAATCTATGCAAAATTGATTTTCGTTCCACCTTTCTTTGATTATGAACCCAGAGAAGGTTGGGATCTTTTGCTTGATACCTGAGGGGGCAACAAACAAACGACTGAAACGACAAAAGTGCATTATTGGACTTACTTTTCCCTTCTCTGGGCTAAATTCGGTGAGGAATTTAGCATGATAGTTATTTTATTCAATTATGCCAAAACAATCTATGAAATCCTGTGCATCCTCTTCATCCATGCCGTCTTCATACATCAGTTCAAGCTCTTTGATCGATCTTGGCTTTTTCATTTTATTGTTTAATATCATATTCTAAATTTTTTTAAAACAGTTTCAATCCTTTCAAAACCATATTTTTCAATCAGTAATTCCAAAACTCCTTTGATTTTTATGGTTTCTATTGCTTTTTCCTGTGCATTCATTGTTTATCTCACCTTTTAATTTATTAATATTTCTTTGTCCTCTATTATCCTAAAACCTTTTACTTCATCAGTATTATCACAATCTGTTAATGCAAAAAAATGCCTGTCAAAAGTTATTTCCAATCTTTGTTTTTGTTCTGCCATTTGAAACAGTTGGTTTTTCAGATAATTGTCATCTATTATGTAACAATCTGTTTGTGAACTCTCTAATTCTGCCCTTATCCATACCTTGTCCAAAAAAATTCCATCTTCTATGGTTGTAACATATCCGTATGTTTTTCCTTGACCATAAATACCACATCCTGTTAAAAATAACAGCATTGCGGTCAATATTATTTTTTTCATCTTTAACTTTTCTTCTTTCTTTGGCATTTTTTTCACCTTTCTTTGTCATTTTTACTCTTTAGTTATCCTGACATCATAACCGTTTTTTGTTAATTTAACTGCCTTATTGACTAAATCTATCACCTGCTTTTTTTCATACATTTCTCCTAACAGGCAAAATTCATATACTTTAATCATTTCATTAGCTTTTGGCATTTTCTCTTTCTTCAATGTTAAAATATAAAATCTATACAAATATGTGTAACTAAAGACCATGATAGCAATTGCAAAAAACAAAATTGGAATATGATATGGTCTATCTGATAAGGTATCGAGTGCGATAGGTGTTTGCGTCTGTATATACCCCTCAAAATGATCCAAGTCGACCAAAACGCCAAGGATCCCACTAAGGCAGAAGAGAAGAAATGTTGCAAGAACTCTTTCCTTGCGTATGCTTCTGTTAGATAAAGGTTTATCACCTGTAATACAAAATTCAATCTTCCAACACCTCACCATTATGTTTGCCTTTTACTCGTGCTTTTATATCTGTTATTAAGACATCTGCTATGAAATATCTCGATATGTCCTTTATCTTGTCTAAATCTTTTTTTTTAAGATAAAGTATCATCTTGTTTGTTCCAATAGCTCCTTTTACTTTTTTCCTGTGGACAACATCATTAGGTATTATTTTCATTTTTTTAAATTTTGCAATTAACCAATAAAGCTGTCAAATATCCTAATGTTAGTAACGATATATTATCTAATGTCTTTATAATAGCAAGATCAACAAAAAATAAAATCATTAAAATAAAAATATCTCCACAGTCAAGTTTCATGTTCTATCAACTCTTCTCTCTTTAAATAATATTTCAACGCCTCAAGATAATATCTTGATATGGCTTTCCTGAATGGTGTCATTATCTTGTAGACACGCATACGAATTCTGAAAAAAGTCAAGATCAAACTCATAACAAATGCAAATAACGAACTGATCAGGTATATGTCTTTCTCCAAAATCATATTTCTTTCACCAACATCTTTTTTGTGCAGACAGTCTCGTTCCACCACCTTATATACGGCTTTTCTGCTGTCCTGCATTCCTCAAAACAATTTATCCTATCACCATACATTGAAAGAGAACATGTTATGCCTTGACCTGTATCTTTACACTTTGTTTCTATCTCACAGACAGTTGCACAGTCCATATCTGGCTCAATAAGTTGCCAATTCTCAATTGTCTTGTTCTCAATACATTCTTCTGTCCAACCAGATAATGGATTTTCTTGCCCTAAAACAGGTTTATCAGGACAACTAATTATGCCAACATAACATTCAAGATTAGTTATGTTCTTCTCCATCATATATAATTCAGTAAATGTTAGAATAATTACTATCATAATAATGAAAGGCAAAACGAATCTTCTTGAACTAAAATAATTGTCTTTATTTATCATTCAATTCTCCACCCAAGGATTACCGCAATACGGACAACTGATATGTTTAATGCCTGAAAACTTTCCACAAGACAAGCACTTGTATCTTATAATTTTTTTATATCCTTTGTTTCCCATATTTCAAACCTTTAAGGTAAAATATTATCATCTCGTTTATTTTCAAGAAGCGTAATAATTTGGAATTTCTCAAATACTCCAAAATTATGTCCGCAGTTTTGACATCTTACAGTGCCATCAACATCTTGAAAATAATTATAAGAATTTTTAAAAGAAATAGAACTACCCACACCAGCACAATTAGAACAACTGATTGGCAGTTGCTCTTTTCTCTGCACTTCTCCATACTTTATGTGGGTAATTCTGTCCATATTTAACCGCCACCTGCCTTTTTCAGTATCTCTAACCCTGTCTGGACAACCAGATGTGTTATTGATTTTCTTATTTCTTCTCCTGCACCCATTTGGTATTGCTCTACTCCATTAAACACTTCTTCGTTCAGTTTTGGCTCGTGGTCGTCAAGCGGTTTCTTGTATAATCTGCTCTGCTCTGTTGGAATGCCTAACACAATAGCAGGTTCTACTATATTCCCTTCATACAATTGTGGTGTTTCATACATTTTTTTCACCTGTAATAAACAAGTCTAAATGCTTGTTTATTGACTATGACTAATCGTAATTGGTTCTGCCTTCAATAGGTTCTGGCTCAACTAATCTCTTAATCCATTTAATTCCTATCTCGCAGTTAGCAACATAAGGCAGACAGCATTCACGATATAATCTTACTCCTTGTAAATTTCTTAAATTAGTTCTTGGACTGCTCTCAACCATTCCGTCTAATGAATTATTCATTTCATTTATCATATCCACACACATTTGACACATTTTTAATCTCCTTTTTAGCTTTCGGATCTGTATATCCTAGCTTTGTTTTTACAAAGCAGTAGTTAAAGGTTATATTTAAATTTTTTTAATTAAACCCAAACAAACATCACATTTCCGTTTCGGACTTATTATGTAGTTTGGACAGTCAGGCGTTGCACATTTTACTTTGAATAATCCTGTCTTTGGTGTGCTGTTAACTATCCTTTTGTTGTCCTTGCAAAAAATTCGTTTAAAATTCCTGCTGTCATCATGCAATGTCCTTAATCTCGGCATATTATACCACCACCTTGTCTTGTCTTTAATAATATATTTCAACCTTGTCTGTGCATTCCTGTCTTTTTTTCATCCAATTTGGATAATCTATCTTCTGTTTCCTGAATTTGCTTAGCTTTATGTTCTGGCCACAAATATCGCATAGACCTTGATCCTTACAATATCTGCACTTGTAATTCTTTTTCTCTTCTGTCATGTCCATTTGTCCAACCTCTTCTGATTTAGCCAACCTTTCAAGCGATTCTCGGCTATCTTACAATATTCCTTGTTAATGTCTATGCCAATGAAATTCCTGTTTTTTTTCAACGCTACAATCCCTGTAGTGCCACTACCTATAAAAGGATCTAAAACTATGCCTGGCTTGTAACCTGCATTGCAACCACAATCCGTGTAACCTGTGAAAACTGTTTCTTGCATTTTCTTTGTTAGTAATGAACTTGATTCAGAAACATTTATATGCAAACCTGTCTTTGATGTTGAATCTTTTTTCTGGCCGACCAAGTTGCCTGTTTTCTTGAATATTTTCTGCCTCGGCTTACCACATTTAGTGCAGACTTTCTCAGGACAACCTAACTCAAGAACTATCTCAACTAATTCCTCAGGAAAAGTTGCGTAATGTTGCCCTGGAAAACCTTTATGACTAATACTCCAAACTGTCCTCATCATTCTTCCTTGTGAATTAACGCCTCGCAACTGACCTGTAGCAAGTTTATAGCTAAGATCACCGTAACCTTTGTAATTTTCCATGTAACTAACAGAATATTCACCCTTCAACAATTTCTCAGATTTCCTTGCCCTTGCACTCCTCTTAATAGAAATCTCTTTGTGCGGGATCCGGACAGGATTGAAAAAATATTTTGGTTTTTTCGTGAAAAAGAAAACTTTCTCAAAATCTACTGTTAATCTGTCAATTGCAGAAGATGGCATCGAATTTGGTTTATGCCAAATTATCTGATTCCTTAATATCCATCCCCTGTCAAGCATAGAAATAGCAAACCGTTCAGGTATCATGCAAAGACTTTTTTTCTTTATTAATCCTTTATCTTCACGCTTTGTATTGTCAACACCAGCACAAGCTGAGCTACAAAATTTCTGGAATGCAAAACCTTTAAATTCCTTACCACAACATTCACATATTTTCGTCCTCTTAATTTTGAACGACCATGTTTGTTTTGACTTTGAAATGTCAGTTCCAGCTCCTTTTCCTAAACCAGAATATGTATCACCTAAATTAATCCAAAGACTACCGCTTGGTTTCAAAACTCTCTTAACCTCATCAAACACATCACATAACCTGCTGATATATCTATTAAAATTACTCTCTAACCCAATCTGATCTTCAACCTCGTAATCTCTCAACGCCCAATAAGGCGGTGAAGTCATAACAGTATCAATGCTTTCGCTAGGAAAAGTTTTCAACACTTTCAAAGCGTCTCCACAATATATCTTGTTTATTTCCATAAGTTCAAATTCTCCTGTTCCAATCTTTTGTTTGCCATAGCAACATATTCCTTATTAATCTCAAAACCAATGAAATTACGATTTAACTGCTTACAAGCAACTGCTGTTGTGCCAGAGCCCATAAAAGGATCTACTACTAAATGCTCTTCATCTGAGCTTATCTTTATGAATCTCTTGACAAGCTCAAAGTTCTTTTCTGTTGGGTGTTTTGTTAGTTTTTTTAAATTGAATTCCTGCACATTTTTCATTTCACTTTGCCCTATAAAATTAAACGGTTCGCATTTTCTTTTTTTATCTTTTGTATAAAGAACACACATATCAAAACTACTCCTGAAATTTCTTTTGTGCAGTTGAGGTATTGGATTTCTTTTATAACATACAATAGGACATTTCTGTTGCAAACCTGTATTCTGTTCAATAAGATATGTGTAATGTCCAGAATAATAATTATCAAACCAACAATATGCCTGTCTTTTTGGTTTTAGTATTCTGTCAAATTCTTTTATTATGGTGATGATCCAATTACAATATTCTTCAAAATTAAATTTATCCCATTCACCAAAATCTGCTTTTTTGAACTTACTACCAACTTTGGTGATTGCATTTCCATAATTAGATATATTGTAAGGAAAATCTGCTATTATAAGGTCAACACTATTATCTTTCAATTTCTTTAAACCTTTCAAGCAGTCTATATTATATATCTTGTTTAGTTCTAATCCCATTTTAATCAAATTTTTTTATCAACCAATCCGTAAGCAAATATTTATCTTCTGTTGTCAAAATATTAACAAGATCAGAAAACTTCAAAACATCAGTTTTCTTCTTAATCATAGATTTTAGCTCTAATAAGGCAGATTTGCTGTTTTTTAAACGATTCTGTGGCAATGCATTGGATAACTCCTTTAAAAATTCTAGCGTTTTCTTGTTTGTTTCTGTGCTTTCTGCAACAGATTTCTTAATATCCACTAAAACTTGTCTGTGTAATTTTTTGTTTTCAATCTCTAACTTTGTGGCTTCTAATTGTTGAAGATTAATGTAACTCTGCTCTTTTAGAATCTCTAATATACTTTCAATGTTAAAAGGCATCCTTAATTCTGCATAGGCATAATCAATATCATTGCTTTCTCTTCCAGGTCTTGGTGAAGTGTCAAACATAGCAATGCTTGGTTGATTTGGATCATTAGGTGTTAGTTTTGCTCTTAATTTATCAAATTTGACCTTTATTCTGTCTCCTTTCCTAAGCTTTTCCTCTGCAAACTTGTCTTGTCTCCATAGATCTGTATTAATTACTGCACTTCTATATAAATCAAGCTCTACACCCCTATCTAAAAACCAACGATAAATGAAAATTTGTGTATGTGAAAGAATTGTTAATATATCACTTAACTTGAAAATCCTGTGGCTACCTACAAAAACACTTATGCTCTTGTTATTATTATTCCTTAAAGTCAAATTTAAAGGTTGATAAATATCTAAATATTCAGGAATCCAATTTCTAAATTCTTTGTTTACACGACCACCATATTTTTTAAGATTTATTTTTCCTTTTTTTATTGGTATTTTTAATTGTATGGCGTGAATATCCATATTTTTTTTTTGTTTTACTAAGTGGATTCTCCTCCTATCACCCCTCTCATCATCTCTAATGAGACTTTTTTTCGAACTATCAGTGTATTTGTCGACTATAACTTTGATAAATTTTTCTGCATTTGGCTTTTTCAATATTTTAATGGCTTGTTCAGTCAAATTCCATGTCCCTTTTCCTACTTTTTCTATTAATCTTAATTGTTTTAGAAAGTTAGTGTAGTAGACGATAGAATTAGGTTTTATCCCAAGCTTTTTAGCAATATCTTTCATACATTGCGAAGGGTTTAAAAAAAGTTGTTTTAGAATAAAATATATGGTATAGTTCGAAAACTTTTTCGAACTATCTTTCGAACTATCTTTCGAACTATCGTATTTTCTCGTCAATAAACCCACCCATAATTTTAATTTTTCGAACTATTATTTTTTTTTCGAATTATCTTTCGAACTATCTTTCGAACTATCGTATTTTCTCGTCAATAAACCCACCCATAATTTTAATTTTTCGAACTATTATTTTTTTTCGAATTATCTTTCGAACTATCGTTTAATTTTTAATATTGTAAAGCCGTGCTTTTGCTATGTTATAGGTTTGATTATTAATTTCTATGCCAATTGCTTTTCTTTTGTTTTGTATTGCAGTTACAATTGTCGTTCCAGAACCCATAAATGGATCTAATATTAAGTCGTTTGGTTTTGAAAAAATTTCTATAAGTTCCTTACAACCTGACTCTGATTGTTGCCAATTATGTTCTGTTTTTTCACTTTTTTTGCTGTAAACCAAATCTTCAGGAACAAAATTAAGTTTCTTAAATGGTCGTTTTTGGAATATTAGAATTGGTTTCCATCTGCACATCACACTACGGCCATTAATTATTTGTGTATTTCCTTTGTGATATAGTGCAAAAATCCAATAATACAATAAAGTATGTTCAAACTTGAAAATGTCTGGCAGATGCAACTGTCCAGAATATGAAACTAAAAAACCGCTTGGTTTCAATACTTTTTCAGCATAAAGAAACAAATCTTTCCAAAGACCTAGAAATTCTTTAGGATATGGCGGGTCTGTTAAAATTAAGTCAACAGAATTTTCTTTAATATCCACTTTCCTGAAATCATTATTATAAAGAATGATCTTGTTATTGTGTTCTGTTAAATCAAATTCCTGTGCTAATTTTTTACTTTCTTCAAACCTTTTTTTCTTTCTTATCTCTCTTAACACATCTGTTTTTGTTTTCAGGTTCTCTAACTCAGGATATTCTTCAATTGCTTCTGCAATTTCTATGTCTCTCTGGATAGTCCGTTCAGACTTTCCTATCTGATGTGCTGTGTTTTCTGCAAACGACATTTTGTCAGTTGCATTCGGCATTATACCAGAATTCCATTTTGCTATTGCACCTGCTATTCCTTTTTTAGTCTCAGGATAAAGTGCCTCATAAATTTCTTTTCTTCTCTTTAAATGCTTGACTTCTTCCTGCCATGTTAGGTCTGCTTTAACTAAGTTTTCGTCTATCTCCGCTAATTCAGTTCTTAGTTCATCGTCTTTTTCAAGTTGTCTGGTCGGAATCTCTTCCCAGTTTAGCTTTTTGACAGCTTCCAACCTATGCAGACCTGCAACTAAAACATTTCCTTTAACAGTTATTGGATTTAAAAGACCAATCTCCTTAATACTTTCTGCCAACTGATTAACTTTTTCATTGTTAAGTTTTCTTAGTCTTTTATTTATAATTATGTCCTTAATTTTCAATGATGACCACCACCTTTTTTTAACTTTTCAGAATGTTTGCAGTTTTCATTTTGACAATAATAAGTTAAAAAAAATCTATTTAGAAACATTGTATAACAATCGCAGATAGGACATAATTTAATAGGTTTAAAATAAATATCTTCAATATCATCATAATTAATCTCGTCTAAAGTCATTTGTTTTAAATACTTAATAGCATTTTCAAAAGTCTTAATCAAGGTTGATGTATACCTTTTCCTTTGTCTTGTCTTGTCAACTTTTAACTCGTGTCTCCTGAAATCTATCAATGCCCTTACAAGATCATCGTAGCTCGGAGATAATTGTGTTGTTGTGCCATCTTCTCCTGTAACTTCCCAGAATATTTCTGGATATAGATTATACCTTTTGTCTTTTGATCTGGACAATCTTATTTTGCTTTTAATTGTTCCACTCATAATTCAACACCGCCTTTTCCTTTTCCGTTTATTGCGTCTTGAAAGATCTTCAAAACAGCTAAGTTTTTTGACCTGATTATTTCGTTGCCTGTTTTCTTGTTAATCCTATGGAATTCTATGAACGAATTAGAAACATACCTAATCTCGTTAATATATTCCTTGTCCTGCCATTTGAACAAAGTTATTTTAATTATTGAATCGTCCTGCTGAATTCTTTTAGACATTTTTCAAACTCTTTTGTTGCCTGTTCATCATATTTATCAACCAATTTCTTGGCTTCCTGTTTGGTGTAACCTTTGCTGACAGCTAGTTTAATTAATCTGTTCTTGAAACTTTTTCTATAAAAGCCCATTATGGATCCCCTCTCAATCAATATATGAATTTCTCTATCTCAAAGACAGGTCTTATGTGCCAAAAGTTAACAACTGTGTTCACCTTTGGTTTCTTGTTAAGCAGTTGTATGTTGAAATTCCTTATTGCAGAATCGTTCATCCTGACAACTGTTGAGTTAACCATTCCACATCTTTCAAGAGACCGTAATTTTTTATGATGGTTTCTTATATCTTTTAGGTAAAATTTCTGCAAAGCCAATGGACTATAAGCCGTTCTAGGATTGTTGCTCAAAAACCTTATCAACTTGCTCTGAGACATTTTTTACAATAGTTCATACAATATATGATTATATACCTGGTCTATTTCCTGTTCTGTTGCATCGTGATTTATCAGCAATTCCTTTATCCTGTCTTTTAACCTTGGATAATTAGTTCCACCTTTATCCCTTCTTATTACCTCTATTGAATCTAGTTCTTTGAATGACTGAGACGCTTTGTTTCTTGCACTACCACCATCTTTTATTAAAAAACATTTAGTGATTAGCTCGTGGGTTTTGATACCTCTGTTAACAGATTCCATATATTTCAATGCTTTCTTGCTGTCATGGTGCAACACACTTATATCTGTTAAAATCTTGTTCTTTGCTTCTTCAAGAAAATCTTTTTTGATTTTTTCTAGTGGTGCAATTTCATAAACTGTTGTTCCGACTGATTTTGGTATTCTTGCCAAGATTTCTTGAACAATTTCTTCCTTATTTATTGATATAGATGGTTGATGTAAATTGTTCATTGGCATTTTTTGGATTACTTTCCTGACAAGAGTTTCCACATCCAATTCCTGCCTAGGTTGATTCTCAATTTTATACAGTTTGGTGTATAACGCATTAATCTGACTTTGAATATCCTCTATCTTATTGAAAAAATCTGATGACATCTCGTTCAATTCTTTGTTGAAGCGTTTCGATATTTCTGAGAAATCTATCTTTTCTTGCTGAGTTATCTCTTCTTTTTTGATAGCTATCCTGAATGGTGCTATCCTTTCAGGAGCGTCTATCTCTGTTGTTTTAAGCTTACCTTTTGCTATTAGTATGGATTTTTCATTATTTAACCAAAAAGGTTGCACATAAATCTTGACAGTCTGCTCTCTTGTTGCCAAGATAAACTGTCCTGTGCCTAGAGTCATAATATCTTCAGGTTTAGGTTTTTGAGATTTTGGCAAAGGGATTTGATCTAGTGTATGCTTAACTTCATTTATTTCTGATTGATACCCAAGAATCCATGTAGAAACCTGTTTTAAAGGTATCTTGTCAACATTTGCCATATCCTGTGAATCAATCCATATATAATTATTATTAGTAGCTCCCTGCCTGATAAATTCTTCAACAATTAATTTACATGGATTCCCTCGTTTCTGTGGTAAAAAACGCCAAGCTTCAGGCAAGACCAAGACAACATTCTTGAAATTGTGAAGGACTTCCTCAGCAACGCTTCTTATTATTAAGGATTGGACTTCATCATCCCTTGAAAACCGTTCAAGATCAATTATATTTATACCTTCAACTAATTGTAACTCATTAGAAAAAGTCATTGTCTGTAGTTTAGGTAGAACTATCTCCAGATACGCCTGAACATTTGTCAGAATATCTTTCTCGAATTGGTTTATTTTTTCTTCTAATCTTTCGTCAACTTTTTTCTTGAACTCTAACAAAGAATTACCACCTGACTTTTTACAAATTTGGATTATTTTAGCTCTTTCAAAACTCCTTAACCTCTCTTTTATAGTTGCTTCTATAAGACTTTGGATGAATCTCCAATCACTTCTATCCTTGAAAAAGGGTGGAATTATTGTGCCTTCTATGAAACCTTTCTCACCGATTTTTGTCCTAAAAATGATAGCTTTTAGCTTTGATCTCTTGATTAAAGCTTCCAAACAAGTTGTCTTTCCAGATTTTTGTGTAACTCCTGTAACAATTAAATGATTAGGAGATATTGATATTTCCTTACCTGTTCCAATTTCATAACCTAATTTAATTTTTCGTGTCATTATATTCACCTTGTCTTTTCTTTCTTAAACCAATAACAAACGATCCGATTTTAATGATTGGCCTGACTTTCTGATAATCATTTATAAGTTCTCTCTGCAAATCTATCAATTCTTGCATGGCCTTGATCTGTTCCTGCAATTTTGTTATGAATTTCCTTGATGTCAATATCACAGCATTCTGCGTGTCTATAACAATCTTGTAATCTTTTTCTAGCTTTTTATACAAATCCATTCCTAATCAACCTTTACAAACTTTTAAAATATTCTTTCCTGCATTGCAGGTTACAGAATCCATCCCAAGCATTATATCGTGCATGTGTTATCTCTTTGTTGCAATTCTTACACCTTACAGGCATTTCCAAGCCATCTGCATCTGTTATCATTTTTTACACATTAAATGGTGGATTTTCCTCGTATATCTTTCTGCACTCAGGTGTGCAATATTCACCGTCTGTAAGTATTGTCAATGCCTGACAACCTATACAATAACCCTCTGCCTTAGCCATTACCCACCACCATTCTTGACCACACAAGTCTTTATCCTGACTAATTCTAATGAAACAGGATTATTAAAAACATCTGTGAGAAACATCTGATTGTTTACAATATCAGAAACAACACCTGTATAACGCAGTAATTCTTCATTACGAGAACGATATTCTATGTAAACTTTCTTTCCGATGAAAGCTTCATACTTAGCTGTCAAATCCACACTATTGTCCATCTTGATGTCAATATTTCAAAAGAAATTAGAATTTAAATAATTTACTATAAATAATTTATTCATTGAACAAATCTTGAGCTTGTTTTATTAGCAATTCTTGTTTCAGTTTGTTACTTGGAATTTTTTTGGAATGTATATCCCAATGACATTTTTCACATAACAAAACTAAATCATGATATTTTTCTGATCTAGAATTAGGATAAATATGGTGAACTATTGTTGCTCTATTTTTACGACAAACTGCACAGTCAATATAATGTCTTTTTACAAGATTTCTAAAATAATTAAACCAAGACTCTACTTTATTATATTTTTTTACGCTATTATAAATCTCATCAAATATCATTTTTATTAAGCCGTATTCCATATTTATTTATAAATTTTTTTTCTTTATACCACACAACAGTAGTTAATAATAGAAAAATATATAAATGACAATAAATTAAATACTCTTAATTTGTTAAAAAATCAAAGCTAGGTGATGAAAAGATGAATGAACAAGTCGGTTATGAAAAGATGAATACAATAAAATGTTATAAGTGTGGCAAAGATTTTAATGAGCATATTGAAGAACGAATAGTAGGAAATAAATCTGTTTTAGTAAGTTTTTTATGTCCTACTAAAGTGTGTGAGACATTTACATTAAGCTAAAAAGTGAGGAAAAATGAAAAGAAAAAAGAATTTTATGTGTGGAGACTGCAAAAAGTTATTTACAACTATGAAAGGTTTTGCTAAACACAAATGCAAAGCATACGGTTTATATGAGGAATAAAAAAAGGTGATAAAAATAAAATGTAAAAAATGCAACGCAACAATAAACTTAATCTGGAACACAAAGACAGATACAAAATATCTTATATGCCCAAATTGTTTGAAAAAAGTAAGCCAAAAGACAAAAAGGGAAAGGAAATGAAATGTAAGAAGTGTAAGAGATATATTGCAGAACACAAAAAGGTCTTAAAGATAATCAACACAGTAGGAGGACAGAAAAGAGTTTATTTATATCAATGTCCTACTCAAACAGAAAGTTATTGTGAATTTGAATTTGATAAAATGCCAAATGAACTTTAAATTATTGCCAAAAGACGAAAAAGGAAGATTGATAAAATGAATGTAGAAAATCCCTATCTTAATTCTAAAAGATTATTAATTGTAGCTATTGACAAAGAAAAAGATCCTGTGCAAAAAAAGATCTTGCAAGAGAAACTTGACAGTTTGCTGTTAGATGAAAGGAGATGGCTTAAAAACAAGCTTTCTGAACTGCAAGATAATATTAATGATATGTCAGAAAAGCTTCAAGAAACCAAAGAAAAAGCAATAGAAAAAGAGATTTCTAAGAAAGAACTGAAAAAGATTTCTATAGATTTGTATAGGCAGATAGTCGGTTATATGAAAGATGGTGAGATAATCCAAGAAGGTTTAGTGCAGAAAGCCAGAAAATTAAAGCGAATGCTGAGATGAAATCAATTAATACACATACTTGTTAGGTGGTAATTCACTTTGGAAAAAATTAATTTAGCAAATCTTTTGATGTCCTGTAGAAACTGTCAAAGTCCATAGCTGACATAGTGTAATGTTCTATGTATGATTTTAGTTTTGGCAGTCTGTATACAAATGTTCCGTAGTTCCAATGTTGCATGAATATTAATTTCTTGACCTTTACACTTGCATTATCATATTTTTTCAACATTGAATATGCTTCTCTTAATGATTTTACCTCTATTATCTTTGGAACATCATCTTCTGCATTTGCTATGGCCATTAAATCACCATCTCTGTAGTCAACCATTCCGTTAAGCCAATTATTATGTCTCAATATCTCTGATCTTATCCTTTCCAATTCTTTTTTGCTTGTCCTTGGCATCTCAATAGACCTCGCCACTCTTGATCTTTGATAAACTTGTCGGCTTGAAATACCTGTCTCTCTCAACATACAAGCCCATAGGACCCCTTACTGAAGATAGTTCTTTAAGACTGACATAACCTAGCTCATTATGAAAACCCTTTACATAAGCAAACATTTGGTCAACACCGTCAAATTCCAAGATATACCAAGTCCAATTTGAGTCAGGCGTGAAAAACTTTGCATAGACTATCGGATCCTTTACATTTGCCTGTTCACCAAGCTTAGGAATCTGCTTTCTTAAAGCTTTCGTCATTAACATTACTCTTTTCATAAAATTCTCGTAAGGTTACCCACTGCTTTAGCTGTGGGCGGAATTACGACCTCCTTCCTGTTGAACGAGATTCCTGACACTGATAGAATGGCTTAAATCTCCTAACTTTATCTTTATAGTTTTCCTTAGTTCCATTAAAATACCTCATAATTTATTGTGTTGGAGTATGTTATTTTTAACCTCTTGGATTTTTTTTAGTCTTGTTTTTAAGTTGTTTATATAGTTTTAAATATTTCCTTTCCGCAGTTTCTATATCATATTCGTTCAAACCATTGTAAAAAAATCTGTGCAGTTCCCTGCCTTTATATAATAATTTCTTTTGGCTTTTTGTTGCTAAATTTTTAAGTTCATAGAAACTATCAACATTCACCTTTCTTTTGTATTGGATATAGCTTTCAATTGCATTAAATAACTTTTCACCTGCCTGTTGAAGATATACTATGTTCTTTGTCTTGTTGAATTTGGCATATTCCATCTGTGAATATTTTAACATACTCTCCATGTTCTTTCTGACAATTTCAAACTCTTGGATCATTGTCTCAAAACCACTCCTTTCTCGGTAATTTTATTATTCGTATTGAGTTTTTTCTTATCTGTTTTTCTTTTTTTCTCTCTTTTTCCAATACCTTAACCCATTCCTTTGCATCTTTTAACGATGTTGCAAATTCCTCATCTTCAACCCAAATAGTCTTTTTCCTGCCGTAATCAAGCAATGACTTGCGTAAGTAAATTACCTTGTATTTGACTAATTTTCTTTTTGGCATTTTAATTTAAAGTTGGGAGTTTTTTCTTGTTTCTTCAGCAGAATGGTTTTCGGCTTTTCTTTTCTATACGACCTTGTTCTGCTTTCATAAAAACAAGTTTTCGGCAACTCCCTAAGCCAAACCTTGTGCGATTAAGGATTGTTATTATTTTTATCTGTTTCTCACTATGAAATATTGTATCACGGCCAATACACCTGCTATTATTAGTCCTAGACCAACAAAAGGTTGAAGATTTGCAGGAATCTCGCCTTTGAATATACCAATACCACCTGCAATTAGCATTGTA
>Ga0190333_1000099_pt1 | contig 16849 bp, 14 predicted proteins | sample 48720467_MG_FD_161676 | JGI IMG/M metagenome (GOLD analysis project Ga0190333, IMG submission 161676) | Hydrothermal vent sediment bacterial communities from Southern Trench, Guaymas Basin, Mexico - 4872-04-6-7_MG | ecosystem: Environmental > Aquatic > Marine > Hydrothermal vents > Sediment ... | reverse complement strand
GAGGAGATAAGTAACCTTCAAATGGAGTTAAGAAATAATGATAGCGAGGTAAAGAATATTCTTGGCCCTGAAGGAGAGAATATCCAGAGGATCCTAAAACAGCAGGAAAAAGAGAAAGCTGATTTTTTAAAAGAAAAGAAAGAGTTAAGCGAGCTTATTAAGAAGGAGGAGGCAGATTTAAGGGATAAGGAGAGGAAGCAGGAGAAGTTTTATGCTCAGTTCAAAGCATTGTTTAATAAGAGGGCTAAGTTGAGTGACGAGGTGGGTGGGCTTGAGAGGAATATGGCTTTAAAGGAGAATATGATTAGGGATTATGAGCAGAGGAATAATGAGATTAACATGGAGAACGCGGGGGTTAAGGCAGAGCTTGCTGGGCTTGAGGAGGAATTCAAGCAGTATGAAGGAGTGCCTTTATTCGAGGATAAGAGTGAGGAGCAGATTGAACGTGAGATTAGACAGTTTGAGAAGATGATGTCTGACATAGGGGCGGTTAATATGAAAGCTCTTGAAATCTATGAGAAAGCACAGAGTGAATACGATGCATTACTTAAGAAGAAGGATAAACTAACAAGTGAGAGAGAGGACGTGCTTGTTATGATTAATGAGATTGATAGCAAGAAGAAAGAGTTATTTATGAGGACATACAATGTTCTGAATGAGAATTTTAAGAGAATATTTAATAGTCTCACAGCTAAAGGAGATGCTTTCTTTGAGCTTGAGGACGAGAAGGATCCTTTCGCAGGGGGTATGACTATAAAGGTAAGGGTTGGTGGGAAGAAATTCATGGATATTAGGAGTCTTAGTGGGGGTGAGAAAACCCTTACTGGTTTAGCATTCATATTCGCAGTGCAGGAGTATGCTCCTGCAAGTTTTTATGTGTTGGACGAGGTTGATGCTGCTCTGGATAAGCATAACTCGGAGAAGTTGGCTAAGCTCATAAGGAGTTACTGCAAGGACGCTCAGTATATTATCATAAGTCATAACGATGCTGTGATCAGTGAGGCTGACAATCTTTTTGGTGTAAGCATGAATAAGGAGGATAGTATTAGTAAGGTTACAAGTCTAAAGATTTAGGAACCGAGTTCTTTCCTAAAGAGATGATTTTTAGGGGGAGGAAAGAGGGGGAAAAGAGATTGTGGTGTTGGTTAAAATAAAGATTTTTTTGTTCAAAAGAGAACATTCTAAAGAAATGTAATTTTTATATTATTTCTTCTATCGTTTCTTCTATCTTCTTGGCTGTTTTATCCCAGCTGAACTCCTTCTCCACTGTCTTCCTTGCTTCCAGGCTTATCTTTCTCTTAAGAACTTCTTGTTTCATTAAGTACATTATCTGGTTTGCAAGGTCAAAAGAGTTGCCTTCCTTGAAGAAGAGGCCGTTTATTCTTGGCTTTATATAATGCTTCACAAAACCTACTCTGGTTGCTATTACTGGTACTCCGCAGCTCATAGCTTCAAGAGTTGTGAGGCTGGTTGTTTCTGTTAGGCTGGTTAGACAGTAGACATCCATGGCTTGGAGGTGAGGCACAACATTATTCGTGCTACCAGGAAGTATTACCCCCGGCACACTCTTAAGTTTTTTCTTAATGCTATCAAGGCCTTCCCCTACCACGATTAGGAGGGTTTTTGGATGTTTCTTTTTCACAAGGATATATGCTCTTAGTAGGGTTGCTAGGTCTTTTTCTCTTCCCAGCCTTCCGTGGTGTCCTATAACAAAGAAGGCAGGGTCTATGCCTAACTTCTTCTTAGCAGATATTTTGTTTTGAGTGGGAACAAATTTTTTGGTATCTACTCCGAGGTGTATAACTTTCTTCTTAGTTTTAATCTTCTGCCATGTAAGCATTTCTGCTATGTTCTCTGAGGGCACTATTAATAAATCTGCTTTGTTATAAATCTTCCTTGCGATAATCTTTGTTAATATACGAATATATTTGCTGAGTAGAGATAAGCCTATTGCTTTGGATACTAATTCCCATTCAATGGAGTGGATAAAGGATATTATTTTCTTCTTATTCCTCTTAGCAGCGAATATGCTTAGGATTCCGATTGGACCTATGGTTTGGGAGAAAACTATGTCTGCTCTTTTTACTTCTCTTCTTATTGTTCTATGGTGAAACTTTGCAGGCTTAAAATCGCCTATTCTGAACTTGGTTACAGGTATCTTCACTATGCTGACGGATTCATCGTCATCAAGGGAGGAGTGGCCAAAGTCAGGGGCTATTACTGTAATATCATATTTGTATCTTAACCTAGGGATTATTTCTGATAAGAATCTGGAAATACCATCCCATCTGGGCAGGAAGTTATCGGTTGCTATTAAGAGCTTTTTCTTCTGTGGTGTTTCCCTTTTAGGGCTTAGGGTTTTTAATGCTTTTTTCTTATTTTTCTTCTTGGCTTTCTTCATCATTCTTATCTTACCTTATAAAAAACCTCTGCGTACTTAGTACTGTGTTTTATTCCGTTAATAAGGTCTCTTATATAAATCGTGAAGAATAAGAAGTTATTAAGAACTAAATAGTTATAAAAAGTTGATAGGTCTATCTGGCTCTTAAACGTCTTTAATGCTTTCATTTTAGTCTTGAACGTGTTTGAGGTGTCCACTACTAGTTTTGGCTTGTTTCTCTTTTTAATGTTGAAGAGATGCCATACTTCAAAAGCGTATAGGTCTGCGTTTAATTTGCTCTCTTTGTACATTCTTAAGACAATCCTAAACGTTGCTCTGTGATCAGGATGAGCATCATCACCTGAATGAGTGAATATTTTTGCAGGTCTGAGCTTGCGTATTATCTTCTTAAGATTCTTATCTATGCCTCTCCTCTTAAAGTCTTCCTCAAAATGGTTTTCTCTTAGCCCAATAAAAGTAACGCTTTTTCCACCTATAATCTTGTCTGCTCGCTGAGCTTCTTTAATCCTTGTCTTAGCGATTATCTCTCTTTTGACATGAGGCTTAACACTCTCTCCGAAGGAGAGAATGATTGTATGAACATCGTAACCCTCCTTTGCATACTTAGCCATAGTTCCTCCGACGCCGATTATTTGGTCATCAGAGTGCGCGCAGATTACTAGTATTGAGCCTTTATTATTTTTTTCTTTATTGTTTCTTTTGTTATTCTTTTTTTCTTTATTGTTTCTTTTGTTATTCTTTTTCTTTTCAGATTCACTCATAATAATAAGGGGGTTTAGGAAATAGGTTTAATTAGTTTTTGGTTTTTTAGAAATAAGGATGCGTCGGCCGGGATTCGAACCCGGATATACGGCTTGGAAGGCCGCAGTCATTTATAGCAACCTTTTTCTTTAGCGAGCTGAAGCTTTAGATTTATGCCAGCTGATTTTCGTCAGCCTTTCCTAAAAAGGTTGTAGCCATTAGACCACCGACGCATTATTTAGAATTCGAATTTTTTATTATTAATAAAAGTTTTGGTGTGGGTAGTATTCAGAAGATTTATTATAAGTTAGGATTGATTCTTAATAGAATTTTTCTAATAAAAAATTTTTATAAAAAATTTATTTGTAGAGGTTGCTAAGCCTTTTAAGAGCGTTGAGCTTATCCTTATTCCCTATCTTTGCGTTCTTGACAGCATTCCCGAGTATTTGTGTTGACTCATCCATTGCCTTTTTATTCACAGGGTAGGGTATGCCGTCCTTGCCTCCGTGTGCAAAGCTGTACTTAACAGGGTCTTCCCAGCTGGGAGGAGTGCTGTATATTAGTTCTGAGATTAAGGCGAGTGCTCTGATTATTCTAGGTCCTATTCCTTTTATTGCTACGAGTTCTTCATAGTTCTTTGGTTGGTATTCAAACGCGCGTTTCAAGGTTTGTAAATTAATTTTGTTCATGTTTGTTATTAGATGAGTTCTAGGCATGTTTAGAATAATGTTTCTCTTACCTGAGAATTCTATGAGGGTCTTCTGAATGGGTTTTTTGAAGTAGTTCAAAAGATTTCTTTCTTTTACCAGGTCAACAGATATCTTTCTTGCTTCTCTGCTTTGCTTTGCAGTCATGTTAAGAGTGTTTTTTGTTTTTTTATCACAGCAAATAGCTTGTTGTGGTTCTTCTACAAAGCTTTTCATATTAGTGCTTAACCAGTGGTATCGTCTTGCATATGAATATTCTGGGTTCATCCCTTGCTGTATAACAGCCCATTTCCCTTTCTCGGTTAATATGAATACGTGGTGGTAGAGGTGGTAATCATCCTGTATTAATGAGTTATCAATTTTTGCACTCATCTTTGATGAATAAATAAGCTTTTTTGTTTTTCTAGTGGAGATTGAGAAGTCTTCTGCGATTTTCTCTATTTGCGTAGGTGTTTTTCTAGAAGCACTGCCTTTTCCTCCTGCTATTTTGATCCCGAAGTTTTCTTGGTTCAGAGCTTCTTTCAGAGCACCGCATGTTGTTGTTGTGGTGCCAGATGAGTGCCAGTCAAATCCTAGGACGCATGAGAATGCTTGGAACCAGTAAGGATTAGCAATTCTTTTTAAGAATTCATCTTGGGTGTATTCTAGTAGCAGAGCATCTGTGATTGCGCGTGCAAGTTTAACCATTCTTTTGAATAGCCAGCGAGGGGCTTTTCCTGTATGTAATGGAAGATTAGTATAGCCTGTTCTCTGCATAAAGTGCTCTAAGGAGAATCAAGTTTAAATGCGTTACGTATGAGTGTCCAGTGCTCTCTTTTGTTTTAGTAAACTTCAGCTCTGCTTCTCTAAGTAGGCCTTTAGTCCTCGTATTCATAACCTTTTTAAACTTCTTCTCTGTTCTTGTGTGATGAGAAGAAGGAATTAAGGAGGGATCCTCTTGGTTTTAGATAGACTCTCAGACTCTTTGAAAAATACTTTGAAAAAGATTACGCGTGCTAGTTTTGTAGATGAAAAACTGGTTAACGAATTAGTTAAGGATATCCAGCGGGCTTTCCTACAAGGGGATGTTAATGTAAAGCTGGTGTTTGAGATTACTAAGAAGATTAAGGAGAGAGCGCTTAAGGAGGAGCCGCCTAGTGGTGTTACTAAGAAAGAGTTTCTTATTCGGATCGTGTATGATGAACTTGTTAACTTCTTAGGGGGGCGTGGTGCAAAGATAGTGGTTAAGGGTAAGCCTTTTAAGATTATGCTTGTTGGTCTGTTTGGTAGTGGTAAGACTACTAGTGCAGCTAAGCTGGCTGGTTTTTATAAGAAGCGAGGATTAAAGGTTGCTCTTGTGCAAACAGATACTTGGAGGCCTGCGGCTTACGAACAGTTAGAAACCCTTGCTAAGAAAGTTAAAGTGGATTTTTATGGTGTTAGAGGGGAGAAGGATGCTGTTAGGATTTACAGGAATTTCGAGGATGAGTACAAGAAGTATGATATGATTATTATTGATACGGCAGGGAGGGATGCTCTTAGTAAGGAGCTTATCGAGGAGCTTAATAGTATCTATGGTGTTGTGAAGCCGGATGAGAACCTGCTTGTTATCAGTGCTGATATTGGTCAAGCTGCTGAGAAGCAGGCAGAGAAGTTTCATGAGACGTGTAAGGTCACAGGTGTTTTTATAACCAAGCTTGAAGGTACTGCAAAGGGGGGTGGAGCGCTTATTGCTTGTGCTGTGACTGGTGCTCCTGTTAAGTTTATTGGTGTAGGGGAGAAGATACCTGATATTGAGGAGTTCAGACCAGAGGGCTTTGTGGGTAGGCTGTTGGGTATGGGTGATTTACAGGCTTTGCTTGAGAAGGCAGAAGAAGCTATTTCTAGGGAGGAAGCTGAGGATCTTGGAAGGAAGTTTTTGAAAGGCGAGTTTAATCTTATTGATTTATACGAACAGATGCGTGCTTTGAAAAAGATGGGTCCTTTGAAGAAAGTGATGGAGATGGTTCCGGGGCTTAGCCAATTAAAGCTGCCTAAGGAGGCTTTGCAGGTTCAGGAGAAGAAATTGGAGGTTTGGCGTTACATAATGGATAGTATGACTAAGGAGGAGCTTGAGGATCCTGAGATTATTAGTAGTAGCAGGATTGAGAGGATTGCTAAGGGGAGTGGCACTAGTGCTCAGGAGGTGAGAGGTCTTCTTAAGCAGTATAGGCAGAGCAAGAAACTGGTTAAGCTTATGAAGGGTGCTGGTTCGGAGAGGGGAGTGCAGAAAGCTCTTCAGAGATTGCAGAAGGGAGGCAATCTTAAATTTAGGATTTGAGCTTTTTATTATTCTTCTTAACTTTTCTTTAACTCTTTTTAGTTTTGAGGTTTGTTTTGGTTTTCTATTTATTTTTTTTTGCTTTTTATGTTTCTTTGGCGACCTCTAGAAAAGTGAGGAAAGAAGGAAGGAGGGGGTGTAACCCAGAGCGGGTTTTTTTTACGATTAGGGTTAAAGGGTGGGTGAGGTGATCTTAAGAACTTAGTTGTTGTTTCCCGCTCTGTGTTACGTAAATGTGAAGGTAGTAAGCACGAGCTTGTTGTGATCCCCCCAAACCACTTATGTTACTATTATAAGGTAGTAATAATATTTAAATGTTTCGGTTTTAAGAATTATTTACAATATAGAAACATATGATTGTGGTGAAGAATAAAAAAAAGCATAAGGAACAAGCGTTGAGATAAGGGTTGCTAAAACACTAATTAATCAGCTTCTTAATATTCTCTACAAATATAGGAAAATCATTTATCTTAATACACGCCCCAGCAGCATGGTCATGGCCCCCGCCATAACCATTTAATCCTTCTAAAGCTTTATTAATAATAACCGGGAGTTTAAGCTTATTTGATCTCAAAGAACACTTATACTCGCCATTATACTCCCAGGCCACAAGGATTATCTTATCCGGGTGCTTGTATATTAACTCGTTACTAATCTCAGCAGAAAAGGAATAATCAGGGTTCTTATAAACGAATAATATCAGCTTATCCTCTGGCTTTATTTTTACTTGTCTTATAAGCTCATTATACGACTCAATTAGCTTCTTATATTTCTTGTAAATAAACCTGCCTCCCGATGTCTTCTGCTCAAGAATCTCATACGGATCTTTTATCCGAGTAAAAACCTTTATTGACTTAATCACATCAGATGCCTTGCCTTTCAGGTTAAAAGAGATTATTCTTATTAGTTCTCCTAACTTTGAGTTATGAAGAGCAATCTCTGGTTCTTTCACATCCCTTGATAAAAGGTCAGGGTATTCCTTGAGGAATTCATCCATTACTTCTTGCTCTGGAAAGAACCAGTCACCAACCATTCCTACCATTGCTATCCAAATATTTTCTCTTAAGGCTTTATAAATCCAGTAGGATGTTGGTCTATTATCATCAGGTTCTAAAATTCTTGGATTATAATATTTTACTCCATGCCTCTTAATAACAGGATGATGATCCACCCACACAACAGTCGTCTTTATCTTATTAATCAACTCCTGCTCGACAATAGGCACATCAACAATAAACACGACATCAGGAGCGTAATCATTAATTTTCTGGGCTGTTTCTAAGCCTAGTTTAGGAGCGTTCTTAACAGGTATGCCTTTACCTTCTCTTATGTGTTTGTAAATAAGCAAGAAGCTTGCTAATCCATCAGGATCATCATCAAAGAGAATAACAGGTCTTGACACAGAGTCAAATATTTGTCTTAGTTCTTTTAACTGGTCTTCTGAAATCCCCATGTTCTGTGCTCCTTAATTTGGAATTGCCGCGAATTCCTCTATTAACCCAGGTGAGTTATTATCATAATTATTATCATAATTATTTATTTTTTATTTTTTTATCAAAGCCTGTGTCTCCGCAGAGTATCCTTCCAGACATCAAATATAACCGCGTCTTTGTGAAACGGTTTTTTAAGAAGGATCTTAAATATCTTCTTAACAATAATAGCTGCTGCCATGTGTACAGCTGGATTAATAATGCCTGCTTGGTCTATTGGCTCCATTTTTTCCACATGCTTCTTGATCTTCTCGAAGCTGGTGGTCTTATCATAGGTTACAACCAAACCTTGGCTTCCTGAATCAACCGCAATTATTCCTATCATCTTCTTCTTTTTCACATAGTCATAGATTAGTTTGCTTGTTTCAAGGTTGCCTGTGGCATCAATAACAGCATCAGATTCTATAAGAAAGATATTGTTCTCAGTAAGGTCTTCGTGGAACGTTTTTACTTTTACTTTGGGATTGATTTGTTCTAAGCGTTTTTTAGCTTGCTTTGCTTTGAACTTGGTATTGTCTTCTTCCAGGTAAAGGGATTGCGCTGATAGGTCTTTTGTAAAGCACCTTCCTTTATCTATAAGCCTTAGATTTATTCCTGCTCTGGCAAGCATTACAGCTACTGTAGAGCCAATATTACCTAGGCCTACGATAGTAACGGTCTTGGTCGCGAGTGTTTTTTGTCCTTTTTCTCCGATTTCTTTGAATTTGGCTAGTTGTGTATATCTCATATACCTGTCACCTCTGGCTTGTTTTTATGATAAGAAGAAAAAGAGAGGGGATAGAACGGATATTTATATTTAACCATTTCACCACCCAACCGAAGAATTCGCTACGAAAAAGTGGTAAAAAATCGAAAGGTTTATAAATAATAGGGCTAATAAGAAAGAATTATGACAAAAAAGAGGGTTGTTGTAAAAGTAAAAGGAAAACTAAGCAGACGAGACGCCCTGGGTCTAATACTCGGCGGGCTAGTAACAACAGCAGTAACATACAAACTAGCTCAAGACCCATTAGACAAATTAGTTGATAAGCTATACACCGCTTCAGAACACAAGCCACACAAAAAAGCACAAGAATCAATCCTGGAAGGATACTATGTTCAGTTCTCAGCAAATCTTAACAAAGAATACGCAGTCCATAACAAGGATCTCCTTAGAAAACTAGGCTTCCCAAACACCATCATTGCTAAAGAAAAAATAAAGGAAAAAACATATTACAAAACACTAATAGGAGCATATCACAACCAAGAAGCAGCTCTCAGAATAGGAAACGAAATACTAAAGACAAAGAGATTAGTAAACCTACTAGGATACCCGGAAATCAATGTTATAAAAATCAACTACGAAAAAGGAACCTTAAAAACAGACTGGTCAAACACAATACTAATCAGAGAAGAAGTAGAGCTAAAAGACAAACAACACCTAAGAAAATACGGGGAGAAAAAGGTAGAAACAAAACTAGGTAGAAAGAGCATAGATGAACTAATAGAGCTGGTTGTCTCAGAGTGGAACAAGAATAATAACCTGAAGTACAAGTTAAGCACAGACTTAATAAGAGCAATAGTATGGGTGGAGTCAGCGTATAACCCGAACAGGGAAGGATACAAGCTAGAACGCATAGCAAACGGGAAGTTCAAATACAAAACCGATAAGAACGGAAACAAAATCCTAACTGCCTACGGCTTAATGCAAGTCACAAAGCTCGCTGCAAAAGAGATGGGTTATGATTTCAAAGAAGTAATAAAAGACCCGTTAACCAACCTGAGAGCTGGCGTGGCTTATTTCGGCAAGTATTACAACTTCTTCGAAGGAGATGTGGACAAAGCACTCGGTGCTTACAACGCAGGACCGGGAAGAGCAAAAGCTAATAAACACCTTAAATTCGCAGAGACAAGGCAGTACATCAAAAAAGTAAAAGCCCAGAAAGAATTCTATGAAAGCCAAAAACCTTAAAGGCTTCCAAAACCTTTTTATCCTAATTCATAACTCCTTTTCCCCTAATGAATATACGGTGTATTAAGTGTAAAGGACGCGACCCGCGTATCTGCGGCAGAACTTTCTGTCCTATCATGGTAAAGATAGGAGCTCAGAAAAAGTTTAATATAAGGGCAAAGCAGGAATTCTTTGGTCAGAGCCCAAACGTATTTGTTGGCAGGCATGGCTACCCAGAAGTCAGTGTAGGGATCCTCAGCGCAGAAGAGTACGAGGAGCATGATAATCCTAGTCTATGGTCAAGAGAGAATTATAGCATTGCAAAGATAATACGTCTAAGAAGCAGCTTGATTAACTCTAATTTTAAGAGCCGAATAACCGGGTTTAAAGAAAGATTGATGAAAATAAGCAAAGAAGTAGCGATGGCAGAGCAACCCGTTGATATAGAGGTTCACCTTACAAAAAAACCAACATTCACCCTGAGTTTTGAACAGGACACAATTCCTCATGGACCAAGAGTGAAACTGAAAAAAGCCCGGATTACAGAGAACCCGCGAATACCAAGGATCATTGACAGGGTTGTTGATGATATTGACTTCAAAGCCAGCCAAGCGATTACTTACCTTTATAATAAGAGTATTGATGAGCATTACCTTGCCCGACTTCTAAGTACAGGTAACTTAGGGGTTAAGAAGGAGAGGAAACTAGTGCCAACAAGGTGGAGTATTACTGCGGTTGATGATGCACTTGCAAAGAGGATTATAAAGCAAGTCAAGGAGTATGATCTTTATGATTACGCTGCGTTTTTCGGAGGATACCTTGGTAATTACTACATTGCATTATTCTTCCCTGAAGTATGGAGTTACGAATTGTTTGAAACTTATGTGGGTAGGAGTACATGGCATGATTCAGAAGGCGTAACAATAATGAGTGATTATGAAGGTTATGATGGTAGAAAAACTTATGCGAGTAATACAGCAGGAGGTTACTATGCTGCAAGGCTTCCTGTGCTTGAACATTTAAAAAAGATTCAAAGGCAGGCATCAGTGTTATTATTAAGGTTCATAACAGGAGAATACTATGCGCCTTTAGGGGTGTGGGTTGTGAGAGAAGCAGTGAGGAAAACCCTCTCTAAAAAACCAGTAATATTTGATTCAAAAGAGTTAATGCTAAGATATGCTAAAGTGCTTGTTAAGAAGAAGTTTGGGTTGAATACCGAACTCATCCTGAGGAAAAGCGTCTTGCTTAACAACTTAAAGATCCAGAGGAAACTAAGCGAGTATTAATAACCAAGAATAAACCAAACATTTTTATTGTGTTCAAATATTCTTTTCTTGTCATGGAGTTAATTGATTTCAGAGTAAGATTCGAAGAAGCCCTTGCTAGGAATGAATCAATAGTTTTTTTCTGTAACTGCGAGGTAAAGTATAGTGGGAGAGCAGAGGCTTTTCTGGCAAGAGGCGACAGAGTAATAATTGTGAAAAGCGACAACACCGTGCTTGTGCACCAGCCAGAAGGCAGCAACCCTGTTAATTATATGAAGCCTAATTCTAGGATAGAGTTAGAGCGTGTTGAGAATCGCCTTGTTTTGAAAACCAGGAATCTTGAGTACAAAGACTACCTTGATATTGATATTTTCAGAGTATACAATTTTATGAGTCACAAGTTAGAGGACGGTTTAAAACTAGAAATTGTGGGCACAGAAAAGGATATGAGTGATATGATAAAAGCAAAGCCAGAGCTTATAAGCCCTGATTTTAAGCCTCTGAGCAGAGAGGAGCACACCAAGTTCGGGTTTATAGACGTGTTCGGTCATGATAAGAAGGGTAACCTTGTTGTTGTTGAGTGTAAGAGGTACACTGCAAGCCTGCAATGCGTTACCCAGCTAAGAAGGTATGTTGAGAAGATTAAGGAGTTGAAAGGAATAGAACATGTTAAGGGTGTGGTTGCAAGCCCAAGGATTAGTCCTAATGCATTAGACATGCTGAGAAAGTGGGGTTTTGAATGGAAACAGGTTCATCCCCCAAAAAGACTGGAAAAGTACAATAAGGACCAAAGAAATCTTTATGAGTGGTAAATCTATTTTTTATTTCCTGCAGGGCCTTATTCTAGGCTCAGTAATTATCTCTATTTTTTTCTTTCTCATCTGCTCTTCTGCCATCTCAAAGTTATAAGGCTGGTTCTGGAGAGTTGGTATAAGTATGTGCTTACTCTTGTCAAGGTAAACCTCGTCTGGTGTGACAAGTCTTTTAATGCTAATTTAATGCCAGCTTCAATTATTGATTTTGCGCAGTCAGCGCAGGGAAACCATCCGCTTAGATAAATTAGTCTAATATCCCAAAATTAACCCGCCATTACTTGCAAATCCCACAGGCTTTTAATCCTTTTCTTCTTGCTTCTCTAGAATTAGTATATGTAACAAGGTTCTTTTTACTTACTCTTTTTAGCCCCAGGCAGTTCTTGTCATAATGATACTTGTTCCCGGTTTTTGAAGCGTATACTTTCATTTCTTTTTTCTTCAGCTTTTTTTGTTTTGCTTTTCTCTTTTCTTTTTCTTCGCTTTTTCTCTTCATTCCTTCCTGGATTGCTCTCTCGCTTATCCTTCTTATCTTCTCGCTAATAGTTTTAACATTTGTGTCTATCCTTTCAAGGTCTTGTTTTACTTTTTCAAAGTCTATTCTAGGAGCTTCTTTTAACTCTCTTATTCTAGGCTCTTCTTCTTTTTCCTTTTCTTCTTTTTCTTTCATGTGCTCAAAGAAGGATGCTGCTCTGAATTCTGGTGGTTGCTCTTCTTTTCTTATTTCTTTTTTTTCTTCTTCCTTTGCTTTTTCTTCTCTTCTCTTAGTTTCTTCTTTTTCCTTTGTTTCTTCTTCTTTATCAGGCTTAACTTCTTTCAAGTGAATATCAGCTTTTTCAGTATCAAAAAGCTTGGCTTTAGGCAGAGTGTCTAATTCAAATGCGTCTATTAGTTTGTGAAGCTCATCCTTGTTTCTGAAAGCTTTAAAGTCCTTGTCTGTAAGAGTCTTCTTAGAGGTTTGTTTTAGAATAGTTATTATTCTGTCTCTGAACAAAAGAATTATTAATCCTATGAAATAATCAAGGAATAATACTAGCCCTAAGAATTCTATAGTGGCTTTTCTTCCTATCAATAAGAGGATGAGCATAAAGATTAAGCTTGCTATGGCTGACCAGAAAGCATACCACTCCTTAACACCCAGTTTTTTTTGTTGATAGAAGAGGTAGAGTAGAACAACCTGGGATAAGATAAACACGCCTATGAATATTCCTAGGAGGAATAGCTCTCTGGTTACAAAGAGAAGAGGTATTAATATTGCACTGAGTACAAATAAGAATATTGCTTTATACGCGAACATCTTACTACCTGCTTGTTTTGTTATAATAATGTTATAAGAGACTAATTATCATATATAAAACTTTTCTTTTCATGACTACTTCAGAGTAGTTCATAGGGTTTGGGGTGAGCTAAGAAATCAGTGAGAATTTATAATACATAATACCTAAAAATTAGAAGAAACAAATAAAGAACATTTATGATTATCTTTATAAATAAACCCACCATACCTTTTAATTCTACAAAATGAGTGTGAGCTTTGAAACCAAAGAGATAATAAAAGCATGGCTAGCCATAAGCATAGCATTCGGAATACTCATAAACAAGGTTTATGAAGTTGCCTTTGTTTCTAGTATAATCATAGCAAGTCTTACAGTAGGCCTTGGCTTTCTAGTGCATGAACTCGCCCACAGATACTTCGCTAGAAAGTTTGGCAAGCACGCAGAGTTCAGAGCAAACAACTCCATGCTCTTAGTAGCCATTATTATGAGCTTCTTTGGCTTCATAATAGCAGCTCCGGGAGCAGTACTCATATCCGGGTTTGTATCTAGAAGAGAAGGAGGAATCATAGCGAGTTCAGGACCCGCAGCTAATCTTATACTCGCACTAGTATTCCTGCCTTTAGTTTTTGTAATTCCTAGCATAGCTTTCTACGGTCTTATGATTAATGCGTGGCTGGCTCTTTTCAACTTAATACCCTTTGCTGGTTTTGACGGCTACAAAGTAATTGAGTGGAGTAAAACAATTTATTTCATAATGCTAGTGCTAGCAATAATACTGAATGTTATTCATATAACCTTACCTAACATTACAAGTATGAACATCTAAGAAAGAAATCAACCCACTCTTAGTAAAAGCAATCATATAAAAAAAATTTAAAAACAGGAGCATCTATGGGTGTGTGTAAGAATCATCAGCTCGCCAAGAAAAATATAAGAACAAAAAAAGAAATAAAAACAAGAATAAAAGGAAAATGAAGTGTGCTATTTGCGGAAAAAAAATCCAGACCACGTTTCTCAACAAAATAATTGGCACTTATATTAGAGATAAGAAAGGAAAGAAGAGAACTGTATGTAATGAGTGCCAGAAAAAATACGTTGTTGAAGAGCTGAGAACGAAACTTTAAAAAGAGCAACTGCTTCTACACTTCTTTATTTAATGCCTCTGTAGCTCAGCTGGTAGAGCAGCGCTCTCGTAAATAAACGGGCAAAGCGCAGGTCGCCGGTTCGAATCCGGCCAGAGGCTTCACAACCAAAGCCCTACCAAGTCATTAAATGGTTGCAGTGTAACATGGTCCTCCAAGTTTTTTACTAGAAGCTTAATACACTCATCTTATCTTCTCAGCGTTAAAAGGGTTATAAAGGGATAGAATAGCAATAAATTATATAAACCATTATTAACCCTTATATTGCAATGTTCATAATACCTAAGAGATTCCGAGGGATAAAGAGGTTTGAGCAGGTTCTAAGAGTAATTACTAAGTATGAATTAGGTTATTATCTTGAGAAGGTAAAGCTCAAGAAGAAGTCTTTCAGGCTTAAGAAGAAGAGGATGACTAGGCCTGTTGAGTTAAGAATGATTCTTGAAGAGCTAGGAGGTACGTTTATCAAGCTAGGACAACTATTAAGCCTAAGACCTGACTTAATACCACGAGAGTACTGTGATGAGCTTAGCAAGTTACAGGATGATGTTGAGCCATTCCCTTACAAGGAAGTAAAACATGTTATTGAAGCAGAGTTTAACAAGCCAATCAATAAGTTATTCAAAAAATTTGAGAAGAAGCCCTTAGCAGCTGCGAGTATTGGCCAGGTGCATGTAGCGAGGCTAAGGAATAATAAGAAAGTAGCTGTTAAGGTTATGAGACCCGGCGTCAAGGCTCTTATTGAAACCGACCTTGAGATTCTGGAGTACTTAGCAAGGCTTTTCAAGCATCATGTAAAGCAGGAGATCATTGACCCTGAGGAGATCTTTGCTGAGTTCAAGGAGTACACTGAGAATGAGCTTGACTACCTCAAAGAAGCTTATAACATAAAAACGTTTTATAATAATTTTCGAAATAATAAGAACGTAAAGATACCTCGGGTTTATGCTAGGCTAACAACCCACAGAGTACTCACCATGGAGTTCGTGGAAGGAGTTGAAGTTAAAGAAGTTTTAGCCTGTCCAAAAAAGTATAAACTGCTTGAGAAGAGAAGAATATCAGACCTTATTGTTTATAGTGTTATGAAACAAATCTTTATTGACGGATTCTTCCATGCAGATCCTCACCCAGGTAACATATTGGTTAAGAGGAAATCAGGAAGAATAACCATTGGTTTCATAGACTTCGGGATTATTGGAAGGTTTGATAATGAGATGAAACAAAAGCTTGGCTTCTTGTTCCTAAGCCTTATTAACAGAGACACTGAGAGTATTGTCAAGGGTTTTATAACTCTTAACATGGTTGATACTGCTGTGGATGTTAACAGCATGAAAAAAGATCTTAGCAGTACTCTAGGAGAATACTATGATACAAGTCTTTACAACATTGACATGGCAGAGCTGTTCTACAAGAGTATAAGAGTTGCAAAAAAGCACAGGATAAGAATGCCTAAGGATTTCGTATTACTAGGTAAAGCGTTATTAACACTGCAAGGAATGGGTGTTGAGCTTAATCCTGATTTTAATCTTGTACAAGAAACCCGTCCTTTTATTAAGAAGCTTGTAAAGCAAAGAACAAAGCCGTCTTACCTGCTCAGAAGACTGGCAAGAGAAACCAATAGGTTCGCGGAGTTCATCCGTGACATGCCAGAAGAATCAAAAAAAGTTTATAAGACCATAGAAAAAGCAGATGTTTCTCTTGATAATATAAACCACGACTTGCAAACTTTGACCGCGGAGATAAGGGTTGAGGCTTGGAGAATAATAATGGGCATAATAATCGCCGCTCTCATCATAGGAGCAAGCCTTACCTATACCTCAGATGCCTGGCTAAGCAAAACATTGATAATAGTTGCCTTTGTAATTCTTACTTACCTTTTGTTCACCATATTAAGAGATAATTTTAAAAGGAAAGCGTGGTAAACAATTAAGGTAATAGAGTATAACAAGAACAATAAAAAAATATTTAAATAAGTATTCTTAGCCAACACCTTAGGAGATGGCATACAGTATTTTTAATGGGCTAGGGTATATTAATAATTTTTATAGAGGAATCTTCAGACTAGCCGTTTATATGCCAACTCTGAAATGTATTAAGCGCTGGTAAGACCCCCTAAGAAAAGTTGGGTTCTTGCAAGGGCTTGATTTCTGTGTTTTTTTTATTTGTTCACTAGAAAACCATTCTTCTGCTGGAACCCAACTAAGGGATGAGAGGTTAATAAAATGAGGCTGGGAATAACTCCGCAAATAAGCGAAGCAAACTGTGAGGTTTGCGAAGAAGTAATAACTCAACCAGTATGTCCTGCGTGTTTAGAAAGAGAAATGATAGAATGGCTTGTACAAAAAGAGAAGGATGAGGATAAAGCAGGCTTAATAGATTTTATTAAGAAGACCGCGATTTCTCTTAGAGGACACGGCTATGCTCAGACTAAGTGCGTTATTTGCGGGAAGAATATGAGAGTGTGTGCTCATTGCTATTGTAAAGAAATACTTGATTATATTAATAAGGAATATCCTGAATTAGAGGAAGAGTTCATAACCCATTTTGATTTTAATATTCACTTCAAACCGAGGATGATATAAGAAAAGATTCATTAACAAAGAGATAGCACGAGGGGTTGCCTCAGGATATATTCTATTTTTATTATTTTTTATTAGTAGTGTCCTGAGTTCAACTCTTCTGTAGGGATAAGTATCTCGTACTCGCAGTTTGGGCAGGCACACGTCTTGTAATGAAACTCCTTCCAGAACTTGGGTTTCCAACCACCGTTCTCATCACAATTATGCTT
>Ga0190333_1000096_pt1 | contig 16952 bp, 13 predicted proteins | sample 48720467_MG_FD_161676 | JGI IMG/M metagenome (GOLD analysis project Ga0190333, IMG submission 161676) | Hydrothermal vent sediment bacterial communities from Southern Trench, Guaymas Basin, Mexico - 4872-04-6-7_MG | ecosystem: Environmental > Aquatic > Marine > Hydrothermal vents > Sediment ... | reverse complement strand
ATTACATGCTTCAGATGCCATAGGTCATCCACTGATTCGGGAATTATAGAGATTTCACCTGTTTCTGTTTCTGTACCACTGCTATGACTATATTTCAGTCGCGTCTTCAAGAGTTTCATAAGAAAGTCTCACTTCTCTTTTATTCTTTCCCTTTTTCCCTCTTATCTTACATACATATCGCTATTAATCGCTATTATAATATGGTATGAGATTGTGATTTGCAATGAGACTGGAGATAAGGGAAGCGACACTGATAGTGGAGAATAAAAAGAGAACACTGGTGCTTGCGGACCTGCATCTGGGGATAGAGGATGAGTTGCGGCAGAGAGGAATAAACATCGGCAGTCAAACCAATAAGATTCTGGAGCGTATACTGACCTGTGTTAGGGTAACCGAGCCTGATGCGATTGTCCTGCTTGGCGATATAAAACATGCGGTGCCTGGTGTTTCATACCGGAACAGGACAGAAGTGCCTCTCTTCCTCGCTTCTCTCGCCGAGTACGCACCGGTATACGTGGTCAAAGGTAATCATGACTCGCACCTGGAGGGACTCATGCCTGAGGAAGCAATAGCAAGTGTGCAGTTGCAGCATGAGGTAAGTCTGGAAAGAACGAGAGGGTTCATCTTCGACGGCGTGGGCTATACACATGGGCACACATGGCCATTACAGGAGCTCTTCTCCGCTGACTACATTATGATCGGTCATAATCACCCGATGATTCGACTTGAGAGTAGAGGAACTGGGTATACAAAAATGATGAGCGTTTTGATTCGAGCTAAATGCAGTTATAATGCCGTTACACAGTACTATAGTAGAGATAGGGATAGGGATATAAATATAGACTGCTGGAATGACCCATGGGTAATAATAATGCCTGCATTTAACGAGATATGTGGTGGTGTAGCCTTCAATTCACCTGATTTGAAACTTATGGGACCCATAGCATCAAAACTCATTCTCAAATCCACAATGGAGGCATATCTGCTTGATGGTACATATCTGGGTAGGGTGGTAGACCTTGATAGATGAAGACCCTAACTCCTGAAAACAATGAAAAACAGTAATATATATTAAACAGTTGCTCTTTATTTATCAACATGGAAGATAAAGAAGAGGGAGAGGAGATAAAAGGGAAGACAGCGGAGGAATTGCTTATTCTTGGAGAGGAATGCCTCGCAGATGGGAGGTACGAGGATGCAATAAAGGTGTATAAGGAGATAGTGAAGAAAGAGCCGATCATGCCAACCCTGGCTAAGACATGCAATGATTGTGGCGTGGCGTACGCGAATTTAGAGGATTATGAGATGGCAATTGGATTCTTCAACGCAGCATTGAATCTCAGAGATTATCTTATGGATGGAGGGATATCCACATACTACAATCTCGGGCAGGTTTACAGGCTTATGGGTGATGAGGAGAATGCAGATGAGAGTTTCAAACGCGGTGACAGGATAAAACAAGAGCAGGAGGAAAGGGACGAAGTAGCAAGACGTGTGCTCTCATCTGTTTAAAACCACCTTGACAGAATGGATTTCTGAACTCAAGGGATATCGAATATCTAATATCTAATCTATATAGTGGATAATTTTTTTTAATATTTGAATAAAGTAAGGGATGAAAGAAGATGGAGAAGGCAAAGATAACTGTAAGTTTGATAAAAGCGGACGTTGGGGGTTTTCCAGGGCATTCGACCGTTCGAGCGGAGTTAAAAGAGAAGGCGGAGGAGCGGATGGAGAAGGCGAAGAGAGAGGGTCTGCTTGTCAGCTATCATGTTCTGAATGCGGGAGATGACCTGCAGCTGCTTATGAGTCATCGTAAAGGTGTGGATTCACCGGATATACATGGGCTGGCATGGGAGACCTTTGAAGCAGCTACTGAAGTAGCGAAAGAGCTGAAGCTGCATGGTGCAGGTCAGGATTTGCTCGTGGATGCGTTCAGTGGTAACATAAGGGGTATGGGACCCGGAATAGCGGAGATGGAATTTACGGAACGCGGTTCTGAGCCGTTAATCGCGTTTATGATGGATAAGACAGAACCGGGCGCGTTTAATTATCCCATCTATAAGATATTCGCTGACCCGTTCAATACCGCGGGGCTTGTTATTGACCCTGTGATGCATGACGGGTTCGTATTTGAGGTTTGGGATATAAAAGAGAAGAAGGAGGTATTTTTGAGGTGTCCGGAGGAGTTATATGCCCTGCTTGCACTGATAGGAGCGAAGAGCAAATATGTGATAAAGAGGGTGTATCCAAAGGAGACGAGTCCATTGCCGAAAGATGAGCCGGTAGCAGTTATAAGCACAGAGAAATTATACTTCACGGCGGGTAAATACGTGGGTAAAGACGACCCGGTCGCGCTGGTACGTGCACAGAGCGGGTTACCAGCGGTAGGCGAGGTTTTAGAACCGTTTTCGTTGCCTTATCTCGTGAGTGGCTGGATGCGTGGTTCGCATAACGGACCTATCATCCCTGTGCCTTTTAGATACTCCCAGTGTACACGGTTTGATGGTCCCCCGCGCGTGATTGCAGCAGGATTCCAGATAAGCAATGGCAAGCTGGTGGGAACAGCAGATATGTTTGACGACCCCGCATTTGACCTTGCACGGAGGAAAGCGCAGGAGATAGCCGATTATATGAGAGCACATGGACCTTTCGAACCACACAGGCTGCCTGTGGAAGAGATGGAATACACAACACTGCCCGATGTACTAAAGAAGCTTGAAGGGAGGTTTAAAAAGGTTGAATAAATCTTTTGTGGAGACACATGGGTCTATACTCATAGACTTTATAGAAGAATGTGTGTACAAAACCCGGGTTTTCTTTTTTACCCGGGAGTCCATCTAAGCACCTCTATAATGGCTAATGGCTATACCTTATAGCAAAAAGATTGAAATAGGGTTAGAAGATATTGATCAAATTTGGTATAGTTGAGTTATTAGAGATATGAAGAAAAGAAGATTCACAAAATGCTCTGTTTGCGGCGTGAGTGTTAAAATGGATAATTTAGCAGAGCACTTGCGACGTGTTCATAATAAAACTATAGATGGCGGAACCATTCGTGATCGTGCAAAAGCAGATCCCTGTGAAGAGGCGCTTGAGAAGGGTATGAAGCTCATGGCATCGGAAAGGTTTAAGCGTGCGATTAGCGTTCTCAAGACAATCCCTGATGAATGCCCGGACATTGACAGCGCGTATACGCTCATTGGAATTTCGTATATCCAGTTGAACTGTCTTGAAGATGCAATCACATATCTTGAGAAAGCGGTGAAGGCGGATCCAGGTTGTCCTGCTCATTGGTATAACCTCGGAGCCGCATATATCAGTAAAGGCTATGTTGCAAAAGCCCGCGAATGCGCGAATAAAGCACTGGCATTGAATCCCGATGAAGAAGTGAAGGAAAAAGCAGAAAATCTATTGAACGGAATTAAGGAGCTTTTAGACCTTGAATTGGCTAATAAGCCTGATATCAACCCGGAAACGTATCTCAAGCTCGAAGAGAGGTTCCGTAGAGGTGTGGAATTTATGGAGAATGAGGATTGGGATGCAGCAATGGAGGAGTTCAAGTACGTTACGAGCATTGATAAGAATTCAGCGAAGGCTTATGGAAATTTGGGTGTTATTTTTCTCCTCAAAGGTGAGATTGAGGAGGCAGAGAAGCACCTTAAGAAATCGCTTGATATAGATCCGTCATACATTCCTGCATTAAGGAATTATCAGTTGTTAGATGAGCTAAAAGAGAAAATAAAGAGAGACCCCGGATGTTTAGCGGAGTTGAAGGATAAGTTGGAGATGGGGCATTTTTAAAAACGAGATAGCATACAAGAGATGGGATTGAAGGTAAAGGATGTGGATGCATACTACGGGAGTAAGAAGGTGCTTGCCAGTATTGACTTCAATGCGGCTCATGGTGAATTTCTTGGTATTATAGGGCCTAATGGGTCGGGTAAAACGACTTTATTGAGAACAATCAGTCGGATATTGAGACCGAGGAAGGGTACGATTCTACTCGACGAACGTGCGATAGAAGAACTGAATGAGCGAGAATTTGCCTGTAGATTCGCACTGGTGCCGCAGGAGACCGCAATCAATTTCGAGTTCTCTGCGCTTGATATCGTGCTCATGGGCAGGAATCCGCATTTGAGGAGATGGGAACTGGAGAGCCAGAAGGATATAGAGATAGCAAAGAGGTGTATGGAACTCACGAACTGCTGGCATCTGGCAGATAGGCGTATTACTGAATTAAGTGGAGGAGAGAAGCAACTGGTATTAATAGCAAGAGCGCTGACACAGGAGCCCGAGGTATTACTGCTCGATGAGCCCACCTCCCACCTGGATATAAACTATCAGATAGAGATAATGGAGCTCTTGAAGCGATTGACCCGGCAGGAGGGCTTGATAGTAATAGCAGTTATCCACGACCTCAATTTAGCCGCGCACTATTGCGACCGACTGGTATTGCTACACCGTGGTAGGGTCGTCTCCATCGGCACTCCCGAGTCAGTATTGAACCCGGATAACATAAAAAATACTTTTGGTGTTGATGTTATCGTGTGGAGGTATGCTATAACCAATCACTACTATGTATCACCTGCACCGGTACAGAACCGCTACAAGGACAAGGACAGGGACACCAGGATTCATCTTATATGTGGTGGAGGAGCTGGTGCGTCATTGATGCATACGCTCACAGAGAGGGGCTATAGAGTGACAGTGGGAGTGGTGAATCTGCTGGATACAGACTGTGAAGTTGCACAGCATTTGGGCATTCCTATAGTGACAGAAGCACCCTTCTCACCGATCTCTGATAAAGCCCTACATGAAGTCATGAGGATGATTCAAGAGGCAGATGTGGTGATAGTAAGTGATATGCCAGTGGGTTTTGGCAATTTAAGGAACCTGGAGGCAGCTAAGAAAGCATCAGAATTGGACAAACCTGTGCTGATCTTCAACGGAATCGAGGAGCGTGATTTTGCGAGTGGTGAAGCTACAAAGCTGTTCATCGCATTGAAGAACCGGGGTGCAATAATAGTGAAGGATAAAGAGGAGCTATTCAATAGGCTGGAGTTTATATTGGGATGTATTCGTAGTAATTGTAATTGATGATGGCTGATGCAGCGCGAATATAAGAAACAGGGCTTCTTCAGGTTTACACCCGCTGAGGGTGGTGGTGCGAGGGAGCTGTGGTGCATGAAGCCCGGGGAAGGGGGTATAAATACTATTTGCAGAGTTCTCGAAGTATCGCCACGAGAGCTCACGATGAAGGATGGTAAGCGAATAGAGATTCTTGAAGGTGTTATAGCTGATTACACAGCAAAAATGCCGTTCTTTTCATGGGTTGCAGCGCGAGAGGAGTTGAAGCAGGACAGGGTAATACTGATAGAGAATGCATACGTGAGACGCTGGAGTGGGCTGGTCACGCTTTATATTGGTAGGAATACGGAGCTGCGGGAGAAGAATATTTATTTTCCGACGTATGATGAATTGAACAAGCCTCAAAGGCGAGATATCGGTGATATAATCAGGTGTCAGGGTGCATTTGATGTGATAGTGGAGGGTGATATAGTGGGAATGGCGGGAGATAGAGTGTTGGTAGATGATGGTACAGGTGTGTTATTCATGGCGTTAGACGACGATAGTGGTGTTAAGCGATTGTCATTGTCATTTGGAACACCGGTAATAGCGAGAGGGAACGTGATGGTGAGAGGCAGTGAGTATATATTAATGGCGAGGGAATTAAAGATAAAGGATGATAAGCACCTGCTGGAGGAGTTGATGGAGTTTATGGCGCGATATACATGTATTATGTGGATGTGGTGATAGAAAAGCGATGAAAGTGACGATAATAGGAGGAGCAGGGGGTATGGGGCGCTGGTTTGCTAACTTCTTTAAGGAATGTGGTGTTGATGTGACGATAGTGGATAAAAGCGCCCGAACTGGCGAGATAGCAACTGAGATTGGGGTCAGGCACATGGAGGTTGACATCTTAAGAGATAGTGTTGGTGATGTGGTGGATACTGATGTGCTACTCATATCGGTACCAATAGACATAACAGGGGATGTAATAGAGCGTGTGGGACCTGAGATGCGAAAAGGCTCGCTTATGATGGACATAACATCGGTGAAGAAGGTGCCGGTAGAGATGATGTCAAGGGTTACAGGTGAAGGTGTGGAGATATTGGGCACGCATCCATTATTTGGTCCTTCTGCAAAGAGCATTTGTGGTCAAACGATTATATTCGTGCCAGTGGCAGAGCGAGTGGGCGCGCTGTACAGGCGGGTGTATAAACTGTTTGAGCGCAGTGGTGCGAAGATAGAGATTTTGAGTGCAGAGGAGCATGACAGACTGATGAGTGTCCTTCAGGGGCTCACTCATTTCGTTCTCATTGCTTTTGGCATCGCGCTGAAAGAGCTTGATTTCGATGTTGAACGAGCGAGGGCGGTTATGAGTCCGATGTATGAGATTTTAATGGACTTCGTGGGCAGGATATTACATCAGGACCCGCGTTTATACGCCTTGATACAGTTGAATTTCGAGATGGGTGAGATACATAAAACTTTCTTGGCGGTTGCGAACCGTCTTCATGAGCTGATAGCAGCCTCTGATATAGAGGGGTTCATTGCCGAGATGCGTGATGCTAAGGCACATTTCGGTGATACAGAGCGAGCGATGCGTGATTCGGATGATGTGATAGAGGCGAAGATAGAGAGGGGTAAATGAGCAGGGATGTTTTGAATAACAAATAACGAAAGTTATTTATGAACGAAAATATGATATTATAAGGAAAAAAATGTCCACAGAGAGTTCGTATAACAACTTTATTAATACCATGGCAAATGAGATACTTAGCAAACTTAATGGCACACATCCAAACTTCAAACGATTTGAATTTCCAGACAGCCCCTCAAAAATCATTATCTTAGGCACTTTGGGTGATAAGAGCAAAGATTACTCTTCTTGCGTTGGCGATACGACTCGAACATTAACAAGTGTAAAGAACAATTCAATGTCTGTAAAGTTCTTGACAAAAGATAATAAAGGCGTCGTAATGGTAAAGCCCTCATTATCTCTATATTACAGGGTTTACCCAACTTTGGAAGAAGAAAAGGCTTTCATAAGTGAGAATTACGATAAGATACCAGAAAAAGTTGAACTTGCCCGGATTTGGAAAAGATACGATTGTGAATTTGAACCTTTCATAATCAATATTTCGAAAGCACAATCGGGGTACCCTCTAAACTTCAAACCGCTTATAAGCACTATAAAAAATGATGAAAACGTTTACAAAAGGGGAGAGAAAATAGAATCAAAATGCTTAGAAAATAAAACCACCTATGAAGAGAAAATAAAAGATTTTAGTGCAGATAGTCCTCCAAAATACGATTGGAAAGGCACGCTTTTGGTTCAGACCGAGGACTTCTTTCAAGATAATGAGAAATTGAAATTTGTGACAATAACAATGGTCAATGAAACGGAGGAAAGCAATAAGTATGAGACATTTTTCTTCAATTGCAATTTTGAAATAAACTTGCAGTCTGTGAAACTTGTACCTTTCAAATATGAATATGATTATGAAGAGCATATTTACCACTACGAGAACTATTTAAGATGCTTAAACTGTCACGCGGACTACGAAATAGAAAAAAATAGAATCTTAACAAAGCATTATGCGAAATTCGAGCAAGAGAAGATAGTTCCGAAAGAAACAATAAACTCCACTTCCTTTTCCTTTGAGGAATTGGCATCAAGGGAAAAGAATCTTGTCTTGCTGGAGAAATTATACGGTTTTCTGCTAAACTATCTAACTTCTCACAAGAATTCGCCAAGATATAGAGAAGATGAACGATATAAAGAGACCGTGGATAAGTTTGATGAAACAACGAGGAGGTTTTATGAGGGGTTAAATGTGCTTAAGAAAGATGGAAATGCATTGAAATCGTTTGAATTGCTAAACGAGACTTTCAAGCGTGCAAACCGGTTTGATAAGTGGCGAATATTCCAGTTGGTGTTCATTTTGAGTCTTATCCCCGATATTGTTGACAAAGCAAAAAGAAGAGATATGTGTGAAATCCTCCATGTTCATACCGGCGGTGGTAAAACGGAAGCATATCTTGGCTGTGTGATATTTTCAGCGTTTTATGATCGCCTTTCTGGAAAAACATTTGGAACTACCGCAATTGCAAAGTTTCCCTTGAGAATGCTTTCTATCCAGCAACTTCAAAGAATTGCCAGTTTATTTATACACGCAGAAGAAGTTAGAAAAGAGAACAAAATAGAAGGAGAACCGTTTTCCGTTGCATATTTTGTTGGTTCAACAGAAGAATTCCCCCGCTATACCAAGCCAATAATAGACAGGCTAAAGAAGGCGGAAAGAGAAAAAGAGGAAATAAGGGGAAAAATTGTCGATGTTTGTCCCTTATGCAGCGGGGATGTCATATTAGGCTATAAAAGCAAAGAAAGGTATATCGTTCACAAGTGCAAAAATTGTGGTAGAGAATTCATGCTATTTTATACAGATGAGGAGATATACAGGCTATTGCCAACTCTGATAGTATCTACGGTTGACAAATTTGCGGGTATTGCGCTAAATAGGAGATTTAAAAACATTTTTGGTGGAAAAATAGACAGATGTCCTGAAGGTCATGGATTCATACCCCATAACGATGTGTGTGAGGTGGGATTGGATGGTAATGAGAAATGCAAAAAGAAGGGCGAATTATGCGATATAAACTTCAAAACAGGTCCCGCTCTTATAATTCAAGATGAAATGCACTTGATCCGTGAAGCCTTCGGCACGATCAATGCCCATTTTGAAAGTTTTATTGAAGCCTTACAAAGCGAATGCTGCGGATATGCGCCTAAGCGGATAGCAATGACTGCCACGGTAGCGGGTGCTAAACACCAGATAGAGCATTTATATCACAAAAGAATCAACGTTTTTCCGGGTGAATCACCTGAAGGAAGAGGAAACAAAGACTTCTTTTTCGAGTATGATTTAGAAGAAAATACCAAAGTTATTCAGAGAATCATGATTGGTTTGAAGCCTAATCTCAGGGATAACCAATTTGCTTCCTTATTAACGCTTAAATACCTCTCGGAATTTATTAATAATGTGGAAACACATGTAGACCTATTCTCCCAGCAGTGGGGCGTAGAAGTAGAGGAGTTGAAGGAAATGATAGACAATTACAAGGTGTTTTTGACGTACCATAACAAAAAGAGTGATGTCCACTCTATGAACTATTATTTAGAAGCTGTGGTAAACTCAAAGTTGGATAGTTATAAAATCAAACCAAAAACGTTAACCGGCGATAACACTTTAGACGATATCAAAGAGTTAATTCAGATAGTGGAAAACTTTCCCAGCGATTCGAAAAACAACGAAAACTTGCTATCCGTATTTGCGACGAGCATAGTCTCGCATGGGATTGATATAGAGAAGTGGAACGTAATGATTTTTCAAGGTATTCCCAGAAGCACAGCGGAATATATTCAGGCATTGAGCAGGGTGGGCAGGAGATATCCCGGACTCGTATTCGTTTGGTTTTATCCTAACAGGGCAAGAGACCTCAGCTTCTATCAAAATTTTGCTGATTATCACCACATCATAGAACAAAAGGTGGAAAATATTCCTTTATCCAGGTGGGCAAAACTTGGATTTATGCAGACTTTCACCTCGATTTTTAATGCAAGCATACTCAATTTTATTTCAGAGGTGACTGGTGAGCCGATCTACAAAGTTGACAAAGTAAACGAGATATTTGCTGACGATGAGAACAGAAAAAAACTGATTGAATTCATCAAAAAGGCGTATATCACTGATTCAGCAATGATAGGTGCTGATTATTTCAATGCGGAAATACCAAAAGAGACTGAAAAGAGGTTGGAATATCTCAAAACATACACGGGTGGTGAAAGAAACTTCTTCCCAAATGCTTTGAAAGATTGTGAGGACAAGTATTACAAAACACAGTATGGAATGCGAGGGATACAGGACGAGATTGTTTTAAAACCAAGCGATACAGACCTTAATTTCCTTAGAAAAGTTTTAGAGAGATAACTTATGGATGAAGAAGCAATAGGAAGAACGAGGTATGTGTTTCCCGCATACAGTGCTTTATATCATACAGTAAAAGGGCTGATATTCATGAGGGGTAATTTTGCACATAAAGTAACTTATCTCTTGTCAGATGAGAGTAACAGAAACTTAAAAATTAGTAATGAAAGGCGATTGGAAGAGAAATTATTTAATGAGATAATGAGAGCTTATAATGCACGGATTGACGAATACAATTTGCTCCTTCAAAAACTCGGGCAATCAAGAAAGGACGATGTTGAAATCGTTAAGTTTAAATTGGTAGGGAGCATGGAAGAGGATGAACTCGATTATAGCGGAAGATATAAGGTATTTCCAAGGACTTTTGTCTGCTCAAAATGTGGTGATTTTAGAGTGGTTCGGAATGAGGAATGGGGTACATTCAATCCAAATAAGTGCAGGAATCCAGACTGTGATGGGAAATATGAGCAAGCTTCAATTGTCATGTTTTGCGAGCAATGTGGGAAAATCGTGCCTTTATATTACTCATGTCAAAAGCACGGTGCCAAGTATATAAGATTGATTAGAAAAGAAAAAGATTCTTTATTGACATGGCGGGTAGTTTGCCAGAAATGCTATGAAGAAGGACGTTTGGAGCCCATAGATATATTTAGATTTACTTGCAAACATCTTGAAAATAATGAACGAATCTGCAACGAAAAAGAAAAGAAGTTCAAGCCTCTTACTATAAAGGAAGGTGGTATATACACCCCAGTAGTAATCACTTCTGTGGATATCCCTCCCGCTGAGAGTATTCATCTGGAGGATTTAGAATACATTTTATTGGGTTTGCACCTTGGTAAGTTTGATAAACTATCAGAAAGAGCAGGGTCAGTAGATTTGGGGAAAATAGAAAGTTATTATCGTGCATATAACGATGAGAATCTCAGGCAGTTTCTTTCATCTGATATAACAGAATTCATCAACATTATCGAGAATGCAGTTAGAGAATTGAAGATTAAATATGCGGGTGTTGATTTAGAAAACTTTAACGACTACTTTGCAGTTAAGAGCAAGGAGGCGAAAAGTTATGACGATTATATCAAAGAGGTAGAAGAGAGGACAAGAAGAGCGTTTTTAGAACAAAATTACCAGAAATTAAAGGCTAACTATGGCATTGAAAATATCACCTACATATCAAAAATCAATTTGGTATCCTCCTGCATAGGTATCATAAATGGCATAAACAAGTTTTATGAGCCGGGTTTTGTCCCTCATTTCAACCCTATCTGGAAGAACGATAAGAAGAAAGATAAAATAATTGTTTATGCGTATCCGTTTGAAACGGAGGGCGTGTTAATAGACCTGAATAAAAAGCAAGTGTGTAATTGGCTTATTGACAATGGCTTGATTACAGATAAGAAGCCAGAAAGCGTTTCAGAGGCTATGGAAATTCTTTTTACCATTAAGAAAGATATGGAGGCATACAAAGCGCTAAAAGCACTTTTACATACATTATCACATGTCTTGATACGGAGATCGTCTTTATACACAGGTCTGGATAGTGATTCTTGTGGCGAATTGATATTTGTGAATCCCGCAGCCATCATGATCTACTCTACATCAAACATAAACATTGGTGGTTTCCAGTTCGTCTTCGAGCATTCTTTGGAAGATTGGTTTCGAGAAGTAGAATTTGATATTGAAGCTTGCACATTTGACCCTGCGTGTATTACTGAAAGGGGCGCTTGTTTTTCATGCTTATATCTTCCAGAATATGTTTGCACGGAATTCAATCAATTTTTAGACAGAGATGTATTCCTTGGCAGGAGAAGGTATAGTGTCGGATATTGGTAGGGTTGATTTGAGGAAATGGTATGGGTCAGGTACATCAATATACACTTATAATCCACGCCAAAAAGTATCTCCTGAAAATGTAGAACTTTCAGGTAATTTAAGCCCTTTAACCAATTTTTTCTTAAATGTTTTTGTAAATGCTATTGAAAAGCGAAATCTCATCATTGCAATCCCTGATGTGTTTTTAAGACCCATTCCTATTATTTCATACTTATATGCAAAGCAAAAGAACAAAAGTGTGCTCGTATTTACGATTGCACGTGACCTTCACTATAAAAATTATCACCTTCTTAATCTACAGCCCGGCGGATATCTTTCTTTCTTTGTTCCTATGGGTTTTATATCTGAAGAGGGTATAGAAGCAAAGGTTTACCTGCCGCGAGCAAGTAGAGAATATAGACGGGGATATATTCAACATTTAAGAGAGAATTTTTTAGAAAGCCCCGAACCAAAGATATTATTATCTCAAGAAGATAGAATGGTTGATGATATAATCAAAAAACTCGCAATAGACGAAGAGACATTTGATAATGTAGAAGTGGGAATTGATACCGGGCTTATTATTTTTGAAAATGTGGACAGATTAGTTCATTCTCAATACAGCACCGAACTCTTTTTAAAATGGATATTTCCATTGTTGGATAGAGGAATGCGTTTTATTTTTCATTTTGCTAATCCAGAGTCAAAATTTATTCGGACAATCAAAGAAGAAACGAATTCATTGGTGATGCCGTTTGGGACAGCCCTATTAAGAAGCAATATAGAAATCCAGAGAAAGTCAATTGAGTACTTTAGAAAAATATACGAAGATGGGAAGAGAAGAGTAGAAATGATAAATAAATACAACATTGACAGGGAATACTTTTACGAGAACATAACATCTATTGAAATAGTAGAGTTAAAGGCTGGAAATATTGATTATCACCTCAAAAAAGCAAAAAAGGTTTTATCAGTGATAGACGAGAACAGGATAAAGAATAAGAGGTTATATTATACCGTGAAAAGCTTGCTGTATATGCTGCCAAACTTTGTAATTAACCCTTCTAAATACAAAAAACTTTACGAAGATGATTTTGTTGGATGGCGTTATTACACAATACCTCAGTTGTTGGAAATGTTAAGAGAGCGCATACATGAAGAAAACGAAGATAACATTGTGTTTCTGGAAGATTTGATATCAGAAATATATTGCGTATACGCTGAGTTAAAAGAGTGTAGGAGATATGGAGAAGAGAAAACATATTCTCGCATCGCGAAGGACTACCAGATATTTAAAACGATTGAAAATGTCCAAAACGGTGGTAATATAATCATAATTGCCACGCAATCTCCTTTTGAGAGAAGAATATTAGAAGCTGAGACATGTGGTTTGGATCTTGAAAATGGACTTGAAATACGGACAGTTCATCAAGTTAATTTATCAACAAAAGAGCTTGATTATTCTAAAGCAACTTTAGTATTACCCGGTCCAGTTCGTATGAAATATATGCCCATTTTACTACGTCCCTACAAGAAAATAACGGTCCTGGCTTATGAAGGTGAGAATTACAATGGAGCAAAGGAGCAAATTGATTTGTTTTACACCTATTCTATTGAGCAAGAAGAGACTTTGATGGCTTATTTAGAAGAAGTTTACAGTTTCCTTGGTGTTCCACGAGATGCTCTATTTAAGGACTATCTTAGAAGAAGAGAACAATCCATAAATGAAGGAGAGGAAACACAGACATACCCGGAGGGCGGGGATAGAGAGGCAAAGCTTCTTGACAGGTTGAGAGAAATCGTCGAAACAGAACCCCAATATAAACACTATAAGAAATACGAAGACGAAATAGCTGAGGTAGAGGGCATAATAACTGAACTCGAGAAGAAGGAAACAGAGATAGAAAGAAGAAAAACTGGCACCTTCTACGAAGTATTTTTAAGGGGAATGGGCGAAACGCAAATGATAAGAAAGTTACTGCCCGCTGAAAAGACATACATTTATGAGGAAAACGGAGAAATACAGGAAGGATCACCAAGGAACTTAAAACCTGGATTTCATGTTGTAATATTGGACAACGATGAAAGAAAGACCCTGTTGGACCTAATTATTGAGATTTTTGATTTGGAGCAGACTGTGGATAAATACTTGATAGGATTATGGAAAGAACGATTGATAAAGTTTATTGAGGAATACGATTTATCCTATGCTGATTTTTATCGGTTGTACAAAGGAAGTGGGGGTGAAAGGGAGTATCAAACGGTTCTTAATTGGGCGAAAGGTAATGTGATCGCACCAGAAAGACCAAATGACCTCTTCGCTATTGGAAAAATTTTACAAGATGTCGAAATAATAGAGGATTATCAGCTTATAGATCGAGAAGTTAGTAAAGTCAGAAGTATACATCGGAATATTGGGAAAAAACTAAGAAAGATAATAAGAGAGATGATGAAAGGAGGAGTTGACACTACAAAACTTGGTTATGAAGAATATGCGTTATATGAAAGAATAGAAAAGGGTTTTTATGAGGTTGTTGAGATAAAGATGCAGAATAATGGTGAATAGTGAATGAAAATATTGTTGGTCGAGCCTGAGTTTCCTATACCTCCCAAAAGCAAAAATCATCATAGCTTTTTGCCAATAGGATTGCTGAAATTAGCAGCATATTATCGAGAACAAGGACATAAAGTGAAACTCATTCGAGGAAATAAAGCAATAGAAGAAATTGAAAAAAATGATGGACAGTTCATTCCTGATAAGATAATGGTTACTTCTCTGTTCACTTATTGGGCAGATTACGTAAAGGAAACGGTTCAACATTACAGGAAGCTTTTTCCAGATTCGAACATCATAGTTGGCGGTATTTATGCGTCTTTAATGCCTGAACATTGCAGAGAATACACGGGTTGTGATGAAGTGAAGCAAGGGATTGTTCATGAAGCAGAGGAATATTTTCCAGCGTATGATTTAATAAAGGATGCGAACCCTCATCCGATTGATTATCAAATAATTCATGCTTCTCGTGGTTGTATCAGGGATTGTAACTTTTGCGGAGTTCGAAAAATCGAACCTAAATTCGTATGCAAAAATAGCATAAGGGAAGAAATTAGAAAAAGAAAAGTCGTTTTTTATGATAATAATTTTTTAGCAAATCCGTACATAGAGGATATTTTACGAGAACTCATCGATTTGAAAAAGAAAAAAAAGATATTGTGGTGCGAATCACAGAGTGGTTTTGATGGGCGAAAACTCAAGGAAATGCCATATTTAGGGAAAATGCTTAAAAAAGCAGGATTTAGAGAACCGAGAATAGCATGGGATTGGGGATATAGTCAATTTCAAGAGATTGAAGAGCAAATTGATATTTTGCGTGCAGGAGGTTATAATTCAAGAGATATTCACATCTTCATGCTTTACAACTGGGATATACCCTTTGAAGAGATGGAACGAAAGCGAATAAAATGCTGGGAATGGCAGGTTCAGATTGCCGATTGTAGATATAGACCCTTAAACCAAACTTTTGATAAATACAATCCTACGAAAAAAGATCAGACAAACGAGGACTATCATATCCATACAGAAACAGGTTGGACTGATGCACTTGTTAAGCAGTTTAGAAAAAATGTAAGACGACAGAATATCTGTGTAAGACACCGCTTTCCATTTTATTCTAACAGGTTTGAACACAAGAGAGTAGGAAAAGAAGTGATGAGGGCCGTTAAACTTTTGCCGACACGGGAAGAGAAAATACAATATTTACAGCAAATAGGAGTTGATTACTGGTTCCCTGATAAAATCACATATCCTTAAAAGGTTTAACTCATGGTTCGCTTATTTTTAAGGGGTTTTCTGGGAATTTTGTGATCAATCTGGCACATTCTATTAACCCCCCTCCACCAACCATTCACAAAAGATCATCATATCACTCTCCAATCGATCAAAAGTGAAGCTATAACGATGGCTATAACGATGCTGAAGGTCGTGATACTCGCAATGCGCTTTGAAGGTGATATAACCTTCGTAATAAGCGAATTAAAGGCTAAAGCATCGTTAAGTGAGTTTACAGGCGTGCACGATGTTCCAGATGCTAAAGAAGTTTACAGGCTTCTAAGCAGGTTTACAGTCGATCAGTTTGTGGATATGGTGTTGAGAATCGTAAACGCCGTTTGTGAAAAGCGAAAGAGCGGAAAAACGATAATAATTGGAGATACCACCAATTTGACGGTGGATCTTGACTGGTTCAGAAAGAAGTATCAGAGGGGAGATTTAAAAGATAAAGACTATAAATGGGCTTATTCCAAGTCCAAAGGTTATTATATCGGTATGAAAACTTGTTTTAGCCATAGAATACCACTCTTTAAAGCCGTTGGCTTTTAGATTTACTCTGTCCTCTGTGACAAAGATCACTTCTCTTGGTGTCGTTTTGATTGGCATTGCCATTTTTTTGGTTTCAGGGATAAAGGAAGACTATAAAGGCTTGCTGAATGGTGACATTTTGGTGGGGGTTAAATAGCTTGCATAATAGTTTGCCTGTTGGGATATTGGTGAAAGAGTCACTTAAGAGCGTGTATTACAGTGATGAGGAGTACCATGAAGCAATGGTATGACCACGGGACACACCATATTTGATAAAGTTAATGCGATATGCAGGTGAAAGGGAGATAGTGGAAGGCATATTGAGCTCGAATTTAAGTCATCAGATGGATGAAGGGTTTGTATTTTACAATTGTGAATTGTCCAGTCCTGATGGTGGCGAACCGACACCGGTCAAGAACCCTATTCAGTTCTGGTCGCAATGGGTGGATTCGTATCTAATCACACATTGAGTTCTTTCATCAATGGATTCTCCTGTACCTGAATAATTACATGGTACCACCTTCTGTATATGGTGCCCTGGTGCCTCAGGATCCACGCACTGTGGAAATACGCAATCTCAGGATTTTCTGCTCTTGTCAATTATCGCCAGCATCTATACGTGTCACACAGTCACACATGCCTCCATAAATCTTCGTTTTATCTGTTCAGGACTCAACTTTATGTTGTCAGTATCCTGATTGCCCGGTTTCACTATCACATGAATG
>Ga0190333_1000086_pt1 | contig 17886 bp, 18 predicted proteins | sample 48720467_MG_FD_161676 | JGI IMG/M metagenome (GOLD analysis project Ga0190333, IMG submission 161676) | Hydrothermal vent sediment bacterial communities from Southern Trench, Guaymas Basin, Mexico - 4872-04-6-7_MG | ecosystem: Environmental > Aquatic > Marine > Hydrothermal vents > Sediment ... | reverse complement strand
AATCGAGAAATTCGCTGAGTATACCATCTGCGATGAATTTATGGAAAAAATGCTCGATTATATTTGCCTGAAACGTTTGAAATATCTTCTTTTGCTATCATTCCCAAAGAGTATTCGGAGATACCGATAACGAAAACATCTTTAAACAAGTTACTTTTCCACTCCAACTGTCGAACCAATAACCTTTTTTAGAGGATGGTAAGAATCAGGTAATGCACCCGAAAGGATATATTTGGAAGAAAGGAGAATAAGCCTGACGCTCTAAGGTAAGAGTTATATTTCTCCACATCATCCCTTCTCAAATTAAGATTTTGCGTTAAAGTGCCATAGTGCCATAACTACTGGAAAGTATGAAAGTATAATAGAAGGCGAATTAATATTGCGGATTATCTGCTTTATCAAGTTTTATTTTTTATATTTATCTATACGTTATGTGGAGGCAAAAGGAGGTAGATAGAAGAAATGGAGAAGAGGAGTGGAATACCTGGCTTCACTGGTGCATTTAGAGATACTATGGCTGATCTAAAGGATGGCTCCAAGGTGGTCTTCACTGGCTCGGTTGCTGTTTGCACACCATTCATCGAGTTGCTGGCTTATACAGTGCGAGATAAGGGTTTTGAGATGTTATATGTACCGAGAGCAGTGGCGGAGGAGGCAAGGAGGATAAAGAAGATAGAGAATATAGGATATAGCGTTGTAGATGAGAAGGGTGACCCAAATAACCCAAGTGCAGTCGTTGTGCTTGGTGGTCTGGCAATGCCCAAGTTCGGCTGTCCACCGGAGGATGTTATTCGCATGATCGAGGAGCTCTCAGGGGATGAGAGACCAAAAGTCATCGGTGTTGGCTTCATGAACATATTCGAGCGGCAGGGTTGGGATAAGAAGATAAACTTTGATAGGCTGATAGATACAACGATGGAAGTCATGATAAAGAAATAAGAGCCAGAGCCATACTTTTTTGAGTTTTATCCGTTCTTCATCCTTTTTTTCTCATTATTATTCTAATCGCCACGATGCCACTTGTGACGGTCCCAAAAAATCAGATGAAGGAGAGATTTTAATAGAAAATAATAGAAAAACCGAACTTTTTTAGGTTTTTTATTAAAAACCGAACTTTTTTAGGGCAGGATTTTTGTGTACCTAACACTATACCGGGATATAAAGTATCTGAGACTGTGACGATGTGCGATACGATGAAGAATAAGGTTTTGGTGGACTTAAGATGGTGGAGAAGCGATTGAGTGATATGGAAGCGGGAGAAGAGGGAGAAGTTACGCGAATAGAGGGCAGTGGTGCATTGAGGAGGCGGATAATGGATATGGGCATTGTTAGAGGTGCGAAGATAGAGAAGGTGCGAGATGCACCACTCGGTGATCCGGTGGAGTTCCTTCTGAGGGGTTATAACCTGACATTACGACGGGCTGAGGCTGAGAACGTATGGTTGGAAGTGTAATTGAGGGAGTGAAAAGAAGATGATGAGCAAGGGTAGAATTTCGGGTATTACATGTTTTGGCAGTAGCATTTTACCATTGGCATTTCTGGGAGAGGGCGAAGAGGCAGAAATAGAGGAGTTGCAAGGGGGTAGAGGACTGGTGCGCCGTCTCTCTGATATGGGCTTCACACCTGGTACGAGAGTAAGAGTACTGACCTCTAATCCGCCTGGACCTATGCTTCTTTCTGTCCGGAATACGAGAATCGCACTTGGTAGGGGTGTAGCGATGAAGATACTGGTAAATGGAGGTGCAGGCAAGAGGAGATGATAAGAGTGGCATTGATAGGGAATCCGAATGTGGGTAAGACAGAACTTTTCAATCGGCTTACGGGTCTAAGACAGCATGTGGGCAACTGGCCGGGTGTGACAGTGGAGAAGAAGGTAGGAAAATGCATGTATAAAGGTGTGGAGCTGGAGATAGTTGATTTGCCCGGCACTTACAGTCTGACTGCACATTCGATAGATGAACTCATAGCGAGGGACTACATAGTGGAGGAGAAGCCGGATGTGGTGATTGATATCGTGGATGGTACGAATTTAGAGCGTAACCTGTATTTAACACTGCTTCTGCTGGAATTAGAGGCGAACGTCGTGCTGGCACTGAATCAGTGGGATATGGTGAACGAGAGGGGAATAGAGATAGATGTGGATAAGCTCTCGGAGCTTCTTGGCATTCCGGTGGTACCAACGGTAGCAACAACGGGTGAGGGTGTAGAAGCATTGAAAGAAGCGGTGCTGAATGCGGCACGTGAGAATGAGAGAGGAAAGAGGAAGATAGTGATGGGGTATGGTGAAGATGTTGAAGCAGCGATAAAGAGGGTAGAGGAAGTGATTGCAAAGGATGCGAACTTATCGGAGAAGTATCCATCGAGATGGCTTGCGATAAAGGCGCTGGAGCACGATGATGCGGTATTGAAGAGGATGGCAGACCGTCCTTACTGGCATGAGATAAAGGAGTTGTTATCGCAACGATGACAATGACAATGACAATGACAGAAGTCATGGGAGAAGAGCCGGAAGTGGTGCTTGCAGAGCGGAGATATGCAGCGATAGCGAAGATACTGGAGACAGTAGTGAAGAAGAGGGAGGAAAAGAGGTCTTTTACAGACATACTGGACCATGTATTTTTACATCGTGTGCTTGGGATACCGATCTTTTTAGCTCTGCTCTATGCGGTCTTCCAGTTCACTTTCTCGTTCTCTGCACCGTTCTCTGATATGATAGACCTGTTCTTCGGGTGGCTTGGTAGCCTTGCAGAGTTGCATATCGCGAATCCTATGCTCGCTTCTTTTGTATCTGGCGGTATATGCGCTGGTCTGGGCTCGGTTCTGGTATTCATACCACCGATATTCATGCTGTTCTTCGCTCTCGCGATCCTGGAGGACTGTGGCTACTTAGCAAGGGCAGCGTTCGTGATGGACCGTGCGATGTATAAACTGGGCTTACATGGACGGTCTTTTATACCAATGATAACCGGGTTCGGCTGTAATATCCCGGCGATAATGGCTACACGGAGTATAGAGAGCGAGAAGGACCGGATAATAACGATACTGGTGAACCCATTGATGAGCTGCAGTGCGCGATTGCCGGTTTACGTACTGATCGCAGGAGTGATATTTAGCACCAGTTATGCAGCAAGTGCAGCAGTCTTCTCGATGTATGTGCTCGGTATAGCCCTGGCGGTACTCTCAGCATTGATATTCCGGAGGACGTTATTCAAAGGCAAACCCGCGCCTTTCGTGCTTGAACTGCCCCGGTATATGATTCCGAGTTTGAAGAGTGTAACGATGCACATGTGGGAACGTGGCAAATGGTTCCTTATAAAAGCGGGAACTTTTATATTCGCTGTTGTGATAGTTGTATGGGCACTTTCAGTCTTTCCATGGGGTGCTACTTCGGGTGGCGAACTCATAGAGAACTCGTATATTGCTGATTTCGGACATGTGATTGAGCCGATATTCAGACCCTTCGGCTGGAACTGGCAGGCTGCAGTCGCATTATTCTTCGGATTCCTTGCGAAAGAGGCGGTAGTGGGTACTTTTGGGTCTTTGCTCGGTGTTGGCGAGGAGGGTGTGCACACCGCACTGCTAAATGCAAGCTGGTTTACACCTCTTACAGGGTTCGCGTATATGGTCTTTGTGCTGATATATTTCCCATGCGTTGCCACAATAGGGATAATGTTGAAGGAATTGCGTCCGAAATGGGTTCTTTTCGCACCTATATATACGCTGACACTGGCATTTCTCGTATCTGCGCTCGTGATAGTGATAGGGCATTTAATAGGATTATCATGAGGGGGTAGATTAAGATGCCGGATTTTGACCTGGGAACCGGTAAAAGATTGGCGAGCTATTCGCTCGTACTCGGGATTGTGTATCTCGTATTCGGTCTGATAGAGGTGTTTGGGGGTACTGGAGAGACAATACCAGGGGATGTATTTGGGGGACTTGCACTCTTGGTCATCGCTTCGACGTATCTGAATGGTGTGGTAGAACTATCTAATGGAGAGCACAGGGGTTTGTCATTTCTCATTGGTGGGCTACTCCTATCAGCGGTATTTGGTGTTCTGTATCTGCTCTCGATCTGTGCAGACGGGTTGGAGTATCTGATAGGTGGTGCAGATACGTTCCCTGTAATTGCAGATATTCGACCAGAGATATGGCTCTTCTTAGCTTCGCTTCCGCTGGTATACCAGGCATGGAAACTGACGAGGGACTTGATATGGTAACTGGTAACGTAACTGTCCCGCCTTGCTATATCATGTCAGAATCAGATATGCACCAATCAAGACGCTAACAGCGGCAATCCCTTTTATGGTTAGGGACCGCCGATCTGTCTTCTCTTCTATCAGCCCGGGATAGAATAATCCGAGTAGAGTGGCGAATATGAATACGAGAAATGGCTGTGTTGTCGGTATCGCACTCACAAGCGAGATATAAGTCATGGATACCGCCTTGAAATACAATACATAGCCAGTCCATGCGAGTGAGGAGCTGATAAAAGAGAGCAGGTAGACCTTTGGGGGTAATGTTTTAATAATCATGAGCGTCTTCTCGCGGTTATGGGGTATGAGGAGTAGAAAGGGTCTACCGGCGATATTACCAAGCAGGAACCAGAAGAGGTAAGAGAGATAATCCAGATGTGAGAGTATGAGCTTCGAGATCACATCCTTACCCGCATTCATTATATCAAGGACCAGTATCATGAGGAGCGCAGGAGAGAGCACGATATGCAAGGAGTGCGAGTGACTCTGCCTGTGACTGTCCCTATTCCTTCTCCTTAAAGATACGGATACGGAGATTGCACTGAAGACCATCAGTCCTATACCCACATATCTCCTCAAAGAGAGTCCTTCACCAATGAACATGAACGAGAATAGCAGTACAAAGAGTGGAGAGAGATAAAATAGCGGTGTCACCCTTGATACCTCTTCTATCAGCAGTGCTTTGTTGTAAAGCACATATACCAGCCCCATGGTCACTCCGAGTAGAATGATAATAACGGGAAGTATGGTGGGAGTGGAACTATTGGTATTGTGAGAGGTGAAAGGAAGCAGGGAAATGAGGAACGGCAGCATGGTGAGTGTGAGGAAGACCTGATAGGAGACGGCATCTTTGATATAATGTGTCAGAATGAATTTATCCACTATTACAACAACTGCCCAGAGTATAGATGCAATAAGGGCTAAGATAAACCATTGCATAAGCATAAATAAGTTTATTCTGCTACAAGAATAAGAAGAACTGAAAATAGTTAAAAATGAACTCCTAAATCCAGCTCAAATAGTTCTCTCTGTGGGAGTTGTTGTTTTGATTGCATTTGTAATCATACGTTATAAGGGTGAGAAAGCAATAGGGATAACGGTGCCAGATTTTTCGCGGAGATTTAAGTGAAAAATGGATAGGGCTTCTCCAATAGGGATGCAACTGAATTTATTCGGGTGTGACGAGATTGGGGCCTTTTAAGAGCTTTTACGTATAACTCATGGTTCGCTTAATTTTAAGGAGTTTTCCGGGAATTTTGTGATCAATCTGGTATATTCTATTCGTTTCTGCAAACCTGCTTCCGCTCTCTTTGCATGCTGAAGGGAACGGATGACCAATCTCCGCTCTCTCCATGTGATCCCCCTACCATCTACCACAGCGGTCATCCGCTCTATTCCCAGGAAGAACCTGTGTTGCCACTGGCATCCCTAATGGATCCAGAGCTGAGAGCATAACCTTCACCTGTGGTAAATCAGCTGTCGGTCTTTGCTATCCAAATTGGAAGAGTCTATCTTCCGTTATACCCGGCCTTGAACATGATTGAGCCCCTTCCAGTTTCCGTGCGTGGAGAAACGGCTATCCAGCAGTGGCTGGATTTTCATCCTCTCCATCTGCACCAGGAGGAGAGGGATTTCATCCACCCGCTCATTTTTATGCCAACTTCTTCGTCTATAGTACTGTAAAGCTCTACATAATTTTAAAATCTGCTATGATTTATTTGAGCGAACCATGGGTTTACCAAGAAAAACTTTTCACTACACTTTTTTCCTATCCACAATCTTCCCTTTATGCATTATAACTATTTCATCACTCATCCACTCTACCACTTCCATATCATGGGAAATAAACAAGTAACTTAACGCATATTTCTTCTGCAAATCCTTCAGCAAATTCAGGATTTGTGCCTGGACTGAAACATCCAGCATAGAAGTGGGCTCATCTGCCACAATAAATTTTGGATTCAGACTCAAAATTCTTGCTATCACAACTCTCTGGATTTGTCCCCCACTTATTTCATGAGGATACCTGAATAGAAGTTCCTCATTTAAATTAACTGTTTCAATCAACTCAAATATCCTCTCTTTCTCCTCTTTTTTGTTACAGATATTATGAATTCTTAAGGGCTCAGCAATACTATCATAGATTTTCATCCTCGGATTCAGCGAAGACTCAGGATTTTGGAATATGATCTGCATCTCCTTTCCTAATTTTTTTAGCTCGCTGCCGTTCAGGCTCGTAATATCTCTACCATCAAAGATTATTTTCCCTTCTGTCGGATTCGTAAGTCTTAAAATTGTTCTTCCAACCGTTGTTTTCCCGCATCCGCTCTCCCCAACCAATCCTAAAGTTTTACCTTCCTTTATCTCAAAACTCACACCATCAACCGCCTTTATCACCTTCTTCCTGAAAATTCCAGAATAGAAATATTTTTTCAGGTCCTTTACCTCAAGCTTTACTTTTGTCATTTTTGTACAGAATACATCTTACGTAAGAATCTCCCAATCTTATCATATCAGGATGTTTTTCTGAGCATTCATCACCTTTATATCTGCACCTCGGATGGTATTTGCACCCCCTTGGGGGTGAGGAGAGACTCGGGCTTGCACCCGGTATCGGCTTTAAGCCCATGCGAGGAAGCGAGTCCAGTAGACCTTGCGTATAAGGATGCTTGGGTTCTGATAAAATCTTCTCAGCAGGAGCAATCTCAACCAGTTCGCCTGCATACATTACTGCAATTCGGTCACACATTCTTCTCGCCACTCCCAGGTCATGGGTTATAAGCAGCATACTCATATCTCTACTTCTGATTAACTCGGACATCAAATCTAAAACCTGGTTTTTCATTGAGGAGTCCAGGCCTGTAGTTGGTTCATCTGCTATCAAAATTCTGGGATTCAGCGCTAATCCGATGGCAATCATAACTCTCTGCTTCATCCCGCCACTAAATTGATGTGGATATTCACACATCCTTTTCGAGTCTACACCAACCAATTCAAGCATATTTGATGCCTTCCTCTTTGCTTCTTCTCTCGTAGCGTCATTATGGCACCTGTAAACCTCCGCTATCTGTTCTCCAACAGTTAACACAGGATTCAATGATGTGGAAGGATTCTGTAGCATCATTGCGATCTCCCTACCTCTAATTTGCCTCATTCTGTCTTCAGAAAGGTCCAATAAATTCTCTCCTTTGTAAATAATCCTACCTCCAACTTCCACATTTTCTGAAAGCAACCCCATTATTGCCCTTCCCAAGATTGATTTTCCACAGCCAGTCTCTCCTATTAAGCCTAAAATTTCATTTTCTCTTATATCCAAATCAACGCCATTGTTTGCTTTTACAATTCTTCCCCTCGCATTAAAATAAACCCTCAGCCCTTCTATTCTCAATAAACTCATTTCCTCATCATTAGCATTTCTTTTGCCCGTGGATCTAATGTATCTCTCAACCCATCGCCTAAGAAATTAAAAGCAAGCACGGTAATCATTATCATAATGCCGGGGAAAAAGGTTAAAAAAGGTGCGCTACGCAGATAAGGGATGCCTGCCTTAAGCATTGACCCCCACTCGGGAGTTGGGGGTTGAATTCCCAAGCCTAAGAAACTGAGAGCAGCCGCAAAAATTATCGTATGGGCAATACCAAGAGTTGCAAGCACAATAACAGGATTTATACAGTTTGGCAGGATATGACGACGCAGAATATAGAAGCTTGAGGCTCTCAGGGCTCTTGCCGCTTCAACAAATTCTTTTTCCTTTACGGAGAGAGTCATCCCTCTCACAAGTCTTGTGTATGCAGGCCAATGCGTCACGGCAAGGGCAAGTATCACATTGAAAAGCCCGGGCCCTAAAAGTCCTGCAATCACCAAAGCGAGAATTATGCTTGGAAAAGCAAGCACTATATCCACAGCCCTCATTATAATTTCATCCACTATTCCTCCACAGTAGCCAGATACACCGCCCAAGATTGTGCCAACCAAGGCTGTTATCACCACAACTACAACGCCAATTTCCAGGGAAATTCTTGTCCCATACAGGACTCTTGAAAATATGCATCTTCCCAGTTCGTCGGTGCCAAAAGGGTATTCGCCATTGGGTGCGAGCAGTCTTTTTCCCAGGTTTTGCTTTAAAGGGTCATGAGGTGCAAGGTAAGGTGCGAAAAACGCAACAAATACTAAAAAAACGATGATTACTGCACCTACTGCTGACATCCTGTTTTCTCCGAGTTCCTTAAGTGCCATCCAGTTTTCGTTCATTTTTTCTCGTACCTTATTCTTGGGTCTAAGTAAGCATAGATGATATCCACTGCCAGGTTGGATAATGCAAAAATAACAGCGATAAATAAAACACATCCTTGAACCAACGCAAAGTCCCTGGCATATATAGAGTCCACCAATAGTTTTCCAATTCCGGGCCATGCGAATATCGTCTCAACAATAACAGCTCCTCCAAGTAAAAAGCCCAACTGCAACCCCACAAACGTAATTACAGGTAGTATAGCATTTTTCAGCGCATGCTTTAGAAGTATTGTTCTCGCATCTAACCCTTTTGCTTTTGCCATTACTATGTAATCCTGGTTTAGCACATCCAACATGCTCGAACGTGTGAGGCGAGTTGTGATGGCAGCCATTGAAGTGCCTAAGGTTATCGTAGGAAGAATAAGATGTTTGATGCCACCGTAGCCAAAACTGGGAAGCAATCCAAGAGATAGAGAAAATAACCAGATCAAAAGCAATCCAAGCCAGAAGTTGGGCATGGACACCCCAAGCAAAGCGCCGGTCATGCATGCATTATCAACGATTGTATTTTTTCTGATGGCACTGATTATTCCAGTAGGTAGCGCTATCAATAGAGATAAAATTAAACTTGAGATTGCTAACACTAAGGTTGCGGGGAATCTGGTCAGTATCTCTTCTAAGACATCTTCATAGGTTATTTGTGACTTACCCAAGTCCAGGTGTAAAACGTGCTCTAGCCATCTCAGGTATTGAATATACACTGGAGCGTCTAAGCCCTCTGTTGCTCTTACCCATTCTATTTCCCCCTGTGTTAAATCCTCACCATACCTGGCTACCGCAATCATCTCTGCTGGGTCACCGGGAGCGAAGTGCATTGCAGAAAAAGTAACCACTGTTACACCGAGAACCACCACAAATACCAAAAGAAATCTTTTTAATACATATTTCAGCATTTTTATTTTTTTATTTCTTTGCAACGATGATTTTTGTAGGGTCTTGTGGAGATGAAATGTCCAGAATTTGTGTGATAGCGAATCCTGCGGCTTCTAAAAGATGGGTATATTCTACCAAGGTGTATACTCGGTGCTCGCTTCTCATCAATGCCAGCATGAAATCAAATAAAACGGAAGTTAAAGGTGATGTCCTATCATCGTTAATTGTCCATCGTCGGTAGATCAAAACACCACCCTTGTTCAGAGCATCATATACCTTTTTTAGGATACCTGATATTGTCACATCGGATACGAAAACAATATCATAGCCATTGCCAATGTCATCTTCGGTAAAATCGCCAGCTATAATTTTTATCTTGTTCGACATTTCATATTGCTCAAGATACTCCCTTGCAATTTCTGTAACGTGGGGCAAATCAAATAAAACAACTTCAAGGTCTGGCTTTAATTGTTGGAAGGCAATAGAATAGAGTCCATGTCCACCACCAAGGTCGAGAAGCTTCTTCGCTCTTTTAAATTCCGGAAGTGTGGACACGACATCCACCGCTCTCTGCATAGCACCTGCAATGGCTATTTCAGCATGTCCTATAATAAAAGCCCTGTCAATGATGCTCTTATTTTCTGCCCCTGTTTTAATTCCACCGTTCTTCAGGGCATTACTTATTCTTTGCCAATCTGTTAATCCTCTCCTTCTCATCCTAAATGAAGTGCCCTGATAAAAAGGACTTCCTCGTACAAGAAATGTCTCTGCAAGTTTGGTATTTGAGTATCGATTCTCTATTTTGTGGATAAAATTGAGAGCTACCAGCACATTCAAGAACTTTTCAGTCAAGTAAGGGTCAGTTTTGATTTCCTCTGAGACTTGGTCTGCTGTTTTTGGTTTGCTAAGTAAATCAAAAATTCCGTAATCCACAGCAGTAAATAGAATATTTGCTTTTTCGTTTCCTTTCGCTATCTCATCTATGAGTCCAAAATCTACTTCTGGCATCTTATAGATAATCTTGTCCATTTTTAATCACCCCTACGCATTGTTGAATATATCTCCTCCACATCTACCAGCACAGCCGCTTTCGGTCTCAATTTACGATGACTTGCAACAAGTTTTTCAAACCTCTCCACCATCTCAGGTCTCTTTTCTTTCCATACAGAAACTCTTTCCTCTCGCACTTTGTCCTGTTCTTTCATTATCTCTAATGCTTTCTCATAAAATTCACCCTGAGTGAAAATCTTTGCTTCACCTTTAAGCTGATACGCTTTCAGCTCTTCCAGTGCCTCAACGGCAATTGCAACCTGTGGATTTTCCTCCAGGTTTTTTCTTGTCTTTTTGAAGAACACATCTACAATCAGCAGTTCATGGTCGCTTATCGCCCTACAAAGACCTACTGGAACCACGTTCGGCTTACCATCTCTTGAATAAGTCGCTAAATGGACGATATTGTTATTTATTACTTCCTTCACCTCATCACTCATTTTCATGCTTTTTGCCTCCTATCATTCTTCCTCAATATACACCTTCCACAGGCTGAGATATGCCCCATGTATTCCTCCAAACATCTCGTAGTTCTTAACCCGCTTATTCATAGCGACGATATTTGCATCGGTATATAAGAAAACCCCTGGCACATCCTCTTCCATTATCTCTTGTATCTCGTAAAAGACTTTAAGACGGTCTTCCGGGTTTACGGTTGTGTATAGGCGGTCTATTAAGGTAGTTAACTGCTCGTTTTTGTATGCACAGCGGACTCCTCTTTTCGAATGAAAGAAGTAATTAAACCATAGAGAAGGGTCACCATGTCCACAAACACCCATTTGCATCATCATGTCATACTGTCCTTTTTCAAACATCATTTGCTGAGCTCCATACTCGACTATTTGCAATTTCACATCCATGCCAATTTCTTTCAATTGTGCCTGGACTATCTCAGCGATTTTTGGTAATTCCGGAGAGAAAGCAGAAAGAACAAATGTAACTTTTAGTTGTTCTCCATTTCTATCTCGAATACCGTCTCCATCAGTATCTTTCCAGCCAGCTTCTGCTAATAGCTCTTTTGCTTTCTCTGGGTTGTACGGATACCACGTTAGATTCTGGTTCAATAAATGTTCGGTGGATGGCATTGACAAAGGTCCCTTTAGTAATGGCACTGCGGTGTCACCCAATACAGAGGTGACCATTTTTTGAGTATCAATGCCGTAATAAATGGCTTTTCTCACTCTTAAATCGCTGAACGGCTCTTTTTCGGTATTGAACTGAATCCAATTCACACAGGGCTGCGTATATCCCTCGACTATTTTTATTTCTGGTTCTTCTCTAAGCCTCTGTATATCTGAAACGTATAATGCACCTCTACCTGCTCTGTGACCTGTCAGGTCTATTTCCCCGGTTTCTAAAGCCATAGCTCTTGCGGAGGCATCAGGGATTATCTTAAAAATCACTTTTTCTAATTTGGGAGACCCTCTCCAATAATTCTCATTCTTTGCCAGCACAATTTTTTGCCCTTTGACCCACTCATCGAGTTTGAACGGACCTGTTCCAATGGGTGATTTGAATTCACCATTTTCATCTACGGCTGTTGGGCTCATTATTGGAGCTGAACTGACATCCCTTAATAGCGGTGCATAAGGCTTATTTAAGACAAATTTAACGGTGTATTCATCTATGGCATCTATTGATTTCATGTAGTGCGGAAGAGCACGGTATGCTGCGGGTTTATATTCAAAAGAAAACTTCACCGCAGAAGCGTTGAATGGAGTGCCATCGTGGAATTTTATTCCCCTTCTCAGGTGAAAAGTCCATACTTTACCGCCCTCTGACACTTCCCATGATTCTGCCAGCAAAGGTTGAATTTTAAGGTCTGCATCCTCCACTACCAATGTCTCATAAATCGGACGAAGTGGTGCCCCCCAGGGGCAGCCATAAACAGGCGGCAGTCCTTTTATATCTTCTCCTATCCCAATAACTATCTCCTGGGGTAGCTCTTTCGAAACTTCTTCTGGTGGGCTTATACAGCCGGTTACTGCAATGGTCACCCCCACAACTATACAAACCAACAAAGCAATTATTTCCCTGTTCATTTTTTACCCTTCAGATAAACGCCGTCAAGATTGAGCCATGGGTCTTCGGCGGTTATATTATATCCTTTTACGTAGGAATTCGCTGCGACAATCTTCTCTTCGTGAACCAGATAAAACGCTGGAACCTCCCTAACAACCCATTCCTGCAATTTGTAATATAGCTTTTCCTGATCTTTTGGATTTACCGTCATATCTGCTAAGTCCACGAGTTTGTTATACTCTGTGTTCTCATACTGAGAAGAACAAAGGCCTTTAGTGGCATTAGAGTGATGTGTAAAGAAGTGTCTTGGATAAGGCCCCCATACATAACACCCGGAATAAAGCCGCATGTCAAATTTGCCTTCCCTTAAAACTTTCAGGAGAGCTCCGCGTTCTAAGAGCAGGATTTTTACATCCATACCAATCTCCCTTAACGCTCCTTGGATTGCTTCGCTCATCGGAGTGTGGCGTGGTGACCAAGCGCCTCTTTCTACCAGGAGAGTCACCTTGAGCGGCTTTCCATCTTTATCAAGTACTCCATCTCCGTCCGTGTCCCTCCATCCGGACTTCAACAGCAGACCTTTGGCTTTTTCCGTATCACATTCGTACAGTTTAAGATCCGGTTTTGAGTATAGCATGATGGGAGAGTACGGACGCCCCCTTGCAGCTATCCCAACATCGTTCAAAACAGTTTTGACCATTTTCTCCGTGTCAAGGGCATACGCCACGGCCTTCCTCACATCTGGATCATTGAATGGTTCCCTTTTGCAGTTAAATTTTAAGTAATCCGTAAACGTCGTCAGTTTTCTATAGACCCTGATATCAACCTCTCTTTCCAATCTCGGCACTTCAAATTCTGGCACTTTTATAATCATGTCTACTTCTTTGGTTTCGAGTGCCATCACACGAGTAGTTGCCTCTGGGATCACCTTAAAAATAACCTTCTCAAGGGTTGGCTTCTCTCCCCAGTAGTCATCATTTCTTACAAGCACGATTTCCAGGTCTTTTATCTGATTTACAAATTTGAACGGTCCTGTTCCAATTGGCTTTATGAACTCCCCCTTTTCATCCACACAAGTAGGACTCATAATTGGCCATGCTACATGCGTAAGATAAAAAGGTAGGGGCATAGGTCGCTTTAAAACAAATTTCACACTATATTCATCCAGAGCTTCTACATAATCTAACGTCCTAAGAGAACTTTTTCTACCATATGATTTATTACTGTATGAAAATACCACTGCAGTTGAATTAAATGGTGTTCCATCATGGAATTTAATCCCTTTCCTTAGATGAAATATCCACGTTTTTCCATCATCAGGAGTTTTCCAAGATTCTGCCAAACCCGGCTGTATCTTCAAATCCGTGTCTAATCGTACTAAAGTTTCGTAAACCTGTGACCACACAAATCTTGCATCGCCATAAGGAAAATTGTCCAAATACCAGTTATCAACATCTGTGCTTATGCCAACCATCAGTTCTTGTTTAGAACCTTCTTCAGGTGAACTTATACAGCCCGCCATTATTATACCACCTACGAGCGCTATACCAACAATCACATAACTCCAAAAAACGCTTTTTCCTTCGTTTTTCATATTATCCCCTCCTTTTAATCACTATCCTTTTCACTTCAGGCATTTTGTACCAGTACCCCCTGCTGTGTACGAATCGCCGCCGAAAATCGGATGTATTTGGAAAGATCATTACAATAGACGCATCGATTCCACTTTCAAAGAGTATCTTGGGATAGAAGGAGGATGTAGGCCCGTAGATGATTCTCGTTCTGGCATTTTCAGAGAATTGCAAAATTTCATCAAGCGTGCCGTTCACTAACGTTTCACCAGTTATCACAGCCACATCGGCTTCACTTAGAATCTCCTCGCTTTTACTCGCAGGGAAAATCTCAACATTTGACTCTTCTGGATCGATATCTATAACCTCAAAATCGCTTGAATCCACAAGTTCTGTGATGTTTACCTCTCTTACAATCTCCGCGATACAGGGGACATCCCATGCTGCAAATCCGACAAATACCACCCTATCTGTATTTCTTACAAATTCTGAAAAGATGCAATGAGGTGTATTAAGATTTTCAACAGTGTAACCATCTTTTTTAAAGATACTTTCATCTCGCCACAATCTATGGGTGAGCGCCGAGATCATTGAAATGATTAGCGAATTTATGAATACGCCGCTTTCCATAGCATATAGCATGTCTATAGCATCGTAGACATTGGTATTGAGCAGGGCTTTTATAAACGATATATCCTCTGGGATTTTTGTTTCATTATTTGCCATACCACATCCGATTATGCCGTCATCGTATCTCACATAGCTCAACGTCCACGGAGTGTGGAAAGTTTGCATTTTAGTTATAACAACATTAGACAATACACCATCCACACCCAGGCGCTTCAACTCCTTTATCGAGTCCTCTATTATCTCCATTTTATTCACCTTTTTTGTGACTATCCCGTATTATATCCTCCACTATTCAATCCACGCTTTCTCCAATGACTCATAGTCTTGCCAAAATCCCACAGATGCCTTAACATCTTTAACAGACCTTTCCGCAGCTACGATATTGTATGGATGATAGAGGAAAATCGCAGGTGCATTGTCCATGATTTCTTTTTGTATCCCGTAATGGAGTCTGAGCCGTTCCGTTTGGTCTATCGTTACTTCAAGCTGGTCTATTAATTGATCCAATTTATCATTTGAGTATATTTTCAATATTCCGCTTGAGTGGTAATAGGCATAATAGTGGTTGGAGGGATCGTCATGCGGGATATACCACTCACGGACCATTAGCATATCAAACTCTCCACTAGTTAGCGATTTTCTGAGAGCTGCATAGTCAACAGGTTGCAACCTTACATTGATTCCCACCTTTTTCAGTTGATTTTGCACAGCCTGAGCCATTATTTGATACCCTGGATCTCTCGCATCAAAAGTTAAAGTAACCCTGAACTCCTTCTCATTTTTTTCCAATACACCGTCACCATCGGTATCTCTCCATCCTGCTTTGGAAAGAAGATGTCTCGCTTTTTCAGGGTCGTGTCCATAGGGCTTAACCTCGGGATTGTTGAAATGCTTAAAAGCTGGAGAAAAGATGTGCTCGGCAGGTACAGCTACGTCTCCTAAAAGCGATTTTACACTCGTATTTACATCTATCGCATAATTAATTGCTTTTCTCACTTGCAAATCATCGAAAGGTTCTTTCTGGGTTTTAAGAAAGATGACCACAGTATTCTGACCCAGCTTTCGATCTATTTTGATTTTCGGATTTTTCAAAAGTCTTGGTATTGCGGTTATTAAACCTTTGCAATAGAGCAAATCAATTTGACCCGACTCTAATGCCATGATCCGTGTTTCAGGATCTGGAATTACCTTAAAAATAAGCCTTTCCAATTTTGGAGCGTCTTTCCAGTATTCATCGTTTCTTACAAGCACAATTTCTTGCCCTTTAACCCATTTCTCGACTTTGAAAGGGCCTGTTCCTATGGCTTCTATGACCTTTCCGCTTTTCTCGTCTACTGGACTGGTACTGCTTATAATAGCTGTATTTTGCATTGCCAGATCAGATGCCAGCAAATAGCTCGGTTTCTTCAGGATAAAATTAACTGTATAACTGTCCGGGCATTCAATTTTTTCAAGGAATCGGAGACTTCCGAATGGCTTTTCTAAAAATGTTTCGAAAGTAAATTTCACATCTTCAGAATCAAACTTCGTGCCATCATGAAACCTAACGCCTTTTCTTAGATGAAATGTCCATACCCTCCCATCCTGTGACATCTCCCAGGATTCCGCTAATCCTGGTTTCTTATTGTAATCCTGGTCTATCTCTGTTAAACCATCGTAAACCAAAAATGTCAATGTCCACAATCCCGCTACAGAACCGGGCTTTATACTCCCTATATCCTGGTCATATCCTACTACTAACTCCTGTTTAGGCACCTCTTTTGAAGCTTCTTCCGATGGACTCATCCAGTCAGCCAGTATTATACCGCTTACAAGGATTCCTCCCACAACTATACAAACCAACAAAGCAATTATTTTCTTCTTTTCCATTTCACTCTCTCCTTTTTATTAACATCTGTTTTACACCCCTCATAGAATACCAATAACCCCTGCTTTGTGCGAATCGTCTCCGAAAATCAGAAGTATTTGGAAAGATTATCGGCAAAGAAACGTCCACACCTCGTTCAAAAAGCACTTTGGGATAAAAAGCCGAGGTCGGACCGTAGATTATTCGTGTCCTGGCATTTTTTGAGAACTCCAAAAGCTCATTTAATGTGCCGTTCACTACGGTCTCACCAGTTATGTAAACAACAACAGCGCTACTTAGAACTTCCTTATTCTTATCTGCGGGGAATATTTTTATGTTAGATTCTTCATCAGCATCGAAATCTACAACAGATAACTGCTCCAAATCCATGAGCTCGGTAACATGCACCTCCTTTGCAACCTCTGCACACAGGGGTGTGGCCGAGATGTGAAATCCGACCATTGCTACTTTGTCCGAAGTTCGCACGAATTTTGAAGGGTTTAAAAGAGGGGTGTTTGGAGCATAGTATGCTTCAGCATCATATCCTTCTTTTTTCAATTCGTTTTCATCGTTCATTAATCTGTAAGAGAGAGCAGAGGTTATTGATGCCCTTAGCGAGTTTATGAATACGCTGTTCTCTAAACTATCCAATTTGTCTAAGACCTCGTAAGCATTCAAATTGAGCAAGTCTTTTATAAACGCTGTATCTTCTGGAATTCCCCATTTCTCCGCTTCGTTGTTCGCACATCCGCATCCGAGTTCACCATCATCGTATCTCACATAGCTCAATGTCCATGGACCAATTCTGGTTATGACTACATTCGAGAGAGTTCCGCTTATACCCAGATTCTCTATCTCCTTTATTGTGTCTTTTATTATGTCCATTTTCATTCCCTCTCTCATCAACACTTTTTAAAGCCCCTTCATGCATCCACATCGCGCAAGAGGCGGCGTTACCAATTTCACGCTTTTTGTTTTCATTTTCATATCTTTATCTTTACTTTATCTCAAAGATAACGTATTACACTTTTATTGCTGAGGATACATATAAATTTTTATATTTTTTCTTAATATATTCTATTTTTATTGTTGGTTGATCTAAGTTTCAGACTTTATTATACTTATTCGATCCCCAGTACATCCATAATTTGCCTTTGTACCCGTGAGGGGATGGACAAGGGCTTTAACCCTTCCATCCAACCAATGGCGTATCGGTCTGACTCCAATAGGCTGTTTAATGCGGCAAAAAGCCTTTTCAATCCCGTCTTTCTTTTGTGCCCATCGTAATCTGCGTGCTCATCAATGCGTGCTTACCATCAAGCCGCTCAGCATCCGCTATTTTACC
>Ga0190333_1000083_pt1 | contig 18223 bp, 19 predicted proteins | sample 48720467_MG_FD_161676 | JGI IMG/M metagenome (GOLD analysis project Ga0190333, IMG submission 161676) | Hydrothermal vent sediment bacterial communities from Southern Trench, Guaymas Basin, Mexico - 4872-04-6-7_MG | ecosystem: Environmental > Aquatic > Marine > Hydrothermal vents > Sediment ... | reverse complement strand
TTTTGTTAAATGGATATAATATAATTCGATCTCTTCACCGGTATCTTCTATATCTATGCCCCAATCTCTCGGGATTCCTGGCATATACCTCAAATCCCGGTATTATCACCCTTACTACGGGTATCCCAATCTCCTTACGCGTCAGATCCACTACGATCACTCGCTTTTCAATCGCTCGCAACTGCTCAAGTGCTATCTTTATATCGCCATCTATCGTATCAGTCGCCAGAGCGGGTAGCTCGCTCAACTTCACCGCCTCCTTATCCCTATCCTTAGTCTCAAACCAGTGCCTGTTCATTCTCTTCATTATCTCGTAATCCACAGGCGTACTGCCACTGCCTTTTACTATCTGCATGAGCCTGGACTGTGCAGCTTCTGTTATTGCTCGTATCGCTGCAATCTTCGGGTCACTGTGCGTACCTGCGCCATAGACGAGAAGATTCGGGTTCTTCTCTGGACTATCCAGGGCTAAAGCAACGGTGGGAAATCCGACATCAGTTGGGATATACCAGAAATAGGTTTCAATGCCCTGAGAATTGAATCTCTCCTTAAGCTCGAATATCAAGCCATCATCCTCTTCAATTGCTATTCTTTTACCTGCATCCTTCTTTATCTCAACATAACTCAATGCATCTCGCTCTATCACTTCCATTATGCCATGAAAAATCGCTTCCTCCAGGTTGTTACCTGAAGCTATACCATTACTATCACTCCTGAACAGCCTTCCTCCCCTGGTTGTTGTGTATGGATGATAAACGGCATTTGCAGGCAGAAGAACCTCCTCCTCTGTCATGAGGTCATAACCCTCACACCACTCTATTTTACTATCTGGGGTTACATTAGAAATTGCACTCAATATAAGAGAAGAGGGCTCTACCTTTTTTGCTCTGTTACCTTCATTATATGATTCAAAGTGGAATTTAGCACGGTCTTCTTCTTTTATCTCCGCAGAATAACGCTCTATTGCCTCCATAAGCACTGATACCCGCGCCTGATCCCCTGTTAGACCTTTGCCTGTGTGAACCGATACTGCACCTGCTTTCGCACCAGGTCTATACGCCGAATATACCGGTATATTGAGCTTATCCCGTCCGGTAATATCCTCTATCTCGGTTATTCCTACTTTATCGGTCAGCGTTTCTACTTGCCTTAGAGTCTCCACAGGTGTTAATGCGCGGTGTGTATCAAAGAAGTACCTCTTCGGTGTCCGCCTGAGCTTTATCTGCATCTTTTCAGCACCCTTTATATATCATTAAAACAACTATTAATATTATAAGGTAAAAAATGTCAGAAAGGGAAGAAACACCAGAGGAAAGAAGGCAAAGGTGGATGGAGCGTGAAGCAGCAAAGGCAGATAAAGAAGAAGGTGGAAGGAAAGCGAAGAAGATGCGGTGCTCGAAGTGTGGTAAGGAAGTGGATGAATATCTGGAGATAGCTGGGCGTATCCTCTGCCTGGAATGCTATGCCCAGGAGGAAGCGGATGAATTTGGCGCTCTGGAGATGCCCGGAGAAGGAGGCGGGGCAGGTTAATGGATGGAAAGAAGTATGCATTACCAATCCCTCGTGCTATAACTACGGGAATAATATTTGAGGCGGCAGAGAAGTTTGGGCTGGAGGTGGACCAAGAGAAAGCATCGTCAGAGGATGCTTTTGATCCCCATACTGGTCTTCCAGTTCGGGATTATGTACCGCGTGTTATACTGCTCGGGGATTCACCCGAGAAGCTATTGGCAGCGAAGGAATATATATACAAGAAGCATGAGGAATGGATAGCGCATTTAGAGGAATGGCGCACGAAGCGACGTGAACAGATATTGAGTAAATATCGGAAATAAAAACCTCTTTATTAGTCATTAATTATTAGTCATTAATCTTAATCCTCTGACAAAGTACCTGTATAAAGCCAGCGGTCGAAATAGCCATTGCTCTCTTTATTCTCTTTTATCTCACCCTCAAACTCATTCTTCAATATATCATTCAGAATCATCACTTCCTCCTCACTTGAAACAGTGAACAGGACTTTCCCCCCTACCCTTAACACCTTTGGCACTTCTCTTAAGACCTTCTCCCAATTGAACACTTCATAGGGTGTTAGTTTCCCAACCATAAACCCAAACACAACGTCAAATTCCCGACTGAAGAACGAGGAAAGAAGAGAGCAATCAAGTACGATGCTCTTCCTGGGCTCAAGCACCCCCTCCTCCAGCCCCCTGCATATCTCACATTTGTTTATATCCACAGTGATGGGAAAGACGCCCAGCTCATGCAGCGCTACTGTCGCTTCACCAGCACCACAGCCAATCTCAATTGTATCGCCGATAAGGGCTTCTCCTATAAATATGGTCAGCAGCTTCTTCAACGTCTCTATCCTCGCACGTGAATAAAAACTCTCCTCCTTTATATCACAATCACAGAATAATCGGTTCACCAGGCTGGTGGAATAGAACTCAATCACACCCTCACGAAACGACTTCCTGCTCACTTCCACATCACGTTCTCTATCACCCTCCATATCGGCTGCGAGTGTATTAAATTCCTCTTTCTCTCTTTGATCTGCGATGAAATCGGTGAATATAATCCAGAAACCTAACTCCCTGTCATGTATCGCAATACCTATAAGCGCGCTACTCTCGTCATATATCCGCAGCAATTCCGCTACATCCGCTCTTTTCACCTTACCCATGTAATCGAGTGTTTTTGCTAGCCATCGCTGTTCTACATAGCTGCTCTCTACCAGCATAAAGTTCCCTATCCCCAGTAACTCGTTCAGCTGCATCCTCTACCGTCAAGCCCTCGGCATTAACATATTTGTTTATTCACTTTGAGATATTGCCTGAAGAACTCTATTCTATATCCCTCTCTTCTCACCCGAACCTGCCTTCTTCAATCTCACGTAGACACATCTTCACCTTGCTCGTTATCTCATCCAGCTTACCCTGTGGCACGCTCTCGTGCCTCACGATCCCACTCACAATCTCTACAACTTTTCCTGGCGTCTTACCCTGTTTGAATCTCGTACTCACTTCTATTTGCTCGAAGTCTTTGTAATCCACGGGACATTGGCAGAGTACAATAGCCGGTATGTTTATCCTCGCCAACACGAATCGCACCTTATAGATGAAATGTTGCTTGACATTGCCATGATTCAATAGAGCGAGCTTATGCCGCCCTATTATCTCTATCTCCTTCGGCTCCAGCCCAAATGCGACACCATGCCCACCACCTGAAGGTGCATCTGCGGGTGTACCATCGCCAGCATTCAATATTATTTCGCCTACGTTTATACCTCTGTCCCTCAACTCTGTGGTTATTTCACATACAGGCTTTGGAACATGCCTGTAACCGGGAGACATTGCAATATTTATCACATCGTTTTCCAACGCTTTCGCGAATGTTCCTCGCTGCGCAATACCCCCTCCCAATCCAAGCCCCTGACCTTTCCTGCATGCCACCAGCTGGGTCTCTCTACCTACTGGCATTACCTTACCTCAAATCCTCTATCTTCACTATCCGTCCATTCTGCATGTGTGCGATTCTATCGCAGACCATATTAACAAAATCCTGGTCATGCGATACGATGAGGAATGTCATACCCAGATTCTCCCGTGCGGCTCTTATAGAATCGGCAACGAACTTCTTTGTTATCGGGTCCATTGTTCCCGTGGGTTCATCAAGTATCGCTATTGCTGGCTCCTTCATCAGTACCTGTGCGATTGCTATCCTCTGTCTCTCTCCAGCACTCAACTGAGTATGGTCCTTAGACAGGGCCTCTTCCGCTTCATCTTCTGTGAATCCCACACTCTCAAGCATGAATTTCGCCTTCATTCGTGCCAGCTCCTCAGGTATCTTAACACCTATACAGCTTGTAAGGTTCTCCAGCACCGTCTTCTCCGGGTACATCGTGTATTCCTGATGCAACATGGCAACGCGCGTAGCTGCCTGCTCACCTACTCCAGGCGTGGTTGCACCCCATGCAATCCATACTCCGGTCTCCGCAACTCGCCCTACTTCTATCCATTTATCTCCTGCCCGTATCTTAACCGAACCCCCTGTTAACGGATCTATCTGCGCTATAATACGAGCCAAACTCGTCTTCCCTGCTCCACTTTTACCCAGAAGTCCAAATATCTCATTCTCGTATATCGTGAGTGAGACATCGTCTACCGCCTTCACCATCCCGCGCCAGACGGAATAGTAATACTTCTTGCAATGCTCAATCTTTATCTTCGGCTCCCCAACTTTCATATACTCCTCGCGCTCTATCTTGCCCACCTGCTTCTCAAAATCCTCTACTATCTGCTTCGAATCGCCGTATTTCACCACCTCTCCATGGTCAAGCCATAAAGTCTTCTCAGTTAGCTCTTCAATAACATAAGGCCAGTGAGAGGTGACCACCAGTGTCATGCCACCATGTGTACTCTCCTTAAGCGCTTTATGTACAAGTTTTGCAGTCTCATAATCAAGTGTACCGGTAGGCTCATCAGCTAAGAGTAGCATGGGGTCCAATGCAAGTTGCCTTGCCAGCACCACTCGCTGCTTCTCACCCCCACTGAGGTTTGCGGCGGGGAAAGTCACACGATGCAGCATCTTCACCGCCTTCAGGAGCTCATATGCACGTCTGAACCGCTTCGCAGGGGGGTAATTCCTGCTCTCCAGCGCCTGTAAGACGTTGTACATCACTGTATCATCGCTGTATAGTCCAAAAGTCCGTTGCAGCATGATAGCAACGCCTTTCTTCACCTTCTTACGCCCCTCTTTGTCCTTCCAGTAATTCACTTCCTTTAACTCCAGCTTCTCATTACATTTACTGCATGGCTCACCGACCCTGCTCGGTGACGCCACCCAATCGCAAGAAGGGCACATAGCTACCCTGAAAATTATCTCACCAGAAGTGGGTGCATATTCCTCACTCCCACGGAGCATATGAAGCAAGACTGATTTTCCTGCTCCGCTCCTGCCAAGCAACCCAAGCGATTCCCCCTCTCTTATCTCCACACTTACATTCTTCAAGACCTCTTTGCCGTCGAATGTCTTACAGACATCGCGGACTATCACAAACGGCTCCTCTTCTTCTACTTCGCTCATTTTCCCACTCTTCTTTTCTTATAATTTAAATAGGACTATAAAAATATATCTAAGCTCTCAAATCTTCTATCTTCGTTATTTTACCCGATTTCATGTACGCTATCCTGTCACATACCTTCTTTGCAAAGTCTAAATCGTGTGTCACTATCACGAAAGTGATGCCAAGGTTCTCTCTCGCCTTCAATATCGTCTCAGCCACGTATTTCTTGGTCACAGGGTCCATCGTCCCGGTAGGCTCATCAAGCACTGCTATCTCCGGCTCTTTCATCAATACTTGGGCAATAAGTATCCTTTGACGTTCACCCACGCTCAATTCAAGATGCGTCTTTGGTAATACCTCATCTATCTCCTCCTCGGTAAATCCCACTCCTTTCAGCATGAACCTCACTTTCATCTGTGCAAGATCCTCGGGCATATCAATACCTATGCCATGCGTAAGGTTCTCCCAGACCGTGAGTTTTGGAATAAGTGTATATTCCTGGTGCAGTACACCCACAAAATGCGCCTTCCAGTCTGTCGTACCACCCATAATCGCCCCACCTGGTCCTATAAAGGTGTCAACGTCAGCCTTCGATGCCTCTATCCATCTATCACCGCTTCGTATCCACGCTCCACCGCCTGTGCCTGGATCTAAATGACTCACAATCCGCATTAAGCTCGTTTTCCCCGCTCCACTATGCCCCACTATCCCAAATATCTCATTCTCGTATACGATGAAAGAGACGTCATCTACTGCCTTTACCACACCCCGTGACGCGGAATAGTAATACTTCTTCAGGTTCTCCACTTTTATCTTCGGCTCCCCGAACTTCTTGAACTCCTCTCGCTCTATATCTCCTACTTCTTTCTCAAAATCGCTCACTACCTGCTCTGTATCACCGTATGCAACGAGCTCGCCATTCTCAAGCCACGCTGTCTTCTCCGTCAGTTCTCTAATCACATAAGGCCAGTGAGAGGTGACGAGTAATGTGGTTCCACCCTTTGTACTATCTATCAATGCGCGGTGCACAACGCGAGCAGTTTCATGGTCCAGAGTTCCAGTAGGTTCGTCAGCCAGTAGCAGAATAGGTTCCAGGGCTAACTGTCTTGCAAGTACCATCCGCTGTTTCTCTCCACCGCTGAGGTCCCTTGTATCAGGGAAGTTAACACGGTGCAGCATCTTCACCGCACCCAGCAGCTCGTACACTCTCTTCATCCTCTTGCTCTTCGGGTAACCCGCCCTGTCCAGTGCCTCCAGTACATTCCACACAACCGACTCATCACTATACAGGGCGAAACTTCGCTGCAACATGATAGCAATTGCGCCCTTCAATAATTTCCGCATTCGCTTATCCTTCCAGAAGTTCACTTCCTTCAACTCATACTCTGCTCCGCACTTGTTACAAGGAGTCCCTACCTTGCTCGGTCCATTTATCCATGAACACGAGGGGCACATCGCTACCCGATAAATAATCTCGCCACTATCTGGTGCATATTCCTCAGTTCCTCTGAGCATACGCAATAATACCGACTTCCCTGAACCACTCTTACCAAGGAGCCCTAAAGGCTCCAGCTCTTTTATATCCAAGCTCACATTCTTCAACGCCGGCTTGCCATTGAACTCCTTACTGACATTCCTAACTTTAATGAATATCTCGTCCTCCACCATCTTCTCTTACCTCCTGCTCCCTATCTCTCACTCTGCCTCCTAATGTTAAACTTAAATAAAACCGCCTATCTACATAATAATTAACTGCACTTTTCCACATCTCATTTAAACATTTATTAAATTGTACTTCCCATTTAAAAAACTTTCTATATTTTTCAGGTTCGCTTCTTGAGCACCATTATATCGGGGCGAGGAGCAGCCTTTGAGCCTGCAAATTCGCGCTTGCAACGGGTACATAGTTCCCTCGCCGTGAGCGTTACGACCTCATCTGAGCCCGGTAATTTCCTCGCATAGATGAACTCAGGCTCCACACCCACTGACCTGCTTATATCCTCCAGAATCGCGTTTATCTTATCCCGGAATACCACAACGTCATCGCTCTTCAGTCCTCTCAGATCGGCAGCGAGGCCAGTGCAACCACATACCATCCCGAATACTTTCGCTTCCGGAACGAAGATATTGCCTAAAAGGGCTTTTAATTCATCCTCCAGCTTCTTCCTGCCTGCAATTATTTCCTCCTTCATCGCCTTACCCTCTCTATACCTCCTCAATATTTATTTCTCCACACTCAATACCTTACTCGTCAGTTCATCGCAATATCGGCAAGTATCGCACATCTTATTGCAGCTCTTCCATTGTTTTATACTCCCTTCAAGCTTCTTATTATCAATGTAAAAGATGTAACGGAGCTCTGATGGGCAATCCAGGAGTTCAAGCAGGTTACCCTCATATGACCTTCGTGAATATGCCTCCATACAGGTTGTTATCCACGCTACTGTATTTGCACGTCCCGATATCTTAAAATCTTCTATCCCTATTCTCTCGTATTCCACAATGTCCTCCGGTCTTATCCATGGTGACCGGATGATCTGTGAAGGGTCACGAACCCGTATAGATATACATTTGTCAAAGTAATAATCACCGAAGGTGTTTAATGGCTGTGCGCATGCACCTGCACCGGAAGCAGCAGTTATATGTGAGAAGAGGTTGAAATGGGCATATCGAAATGGGCATTTGTAAAGGCAGCCCTCGTTCACTATTACCCTGATATCACAATTTACCGCTCTCATTATAGCCTCCAGCGTATCGAAATCGCGGTTTATATTCGTATCTACCGTGATTCCATCAGCGCCAAGCGCCTCATAGAACTCTGCTCGCTGTGGTGAATCTACATGAGAGACGCAGGAGATGACAGTTTCCATGGGGAAATCTCTCAGCAGTTCCACTAAATATGGCTCCGCTACCGTAACACCATCCACACCCGCCTTGTTCAGCTCTCCAAAATACCATTCAAAGAGCTTGTAGCCCTGAAAGGTGAGGTGATAACCACCCAGGCAGGACGGATTCATCACTATGTTCATCTTGATGTCATGTTGATGTGCATATGCAGTCTGTTCCCTGATCTCTTCTATAAGTGCGGCATGCAGTGTCGCTCTTCCGCTACCCATCACCTGCGGTGAGCCCGCCATATAAACTTCATCCACGTCTGCCAGCCGCTTCTCCTCTTTATACTCTATTATCTCCTTCAACGCTTCGAAATGTCCGGGATGTGGAACTATCAATCTCATTTGATGCTGGTCAACACCTCTGCTGTGAGTTCATCGCAATAACCACATTCGTGACAATGCTTATCGCAACTCTTCCATTGCCCTATGCACCCTTCGAGCTTATTATTATCAATGTAAAAGATATAACGGAGCATCTGAGGGCAATCCAGGAGTTCAAGTAGGTTACCATCATACGACCTTCGGGAATATACCCGCATGCATTTTATTATCCAGTTCACTGCCTTTGTCCTGCCTGAGAGTTTAAAGCTATTTATTCCAATAGCTTCGTATTCCTTCAGGTCCTCTGGTCTTATCCATGCTGACCTGATGATCTGCGTTGGGTCTCTCAAGCGGATATTAATGCATTTGTCAAAATAGAAATCAGGAGCGAAGAGGGGTGTTTTGGGCTGATTTAAGCTGCTGAGATGGGATGCGAGATTGTAATGTGAATATCGAAAAGGGCACCTATACAGACAGCCTTCGTTCACTATCACCTTGATGTCGCAGTTTACCGCTTTTACCATCGCCTCAAGCGTAGAGAAATGGCGATTTATATTTGTATCTACGGTTATCACATCAGCACCAAGTTCCTCAAATAACCGGGCACGCTGTGGCGCATCCACATAAGCCAAACAGGATACAATCGTCTTCATCGGGAATTCACGCAGTAACTCCACGAGATAAGGCTCCGCAACTATAACGCCATCTACCCCCGCTTTGTTCAATTCCCCGAAATACCATTCAAACATCTTATAACCCTCGAAAGTCAGATGATGCCCACCGGTGCATGGTGAATTCAGAGCGATGTTCATCCTGATGCCATGTTGATGTGCATATTCAGTCTGTTCCCGGATCTCATCAATAAGAGGTGCGTGGAGCACCCCTCTTCCACTGCCCATCACTTCCGGCGAGCCACCCATATAGACTTCTTCTACTTCATTCAAACCCTCTGATTCTTTAACTTCTATTATCTCCTTCAAAGCTTCAAAATGACCGGGATGCGGAATCATCAATCGCATTTTATAATAGACTAAATAATATCAGTATTTAAATTTAAAATATTGTATCTTCAATAGATTAATAATATTGGTAAGCAATTGAGATAGCGAGAATACCACCAAATAACGTTGCCATGATGTTCACGTGATGTTTATTCAATTTAAATGGATTTCGATCTTCGAGTGTTGCACCAAGCACGCTATCAGCCAGAGAACCTATGAACCCTGAGATGAAGCAGATGGTGAATAAAGTCAGTTTGTCTATATCCAGGTTCAAAGGGAAGGTGAGCGATATGAGCGAGATTAAAGCAGAGCCGAGCAGTGCACCACCGATGCCGGGTAGGCTGACACCTCCATTCGTCCCCACTGGCACTCGCCTGAACGTTGTAATCAATCTCGGTCTGCCGTCTGCCTGTCCTATCTCTGTTGAGAACGTATCAGCGCAGGCGGTGGCGACGGAACCCGAAAACCCAATTAAGAAGAGGGCATTACACGATAGGGCAAAGGAGATAGCAAATATTAATGGAGATAGCCCGTTACCAAGTACGTTATTTATGTCACGCATACCTTTATTTGATTCAGCAACGCCAAGTGCAGCTTTCTTCTCATATTTGTATCTCGTGACGAGGTTCCCAAACAGGAAGAAAGCAAGTAGTACAAGCAATCCACAATAACTGTATCGCAATCTGAGCGTTATCAGAATACCAACGCCAAGTGCGAGAGTGCCGAGGAAAGCAGCGGTGTTTATCTTTCGCCTCACATACGCATATATCACCGCTGAGAGGGCAACCAGAAGTGTAACTAAGGTTACCCATAGATATTCCTCCATGACCATAAGATTTGGTATAGAGCTACCATGTATATATCTTTTCCTTCTTCTACCCGCTCACTCACACTCACTCCCACCCTCATCCACATCCTCGTCATGGAGCATACAGACAGGATCCTCAGCGAGATAGTCACCGGAAACGGCATAAGCTCGTGACCTGCAACCACCACAAGTCTCTCTGTATCGGCAGGTTGCACATCTACCCTTCAGCCTTCTCTCACGCAGTGCCTTGAAGACCTCCGCGTTACGAATGATATCCAGGAGTTTAGCCTCTCTTATATTGCCCGCCTTCACAGGCAGATATGCACATGGCGCCACATCACCATCAGGGAAGATATGGAAGCGAGTGAGACCGGCAGTACAGCCTGTGAATTGAGGCTTGTTTCCATCTACAAGCCCCATTGACTGGAGATAAGCCCAATATTGTGGATTACATATCGGTTTAAGCCAGACCCGCACATCCTTCTGCTGCTCAAGCACGAACTCGAAGAATTTCATATTCTCTGCAGGTGATAAACAGACATGAGATATCTCCTTACCCCGACCTACAGCGATTAGATATATGAGATAGATTCTCCAGAGTCCCATTGAATCGGCAAACTTGATTATCCCTGGTAGCTCGTTGTAATTATGTCTCGTAACCATTGAGAATAGCTGAACGTCAAGTCCAGCATTCATGCATGCCCTGAGTCCCCGAATCGTGGCTTTAAAAGCACCGTCAACACCCCTGAAGAGGTCATGTGCGCGCCCGGAGCCGTCAATACTTATCGCAGCACGTTCCAACCCCGCTCTCACCAACTTCTTCGCCACTTCATCTGTTATCAGCGTTCCATTTGTCGCCATCACTACCTGCATATCAAATGATGCAGCATATTCGATGAGTTCATATATATCAGGACGCAATAGCGGCTCTCCACCTGTGAATGCGAATTTGACAGGTCCAAGTTTCGCCGCTTCTTCGATCAGTTCAAAACCTTCCTCTGTACTGAGCTCCCCGGGCGCTTCTTCACTGATTGAACAGTGTTTGCACTGCAAGTTGCATTCCTTTGTAACTGCCCATACGACCTCACCGGGCAAATAGCTGAAACAGCCGGTTCCTACGGCATCATTTGCAAAAATCTCATCTTTATGCTCTCTTATCCATGATTTCAACTCTAACTCCTTAGCATTCATCATTCCCTCTCTTCTTGAAGGTGGGTATCGCATATAAAATTATCTTTTTGTATTCATATCAAGTAGATAAGCGATTATATTATATAATCCCCATTGCCTTAGGCATACTAATCTCGAAATGAAACAATATAATTCACATTCACATATACATATACAAAAACAAAACTGGTTTTCCTATGTACGGTGTTCCTTTATCTTTGCTATATCACCTTTCTCCTCTTCAATGCCAGTTCGTATATAGCCACTGCCAGCTTGTGAGATTGAACTGCAGGGTCACCACTCCTTGTAATGTACCTGCAGTGCCTTGCTTTAGAACCTCTTTTGCTATTCCCGGTCCACCGGCACCGGTGAAGAGGATAAAAGGTATATTATCGAATTTGTCGTCGCTCCTGATCATTTCCAGGAACTCTATGCCATTCATCCCGGGCACCTTGTAATCTGCAACCACAACATCAAAAAATTCGCTATCAAACTTCAAAGCTTCACCAGCGCTTCATCCACTGATAACACACTGGTGATATCGAGATCGTTAACTCTTATCGGTACAACTCCAGCATTATAATCCTCTATCATTTCTGTCACCTTTGAATACATTCCCGGAATTAATTCAATTATGTAAAGTTTGAATTCTTTTTTCCACTTCCCGCTCCAGTTCCATCAGGCATAGTTTTACACGTTCTTCTTTCGCTTCTCTTAGCTTATCATCTCGGTTCAAGTCTTCTACCCTCGCTCGCAGCATTCTCATGACCTCTTTCCTCGCAGGTCCTCCTGTTACAATACGCCTGTTTATGTTTGAGACTATATCCAGAGCTTCCTTCACGCTGTCAGGCGTCAAACCCAGCTCGCTAACTCGCTTACCTATGATACGAACGCTGAACTCATCAATTCGGATAGGGGCAGCATCTGCGATATTAGTCTCACCATGCTCATGCTCCTTCGCCATGCTTGCTACAATCCTATATGCGGTTCTGAATGGTAGACCGGTCTCTCGTACGATTGTATCTGCCAGCTCAGTTGCGGTAGTGAACCCTATCTTTGCCTCGTATGCCATTCGCTCCTTCTTCAATTCCAGCTTCGTTATATAGCCCCTCATCACGGCTACAGAAGCCAGAGAAATCTCGGTTGCTCGCAGTAAATGCGGTGTAACCTCCTGCAAATCCCTATTATATGAATATGGCAGTGCCTTGCAGATAGAAAGAATGCTGAGCAAGCATCCATAGACAGAGCCAGCTCTTGCTCTAACGAGTTCTGCATAATCAGGATTGCGTTTCTGCGGCATTATTGAACTCCCGGTTGCATATTCCTCAGGCAGAATAATGAAATCAAATTCAGAGCTGCCCCATAGTATTATCTCCTCTGCAAGTCTGCTCAAGTTCGTCATCAGATTCGCATAGCATGAAACCGCTTCAATCACAAAGTCCCGTGTTGATACCGCATCCATAGAATTCTCCAGTACGGAATCAAACCCAAGTAGTTCGGCTGTTCTTTCTCTATCAATTGGAAATCCAGTGGCAGCAAATGCGGCAGCACCCAGAGGGCTCACATTTACATGCTCATATGCAGCGATAAGTCGGGCGAAATCGCGTGCGAAAGCATCGGCATGTGCGAGGAAATGATGTGCAAGAGTCGTTGGCTGCGCATGTTGTAGATGCGTATAGCCTGGCATCACGGTCTCAATATTCTCCGCTGCTCTCTCTATTAATGCTCTCCTCAATTCGTTCAGTTTTTTCATCAACCGCAATAGTTCCTCGCGGAGTGCTATTCTTATGCACGTTGCAACTTCGTCATTCCTTGAACGAGCTGTATGCATCCTCCCTCCTGTATTATCTCCTATTTCTCTCATTACTATAGATTCTATCGCCGTGTGGACATCCTCATAATCGGGAAGTTCGCGTTCTATAAAGACCTCTGGCTGGAGCTGGATGTTCTGGAGGCATTTGAGTATTGCTGCTGCTTCGTCTACTCTTATTATACCACGTTCCTCCAGCATTACTACATGTGCCTTATCCACAAGCAGATCGGCGTGAAATAGCCATCTATCCGCTTCCAGAGAGTGTATGTAGTCCCTATCCATCTTCTCTATATACTCTATATACAATACAATATAACAATATACAATACGTTATTAAAGAATAAGGCGAAGGATAAAAGAATTGTAATACTTCCAGGAGTTGAGCTTTCATTATATAATAAGAAAAATAAGAATAGCAAGGCATACTTGGTTAATGAACTCCATTAGGTTCTCTTTTCACAATATAGCGCCACATATAAACGCAAGCAGTCCAATGGCAATAGCAACCAGTGTCTCCTTCCTCAATTGCTCATAGTTTACGTGCTGCTTCCATAGCTCATTGATTGTATGTGCGAAAATTATATCCGTGCCACTAACCAATATTATAAATATAGGATTGAGGTAGTAAGGAGTGGAAGGCAAGAAGAAAGGTACGACACTCAATCCAACAGCGAGCGAAGATGAGGCAGTTACTACCTTCTTCGCTTCCTCTATCCCGTAAACCCGTGCGATGCTCCTCACATCTCGTATCTCATCACCTTCTATATCCGCTATATCCTTCATCACTTCGCGCCCGAGACCTGCGAGTAAAGCGATAAAGGAAAGGATCAGCAATCCTTCTCCGATATCCCCCGCTATCAGACCACCATATATGAACGGTACTGCCATTGTGAATGCAATATACAAATTGCCCACTGCGAATAGTTCCTTTATTTTTATATCATACAGAATGCCCAGTGCTGCAAGTAATAATGCCACGAGGAAGAGGGTCAGTCCCCCATGGAGCATCGTCAGTACCACTGAGGATAGAATACCAAGTGCAGTGGCGATACAGGCGATACCGAAGGCGAGCTCTTTAGTAAGTGCACCTCGCACCAGTGGTCTATCCAGCCTGTGATTTGCAATATCGGTCTCCAAGTCACAATAATCGTTCAATGCGAAAGTACCGGCTTGGATGAAGAAAGCGGTGAAGAAGCCGAGCACTGCGGTTATACCGAAGTTACCTCCACCTACCAGTATCCCTATCAGCACACCAGCACCATACATTAAGCCATGTTCCCCTCTCGTCAACTCCCATATCGCCCTCACCTCTGTCATCTCATTTCATCACATCCTCATCCTGGGATTGTGCATTCTTCTACTTAATTGCCTCTTCTGTTATTATTCCTCTTAGTCCTATTATAATACTTATAAGAGTGGAGGAGCATAGCGCGTAAAGTGCGGAGTGTGAAGAGAGTTTTTTATGAGGCACATCTTCGTCCTTGAGGAGCATACGATAGGCAAAATCGCCGCTGGTGAGGTCGTTGATAGACCAGCATCGGTGGTTAAAGAGCTGATAGAGAATTCGCTTGATGCTGGCTGCCGGCATGTGATTGTGGAATTGGGTAACAGTGGGCGAGATTACATAAGGGTAACAGATGATGGCTGTGGTATAAGTGGAGAAGATGTGGAAGTGGCATTCCAGAAGCATGCCACGAGCAAAATAAAGAAGATAGAGGATTTACTGACTTTAAAGACACTGGGCTTTCGCGGTGAGGCATTACCGAGCATAGCAGCAGTTTCGAGGATGGCGGTGAGTACGCGTCACGAGAATGAAGATTTTGGCACTTATCTCAGCATTGATGGTGGTAAGATAAAGGAGAGGAGGAGAATAAGCCGCAGTATTGGCACCACAATAGAAGTGAAGAGCCTGTTCTATAACCTGCCTGCAAGGATAGGCATGATAAAATCACGATCCACTGAACTGAGACACATAATGGATGTATTCATGATTTATGCGCTGATATATCCGGAGATAAAATTCGAGCTCTTCCATGACGGTCGTTTGATATTAAGCACCTCTGGCAATGGCAAAATGCTGGATACCATCGTCAAGACTTTCGGACACGCTGTGGCAAAAGAGCTCATCGAGTTGAAAGAATCGAAGTCGAATGCCGAGACCGGGCTCAAGCTTTACGGGTTCATCTCCAAGCCCGCAGTATCTTATAGCACGCGGAGATACATCTTCACATACGTAAATCGTAGATATGTGAAGAACGAGCTGATGTTGAATGCAATTAAAAGGGGCTATAAGACTCTTTTACCCAAAAATATCTATCCTTTCGCAGTACTCTCTCTTCAAATTGAACCTTCGGAGATAAATGTAAATATACACCCGAAGAAACATGAAATCACTTTCTTTCATCCTGAGAACGTCTTTCAGTTCATTGTCAGTTCGATATCCACAACTTTACGCCATGCCGATTTGATTCCTGAGGTGGTTCAGCGAGCTGAGAAGGAGCGAGGTGCGAGTAGAAACGAGCTCTTTGGGCTGCCAGAGGAAAAAGCTGATAAGAAGAGAGAGACGGTAAGTGTTCATGTTCAGACCTCTTTTCAGTCTTCTGTGGTGGAAGCAGAAGCTAATCCGGAGATGAGCAGCCTGGACATCCTGCCTGCACCGCTATATCAGGTACTTGACAGCTACATTATAGCAGAGAGTAAGAGCGGGGATGTGATTATGATAGACCAACATGCTGCTGCGGAACGCATAAACTTCGAGAAATTGATTGCGAGATACGGACGGAGGATAGAGAAGCAAGCGCTGCTCAGACCTTATGTACCTGAATTGAGCCCAAATCAACTTCTATTATTGCATGAGAGTGAGCAGGTACTGAGAGATATGGGGTTTGATATAGAACCCCTGAGCGATGGCAGCTATATCATAAGGGCAATACCGGTGGTCTTTCATGGCATGGTGCATGAAGATGAGCTTATGGAGATAATACAGCGGTTGATAGGGGACCGTAGCAGAGTTGAGGAACGAATAAAGCTTGTATTTGCTACAGCGGCATGTAAAGCGAGTATAAAAGCAGGTGAGAAGCTCTCCTATGAGTCTATGCGAGCGATAGTGGAGGAGTTAAAGAAAACAAAGATACCCTATACCTGCCCACACGGCAGACCAACCATGATTCGACTGAGCAGAAAGGATATAGAGAAGAGATTCAAAAGGCGATGATAAGGATAAAGGAAAGAAAAGAGCCTGAAACTGGAAACCTTATTTTATTATTTTTTATTTATCGCGCTGCTGCCGCCTCCTTTACCCGGTCCACCAGTATATCCACTATCCGCTCATCTACACCTATCGGCTTGCCGTAAATAAGTTTCACATCCTTCCCTATCTCCGCCCATTCGCCTGCGAACGTATCCTTCAATTTCTCTGGTATATCCTCTTTTGTATGCGCCCCATCTGCCAGGAAGACGGGCAATGCTATTATATTCTTCATACCACTTCGTGCAAGCTCCCGCAATGTCTCCTCTATACTCGGTGTATTTATCTGCATAAACGCGGTCCTCACAACCTTGAATATCCCCCGCATCTCCAGTCGCCTCCGCAGCTCCTCCATCACCTCTTTGCCGTACGGCAATCTGCTACCATGACCTATCAAAACAACCGCTGTATCCTCTTCTCCTGCCACTTCTTATTTCACCCCATACGATATAATTAAACTTACTGTGCTTAGCATGGATTGATGAGCCGATTTAAATAATTTGCGATTTTTTTGCATTGATGCCATAGCATAAAAAGGAAAAAGAGAAAAAAATGTTATCTTCTCTCTATAATATATTCAGAAATACAGGATTTTATCAGCACTCAGTGCTCCTTCTACCGCATCCGGGATTTTCACGGGCATTATAAAATCTTCGATGTTTGTCGTGTCTTCTACTGATGTAGCGAAGCCACCAACTACGTGGAATGTTGCGCACGACCCAATTTTCACGCCAAGAGAGTCACTTACAAATCGCGCCATTTGTTCCAGGTTGTCCGGCAGGTCTTCGGGGTTTAAACCTTCGAACTGTCCCGCAATGAGTTTCTTCACGTCTTCCGAGAACGTTAATTTTGCCAGATTACCCTTCTTCGCCATCTCCGTGCCCTGCGGTCCATAGAATATCATCACGTCCGGGATATTATGAATCTTCTTTGCTGCAAATGCAATAGCATAGCTTGCATACTGATTATATGGCTTGTCCATGCCCGAATTCACTATCACTAAGAGCTTCTCTATCTTCTTTATTTTCATCTTTCACCCCCCATATTTTCCCAAGAACTCTAACTATAAATAACTTTGGTTCCTAATTTCATACCGAAGAAAATCATCATATTACCGGTATAATTACTTGTACTGTACTGTAGAGATGAGTAGAGATGAATAAGAAAACGTTTATCCAGGTGTTTATAGGAGCAGGGATACTGGCACTGTTGTTTTATGAAGTGGATATTCACACGGTTTTGGAGGCGATAAAGGGTCTGAACCTCTTTTTATTCGGTTTCGCAGCACTCTCCTATCTCTGCTATAACCTCCTCATGAGCTATCGGCTGTTCTATCTGCTGGGGAAGATCGGCACTCATGTCAGTTTCTATCATTCGCTATTCGCACATCTCGCAGGTATGATTGCATCTGATGTAACACCGGGACGAGCAGGGTTCTTCCTCGTACCCTATTTCTTGAAGAATCGCGCAAATTGCAGTATATCAGAGGGTATGGCGGCTATACTCGCACCTCAAGGTATAGAGTTCATTCTGAAGGTACTTGGTGGCTTCTCCGGATTACTATTCTTCATAGCAGTGATATCTGTTGATATAAGCAGGAATGTGTTAGTGGCACTGTGCGTGGGTGGCATCATCTTCCTCGGCGCTGGTACTGCCATGCTATGGGTATTATGGAGTGGGGAATCGCGTTCATACAGGATATTGAGACGAATCCCATACATAAAGAGATACGAGGAAGAGTACATGAAGTTAAAGGAGAAGAGTCTTTCACTGCGCAGGAGTCTCTATGTTATCCTCCTAATATATCTCATCTGCTGGATTCTGCTTGCCCTGCAATGGCAGCTAATCGGCTTAGCTCTTGGTATAACCAAACTGAACTTACTGGCATACCTGCTGCTTCATCC
>Ga0190333_1000034_pt1 | contig 24278 bp, 18 predicted proteins | sample 48720467_MG_FD_161676 | JGI IMG/M metagenome (GOLD analysis project Ga0190333, IMG submission 161676) | Hydrothermal vent sediment bacterial communities from Southern Trench, Guaymas Basin, Mexico - 4872-04-6-7_MG | ecosystem: Environmental > Aquatic > Marine > Hydrothermal vents > Sediment ... | reverse complement strand
AAATTACCAATTTTTAAAGAGGGCAATGAGTATAAATTTAGAGGGGTAAAGAATATAGAAAACATAAAGCTCTGGTATCCAAGAGATCTCGGAGAACAGTATCTTTATGATGTTTCATTTAATCTTATTAAAGAAGGAAAAGTTCGTTATTCTGAAGCAAAAAAGATAGGGTTTAGAACAGTGGAAATACTTAAAGAAAGTGATGGAAACGGAGAAAGCTTTATATTTGTAATAAACGGCAAAAAAGTCTTTATTAAAGGTGCAAATTGGATCCCTGTAGATAATATACTAAGTTTTGCATCAAATGAGAGATATCAAAAGCTTTTAGAGATGGCTTATAATGCAAATATAAATATGCTGCGAGTCTGGGGAGGGGGGATTTACGAAAAAGAGGTATTCTATGAAACTTGCGATAGACTTGGAATTTTAATCTGGCAAGATTTTATGTTTGCATGTGCGGAATATCCAGATCATCTCGATTGGTTTAGAGATCTATCTAATCTGGAAGTTAGGGAAAATGTTTTAAAATTAAGACATCATCCGAGTATAGTAATTTGGTGTGGGAACAACGAAAATAATTGGGCTTTTGAAGAGTGGGGATACAACTTAAAGGTTAACAATAAAAATCTTGGAGATACACTTTATCTTGAAGATTTTCCAAAGATGTGTTTGAAGGAAGATCCTTCAAGACCATATTGGCCATCAAGTCCGTTCAGTGGGAAAGGATTAAAAGCTAATTCGAATCTTGCGGGAGACACTCATGTTTGGAATGTGTGGTCAGGATGGCAGGATTATAAAGAATATGAAAAAGATACATCGAAATTTGTAAGTGAATTTGGATTTCAAGCGGCTCCAGATATTGAAACAATAAAATTTTTTGCAAATGAAAGTGAAAGAGAGATTTTTTCTGATATAATGTTAAATCATAACAAACAAATTGAAGGAATGGAAAGGTTAATTAGATTTATATCAGCTAGATTTGGCCTTCCGAAAGATTTTGACTCCTTTGTTTACCTTTCACAATTAAACCAGGCTGAGGCAATAAAATTGGGAGTTGAACACTGGAGAAGTAAAAAATACAAAACTTCTGGAACAATTTATTGGCAATTAAACGATTCCTGGCCCGTATTTAGCTGGTCTTCTATAGACTATTTCAGTAGGCCAAAAGCTTTATATTTTTATACCAAAAATTTCTATTCCAATATTTTACCAGTTTTGAAACAAGAAGAAGAAAAGTTAATTCTGCTGATACTTAATGATGGAAAAAAGATATCAGGTGATGCAAGAATAGAGATCAAGGATATTTCAGGTAACACAATTTTTGAAAAAAAGTATTCTGGGATAACAGTAGGTGAAGATTTCGTTTATAAACTTGATGAATTTTTCCTTGAAAAAGAGTTAATTGAAAGAAGTGTAGCAAAAGTTTACTTTAAAACAGAGGAGATGTTATACGAAAATCATAAGATACTTGCTAATTTAAGAAAATATAAACCAGAAAATCCAGAAATTAACGTTGATTATTTGAAAAATCAAGTTATAGTTACATGTAAAAAACCTGCAATAGGTGTGGAAATTAGAGAAGAAAATGGCAAATTATATGAAAACGATAACTTTTTTGTTTTATTTCCGGGAGAAAGAAGGATATTTAAAACAAATAAAAAATTACGTATAAGATCATTATTTAATTATTTGTAAAGGAGGAAAAGTAAAATGGATGTTGAAAAAATAATTTCTCAGATGACGGTAGAAGAAAAAATTAAATTAGTTGTGGGCGTTGGATTACCTGGGATGTTTGGAAATGAACCTTCTATAGTTCCTGGCGCAGCTGGAGAAACACACCCAATTGAAAGATTGAATGTTCCAGCAACGGTTCATGCAGATGGCCCTGCAGGATTAAGAATCAATCCCGAAAGACCAAATGAAGAGAAAAAGTATCATGCTACCGCATTTCCGATAGCTTCAATGCTTGCTTCTACATGGAACAGAGAAATTTTATTTGAAGTAGGCAAAGCTATGGGAAATGAAACAAAAGAATATGGTGTCGATTTTTTACTTGCTCCTGCAATTAATATTCACAGAAATCCTTTGTGTGGAAGAAATTTTGAATATTATTCCGAGGATCCTGTTCTGACAGGAGAACTTGCTTCTTGTTTTGTTGAAGGTGTTCAATCTGAAGGAGTTGGAACAAGTTTAAAACATTTTGCTGCAAACAATCAAGAAACAAATAGAATGTTTATAGATACAATTGTCTCTGAACGAGCTTTAAGAGAAATTTATTTAAAGGGTTTTGAAATTGTAGTAAAAAATGCAAAACCATGGACAGTTATGAGTGCATACAATAAATTGAATGGAAAGTACTGTTCTCAAAATAAGTGGTTATTAACCAAAGTTTTAAGGGAAGAATGGGGATTTGAAGGTTTTGTGATGAGCGATTGGTTTGCTGGAGACAACCCAGTTGAACAGATTAAAGCAGGAAATGATTTAATAATGCCCGGAAAAACTTATAATGTATTTAAAAACAGAAGAGATGAAATAGAAGAGCTAAAAGAGGCATATGAAAAAGGAGAAATTACTGATGAAATTTTAAACGAAAGAGTTAGAGCAATATTGAATGTTTTGGCTAAAACTCCATCGTTTAAGGGCTATAAATATTCTAACAATCCTGATTTTGAAAAGCATGCAGAAGTTTCCTATAAGGCTGCATCTGAAGGTATAGTTCTCTTAAAAAATGAAAACGTTCTTCCGTTTACAAAGGATGCAAAAGTTGCAATTTTTGGAACTGGACAGATTGAAACAGTAAAAGGAGGATTTGGAAGTGGAGATACCCATCCAAGATATACAATAAATATTTTTGATGGATTTAAAGAGAAGGACGTTAAAGTTGATGAAAATCTTGGGGAATTTTATCGTGAAAAAGTAAGGGAATTAAGAAATGGACAATACAAGCCAGCATATGTTAATGAATTTAACCTAAAAATTCCTCCGAAATTACCTGAAGATATTCTGGATGAAAAAACTATTGACGAGGCTTCTGAAAAAAACGATTTAGCAATTATCGTAATTAGTAGAATTTCTGGTGAATTTGTTGATAGAAAAGCAGTTAAGGGAGATTTTTATTTGAGCGACGATGAAAGGGAGCTCATCGAAGATATTTCTAGAAAATTCAGAGAAAAAGGTAAAAAAGTAATTGTATTATTAAATATTGGTGGCCCAATAGAAATAGCAAGTTGGATTGATCTGGTCGATGGTTTATTACTTGTATGGCAACCTGGGCAGGAAGCAGGAAGAGTAGTTGCCGATGTTTGTATGGGGAATGTAAATCCTTCTGGAAAATTACCAACAACTTTTCCAAAAGATTATAAAGATATTCCCTCAAAATCATTTCCCGGTGCACCCAAGGAAAATCCGACAGAGGTAATATATGAAGAAGATATTTATGTTGGATATAGATATTATGATACATTCCAGGTAGAACCGTTGTTTGAATTTGGATATGGTCTTTCATATACCAATTTTGAATATAAAGATTTAAGTATTAGTAAAAATGGAGAAAATATTGAAGTTAGTTTTGAAATTAAAAATATTGGAAAAGTTGAAGGAAAAGAAATTGCTCAAGTTTATGTAAAAGCTCCAAAAGGAAAAATAGATAAGCCATATCACGAACTAAAAGGATTTTATAAAACAAAACTTTTAAAACCAAACGAAAGTGAAAGAGTATCTCTCTCAATCAAATTAAAAGATTTAACAAGTTTTTGTAAAAACAAATGGATTCTTGAAGAAGGAGATTATTATATTAGAGTCGGAGCTTCATCAAGGGATATAAGGCTGGAAGGTAAAATATATTTAGAAGAAAAAGAATTTGAAATATAAGGGGCTTTAAAGCCCCTTATATTATTGTTTTTATTATATTCAAATCTTGATCAACCAAAACAAACTTTGTTCTTTCACCGGGCTGGATTTTAATTTCATTGCCAAGGTTTTTGAGGGCATTATATGAAGTTACAAGGGAAAGTTCATGCAAACTACAACCTGTAATTTTAGCGAAATTTTTAACCGCATTTGAAAAGGTTAAGGTACTTCCTGCTAAATTTCCATTTGAAAGTCTAGCCACGTTGTTTTTGACATAAACTTCAAGTCCATAGAGATCATATTTTCCATCTCCAAGGCCAGTAGCAGATATACTATCTGTTATAAGAATTATTCTTGATGGGCCTATAGTTTTATAAACAAATTTAACAAATTCAGGCGAAAGATGTATACCATCAACAATTAATTCGACATAAAAACCAAGTAAAACAGCTGCTCCAACAGCCCCAACTTCCCTGTGATGAAGGGGTCTCAAGGCGTTTGGAAGATGAGTTATTCTATTAATTCCTTTTCTGTACCAGAAGCTATAGTCGGAAAATTTTGCATCAGAATGACCAATTGAAATTTTAATTTTTTTGCTTGAAGAAATTGAATACAATTTTTCAAAGCCTTCTATTTCTGGAGCAGCAGTAATAATTTTCACGTTATCTAGGTTTTTGGGTAATTTTTCTTGTGAAAAAGAAGTTATAAATTCTTTGTTTTGTGCTCCTGCTTTTTCTTTATTAACAAATGGTCCTTCAAGATGAATACCTGAAAGAGAAGGGTGTTTTGCCTTATTAAATTCTTCTAACACTTTTTCGATAGAAATTTTTGATGCAGAAACTGTAGTTGGAAAAAGATAAGTTACTCCTTCTTTTTCCAACAAACTTGCCCAGTTTTCAAAATCCTTGCTTGATGCGGACATACAGTCAATACCCATATAACCATGGGTGTGTGTATCAACAAAACCAGGAAATAATATATACTTCCAAGAAGCATCTTTCTTTTTTATATTTATAATCGTTCCATTTTCAATTTCAATATCACAAACAAATTCTTTTTCTGTGGGATTTACAAGTAATACGTTTTCAAAAATCAAATTAATCACCCTAAAGTTTTTAGATGCTTTCAACAATATTTCTAAAAGTTTTCTCGATTAATTTTAATTTTTCTTCAGATTCTTCTCTAGTTTTTGCAAAAGAATAAATGTATATCTTCAGTTTAGGTTCAGTTCCAGAAGGTCTTAAAGCATACCAGCTTCCATCATCAAAGAAAAATCTTAAAACGTTAGATGTAGGTATGTGTTCTCTGTTAACTTTTCCTATAATATTTCCACTTTGATCGTATTCATTTCCTTCAAGATAATCAATGTATTTAACAAGCTGTAAATTTCCGATTTTTTTAGGAAAATTATTTCTATAATGTTTCATTATATTAGATATTTTTTCAAGTCCCTCAATTCCTTCGTAAATAAGGGAGAAATTATTTTCAAGATAATAGCCGTATTTTTCGTATATTTCGTTTAAAACATCAACGAGAGTTTTGCCTTCTTTTTTATAAAAACCTGCTGCTTCTGAGACAATCATAGCAGAGATCACACCATCTTTATCCCTTACAAAGTTTCCAGTTACAAACCCTATACTTTCTTCATAACCAAATTCAAATTGATAACCCTCTTTTTCAAGTTTGTTTTCAAGCCCACAAATATTTTTAAAGCCAGTAAGTGTTTCAAATGTATATACTTTATATTCATCTGCAATCATTTTCCCCAAGTTACCTGTAACTATAGATTTAATTATCATACTTTTTTCCGATAAAAGTCCCTTTTGGAATCTTTGGGATAAAAGATATTGGATTAAAATGGCCCCAGTTTGATTTCCATTAAGAGCAACATATTCTCCATTGTGTTTTACCATTACAGCAAGCCTATCACAATCAGGATCGGTTGCAAGAGCAATGTCCGCGTCTTTTTCTCTTGCAAGTTCAAGTGCTAACTTGAACGCTTTGATATCTTCTGGATTTGGATATCCAACAGTTGAAAAATTGGGATCAGGAAGTTCTTGTTCTTTAACAACATAGACATTGTTGAATCCTCTTTCTTTTAAAATGTGTCTTACATGTATGTTTCCTGTTCCATTTAAAGGGGTATACACTATTTTTATGTTTTTATCAATTTCGTCATTTAAAGCCAAGCTTAAAACGTTTTCATAGTATACGTTATCAACTTCTTTTCCAATTATCTCAATAAGATTTTTTGATATTCCCTCGTCAAAAGAAATTTTTTTGATAACCCCAAAGTCTTTTATTTTTTTGATATTTTCTTGGACGGGAATTGCAACATCATCAAGAATTTGTGAGCCTTCTTCCCAATATACTTTATATCCATTATATTCAGGCGGATTATGACTTGCTGTAATAACTATACCTGCAGTTGCATTCAAATGTCTAACGGCAAAAGAAAGCATAGGGGTTGGTCGAATATCGTCGAATATGTAAACTTTGATACCATTGCCTGCCAAAACCTCAGCTGTTATTCTTGCAAAGTCTTTTGAAAAATGCCTTACATCATATGCAATCACAACTCCTCTTTGTGCCCTTTCTTCTCCTTTGGAATTAATAAAGTCTGCAAGAGCTTGGGTAACCCTTGCAACGATATATTTATTCATTCTATTAGTTCCTGCTCCTATTTTTCCTCTTAAACCAGCTGTTCCAAATTCAAGATCTTTAAAAAATCTTTCTTTGATTTCTTCTTTGTTTTCTTTAATTGATAAAAGCTCTTTTTTTGTTTCTTCATCAATATAGGGGCTTTCAAGCCAGGCTTTATATTCTTTCATATAATCATTCATCATTTCACCTCCGCAAATTTTTTCATATCAATAATATTATAACACTATATGAATTTTTGTTTTTTGAATTATATGGTATAATTAGGTTAAACTAATTGAGAGGTGAGATTATGTTAGAAAAAGGAAATATGTATATTGATTTTGAACTTGTGAACAAAAAGCTTGAGAAAGTAAGGCTTTCTTCGTTAATTGGACAAAGAATAGTTTTAGCATTTTATCCTGGAGCTTTTACAAGTGTTTGTGAAAAAGAGTTATGTACATTTAGAGATATCATGGCAAAATTCAATAACTTATCAACAAAAGTTTTTGGAATAAGTGTTGATTCGCCTTTTGCAAATAAAGCATTTGCAGAAAAAAATAGACTAAATTTTGAACTTCTTTCTGATTTTGGAGGAAGTGTCTCAAGAAAATATGGGGGAGTTCATGAGAATTTTCTTGGGATTGAGAATTTTGTGGTTTCTAAACGAGCAGTTTATGTAATTGATGAAGAAGGAAAGATTATTTATAGCTGGGTGTCTGATGATCCTGGAAAAGAACCACCATATAAAGAAATTGAAGAAGTTTTATTAGGATAATTTAATGTGAACATGCCACGGGAATGTGGAAATATAATTTAAAAATTTGAATATAAAAGTTATGTAAAGAAAGACCCCATCTCAATTGAGATGGGGTTTTGTTAAATTGCAAAATGATAAGGAATTTCCGTTTTATATTTTCCTCTAAATGTTTTTTCTTTAATCATAATTGCACTATCAAGATCGTGGAAATCAAAAGCTCCGGTTCCTAAAGCAAAATGAACACTTTGATTTATACCCAAACTTGATTCTCCCATACAACCAATCATTAAACGTAAATTAGCAGCTTTTACCATTTCGACAATAGCTAAGGCATCTGAAATTCCGCTTTTCATAAGCTTAATATTTATATAGTCAACTGCTTCTTCTTTTATTAACTTCATAACATCATATTTTGTTTTTGCACTTTCATCTGCTCCAACTGGAAAAGGTGAATGAAACCTAACAAATTTTAAACCTTCAATGTCATGCATCTTTACAGGTTGTTCAAAAATACTAATATCAATACCTTTTTTGTACAATTCGGTTACAAACATAACTGCTTCTTTTGGAGTATAACCCATATTGGCATCTACAATGTATTTTGCTCCTTTGGTGGTTTCGTGTATTCTAATAAGTGCTTCTATATCTTCCTTTAAATTTTCTCCCACCTTTATTTTTATAACTCTAAATCCCTCATCAAAAATTTTTTTGGCATCATTTACTCTTTCGTCCAACGTGCCAATAGAAACTGTTTTGTCAGTTTCTATTTTTTCTTTTGCACCTCCTAAAATTTTATAAACAGGTACTCCTATTTCTTCTGATAAGGCATCTAAAGTAGCATATTGAACTGCTGCTTTTATGCTAGGAAATGCAAACAATTTGTCGGTAATATCAAAAATTTGCTTGTAATTTTTGACATCATATCCTTTTATCATTTCGTTTATTACGGGTTCAAGAGCGAGTAAAGCTTCAACTTTTTCGCCATTAACTCTAAAAGAAGGAGATGCTTCTCCAAAACCAAGTATGCCATTTTCTAATTCAATTAAAACTTCTATATTTCTTGTTTGAGATGAGATACTGTTGGTAATATGAAAGGGTTTTTCATATTCAAATACATTCAATTTAAATTTTACAGATTTTATTTTTCCCATATTTTTACCTCCTTTTAATCAATTTCTTCAAATGATAAAATTTCTATTTTTGATTCAGTATCTATTATATACCCATCTTTACTTTCCATTTCACCAACCTGATTATCATATGGATCATTTCTGTAGTATTTTTTCTTTGGAGAAAAGTTAACTTGAAAATCAAGATTGGCAAACATTCTAAAACCATCTAAATTACCAAAATAGAACATTCTCATTTCCTCATTATTTCTTCTACTTCCTCCAAAGGATAAATCAGCAGGTATCCAACCTAAATCTTTTAGATAAATTAAAGCCCAATCGTGCGGAGATGCACCTAAAGGAGTTGCGAACCAGCCTGATTGCCATTTTGCTGGTATACCAGCTAATCTACATAACGTAATGAATGTTATTGCGTAAAAACCACAATCTCCTCTAAAAACTGTTGTGACATATTCAGGAATGTTATCATAAAGTGCGTAAGGAAGAACGTAAGAATAATAAACGTTGCGGGTAAGATAATTATAAATGCTTTTTGCTACTTCGTAATCTTTAGTAGTATCGACTCCTTTTAGAGCTTTTTTAAGTACTTCTTTTAAATATGGGGTAAACAAAACATGTGGAGGCTTTTCAGCTAAATCTGATTTATTAGGAGGATTTAAAAATTTGGACTTTTCTCCGATCCATTCAGAAACATTGTAGCTAAATTTTACCCAAAAAGTTTCAGTGTCTTTTCCTTTCATGTGCACAGTTTTTTGTAAGGTTTTAGGTGAAGATAAAACATAGTTATGGCTTGCATCAGTTATTTTAACTGAGCTTTGTTGGAATTTTTCAAAAGGAACGGGAAGCCAAACAAAAACTTCTTTGTTTTTCGGTTTTTTTCTTTTTATGGAAATTCTGGCGGTTACAGAATATGTTTTTTCTTTTTTGGTTGATATAAGTCTTTTGATTGCATCATTGGTTAATTTTCTCAGCTTGGTCCTATTTTTATCTTCTTTTTGTCTTTGTTTATACTCGTTGAGAGAGAAGGCAACGTTATAATGAAATCTTTCTTGAAATCTTTTTTCACCATTAATGAAACGAAAATCGAGAAATCCATCTTCCAAAAGACTTTCAAACTCCTGTTTTTTTGCATTTTTGAATAGTTGTTTGAAAAGTTTAAAAGCATCTTTTTCGTTATATGGATAAGTCTTTTCTAAAAGTTCAAGTCTAAATAGTTCGAATTTTAAGCGTTCTTTCAACGTCTGTGGAATAGGTTTTTTAAATCTCTCTAAGACCACCTTTTTTGCCTGTTTAAACATTCCTAAATTTAGAAGTTTCTCGATATCTTTTGGAAGTGGTGTTGTCAAAAATTTCATAATTTTTCCCCCCAATCTTTTCAAAGTGATTTATCAAAATGGCTTTCTTCTATTATTTTTTTAATAGTACAATTCAGAGCTAAAGCAATGTTATCAAGAGACATACTTGGAACATTTTTCTTGTTTAGAACTTGTTCTGGTAAATAAGGAACATGAATAAAACCTCCTCTAATGTTTTTGTATTTTTTATTAATGAAATAGAGAAGGCCATACATTAAATGATTACAAACATATGTGCCGGCGGAATTTGAAATTGAAGCAGGAATTTTGCATTCTTTAATTGCTTCTACAATTTTTTTAATTGGCAAATTTGAAAAATATGCATTTTCTCCATCTTTGAAAATAATCTGATCTTTAGGTAAATTTCCTTCATTATCAGGAATTGATGCATCATCAATATTAATTGCAACCCTTTCTATTGTTATTTCTGCTCTTCCACCTGCTTGGCCGACACAGATGACTACATCTGGTTTTTCTTTTTCGAGCATTTCTTTAAGAGTTTCAATGCTTTTCCCAAAAACAGTGGGTATGGTAGTTTTAACAATTTGTGCATTTTCAATTGTATCTGGAAGTAGCTGAATGGCCTCTAATGAAGAGTTTATAACTTCTCCTGCGAATGGTTCAAAACCCGTTACAAGAATTTTCATAATGTAACCTCCTTTTGTATTTATAAAATATTATACATTAAAAAGTGTTGACAGAGATTAATTTTGAGTTATAATTTTTGAAAAGAGGTGACAAAATTGAATAATGAATTAAAAAGCAATTTGAAGAGGCAAATAACAGGATTAAAGTTAAATAACGTATTTGTATGGTGGTGGAATAGAGGCAATTGTCCGCCACTTTTGTCGTGGTAAATTTTTATTATAAGAACAATTGCCGGGCATATTATAGTGCCCGGCTTTTTTTATTTTATAAAAAAAGGAGGAGATAGGATGAGAGAATATGTACATTTAAAATTTGATGAGATGCCTAAATTCTGGTATAACGCACTTTCTGATTTGCCTTTTAAATTAGATCCACCTCTTGATCCAGAAACCCAACAGCCAACGACACCAGAGAAGCTTTTAAAAATCTTTCCAGGACCGTTATTGGAGCAAGAAATAAACGACGTAGATAAGTATATTAGAATTCCAGAAGAAGTTTTAAAAGAATATGCAGTTTATAGACCAACTCCTTTAATCAGAGCAGTATTTTTAGAAGAGTTTTTAAAAACTCCAGCTAAGATATATTATAAATATGAAGGAGTTAGTCCTACGGGTAGTCACAAAACAAATACAGCTCTTGCACAGGCATATTTTAATAAAATTTCGGGTACAGATATTTTGTATACTGAAACAGGGGCTGGACAATGGGGAAGTGCACTTTCATACGCTGGTATTAAGTATGGTTTGAAAGTAAATGTTTATATGGTTAGAATAAGTTATTTGCAAAAACCAGCTAGAAAAAATTTAATGAATTTGTTTGAAGGAAATGTCACTCCCTCTCCTAGTAAGAAAACTAAAGTTGGAAGAAGGTATAACGACGATCATCCGGGAAGCCTTGGAATAGCAATTAGTGAAGCAATGGAAAAAGCATTGGATAAAAATAACGCAAAATATTCCCTTGGAAGCGTTTTAAATCATGTTTTACTTCATCAGACAGTTATAGGTTTAGAAATAAAAGAGCAGTTAAAAAAATTAGAATTAAATCCAGATATAATAATTGCTTGTCATGGAGGAGGATCAAATTTTGGTGGAACAATTCTTCCGTTTGTTCCAGAAAAATTAGAAGGAAAAAATATTCGCTTTATTGCATGTGAGCCCGAAAGTTGTCCTACGTTAACAAAGGGTGAATATAGATATGATTTTGGTGATACTGGTGGATTTACTCCTATGCTTAAAATGTATACTCTTGGAAAAGATTTTGTTCCTCCCTCTATACATGCTGGTGGATTAAGATATCATGGGGCCTCCCCAATTGTATCGGCTCTATTAAATAACAACTTAATTGAAGCTCAATCTTTTTCTCAAGAAGAAACATTCAAAGCAGCAAAATTATTTGCAAAACTTGAAGGAATAATACCTGCACCAGAATCAGCTCACGCTATAGCAGGTGCGATAAAAGAAGCTTTAGAAGCAAAAGAAGAAAAGAGAGATAAAGTAATTGTTTTTACACTTTCAGGGCACGGTCTTTTTGATTTATCAGCTTATATATAACAGAAAAGCCACCTAAGCAGGTGGCTTTTAAATTTTTGCAACAACATTTCTAAGTGTTTTTTCAATTAATTTTAATTTAATTTTAATTTTTCTACTGATTCTCTTTTGTTCTTTCAAAAGAATAAATATAAGTCTTTAATTTTGGTTCAATACCAAAAGGTTTAATTGCATACCAGGAACCATAATCGAAGAAAAATCTTAAGACATAAGATAAAGAGATATGTTTTTTGTTAACTTCTCCTATTTTGTTTCAGTCTTTGTTAAATTCAGTTCCGTTAAGATAGTCAATATATCTTGTTAAAGATAGATTTCCAACTCTTTGGTAAAGTTGTTTCTAAAGTAGTTCACAATGCTTTTATTTTCCGTTTATATTATTACTTATTTTCTTTTTAAATTCGTGATTCGAACATAAAATCTTTGAAGATTCCTCCTTTATTTTTTAATTTTTTCTAAATACTTTTTTGTTTCATTATCTTTATATGCGATTTTGAACATTTTAATTATTCTTTCATAAAATATTTAATTTAAATAAACTTTCTTCATTTATTTTTCCGTGTGAAAAAACACGAATAGTTGATAGTTTTGACATCGATATGTAAACGCTTACAAAAAAATACAGAAACAAAAGAATTTTTTGGTTAATTAATGATAATCACTAGTGAAAACTCCTGGAAAGTTGTATTATTATTTGAATAATTTATGTAAAAAATGCTAACCTTTTTACGATAAATGTAAGCGCTTACAAAAATAGGGAGGTGATTTTATGAGAAGATTGTTGGTTTTCTTTATTATTTTCTTTGCTTTGGCTGTATTTTCGGCTAATATTGTTTTCTGGACAGCTCCCAATCCTTTACAGGAACAATTTTGGAAACCGTTAATTGAAGAATGGAATAGCAATCATCCTGAAGCTCAAATTGATTGGAAAACTATTCCAGCAGCTGGAAGTTCTGAAGAAGCAATTCTTACAGCTGTTGCTGCAGGAAGTGCACCTGATTTTTGTACGAATATTTTCAGTGGATTTGCTGCACAACTTGCTGAACAGGGTATTATTGTTCCACTTGATGAAGAGTATGGAGAAGAGTTTTTTAAATTAGTTGAAATCAGAAAGATGAAGACAATTATTGAAGGCTGGAAACTTAACGAACACTACTACGTATTTCCTATTTACTCAAATCCAATTTTGATGTGGTGGAGAAAAGATAAACTCCAGGAATTAGGTTTTGACAAGCCCCCAAGAACATATTCTGAAATATATGAACTTGCAAAAAAATATGCCAATCCTCCTGAAAGATATGCTATGCAAGTAGTTCAGGGAAGAAACTGGTGGGATAGATGGTTTGATTTTATAACTTATTACTATGCAGCAAGCGGAGGAAAGTCGTATATTGATACAAAAAGATATCGAGCAGTTTTCAACGATGAATACGGGAAAGCTGTTGCTGAGTTTATATACACAATGTTCAAAAATAAATGGACAGCAGTAGAAATGGGAAATCAATTTTCACTTTCAACTGGTAAAGCATTAGGTGTATTACAAGGTCCTTGGTCAATTAATTGGGCAAAGAAAACATATCCAGAAGTATATAAAAATCTTTGGATTACACCTCCTCCAGTTCCTGATGATTACCAGGGGGAAAAGATTAAAACATTTGCTGATACTAAAGGGTTAGTTGTATTTAGCACATCAAAATACAAGAAGGAGATTTTTGAGTTTATTAAATGGGTGTTTAGTAACCCCGAAAATGATGCCAGATGGATTGAGTTGACTAAGATGCCTCCTTCAAGAGAGGATTTAGGCACAAATCCTTTGTTTAAAAAATACCTTGATGAAGATCCATATTTTGCAGCTTATGCAAAAGAAGTTGGAAATGCCATACCACCTGCTCTTGTAACTGATACTATAGACGTTCAAGATGCTATGACAACGTATTTAATTGAACCTTTGATGTATTTAAAATCCACACCAGAAGAAGCTCTTAAAAAATGTGTGAAAGAAATTAATAAAATACTTTATTAAAAGGAGGGGTGCTTATGAAAAAAAGTTTAGTAATTTTATTTTTATTAACAGCGGTTTTTGTTTTACCTTACACATTAAAAATTCAAGCTGGAAATATCGAAGTACCGATAACCATGAAGATGTCAGATTTTCTTGATTATATTCCAGAAGATATTGATCCATATTGGGATAGCATTCGAGTTAAAGTTGGAGGTTTATATGTTCCTTTCCAGATTGATGATGTTGATGGAAACGGAAGAGTTTCTGGGGATGATTATCTAGTTTTTCTTGGAAAAGGTGAATGTGAGATAATAATTCCGGAAAATGAAATGGCTGAGGTAAAATTTGAAAGTTACTTTACAGTACAGAAAGATGGGAACAAGTGGATAATTATTGGAAAAAACGGAGAAGGTTATGAAGTTGATGATCATGGAATAGTTCATGTTAAAAAATTTGGAAAAGTTGAAGGTACAATTTTAGATGAAGTTGGAATCTTAAGAGTAGCAGGTTTTGCAAACAGCACATATTTAGTTGATGGTGAACTTGGTAAACACTTTGAAGAAGTTTCATATGCGTTTGAACCTGTTTCTGTGAAAGTGATCCCAGGTCCAATTGCTGTTAGTATCTATGCAGAACTCAGATCAATAACATTTGCAGGATTGGATCAGTATATAATTACTCATGTTTTTAAAAATGGTGATATTCTTGTAAATAACAAGATTACATTTAGAAATTACGCCGATCTTATGAAACTTCAACATATGGTTACAAGAGTTCTTACAAGTGTTGATGGAGATACAGTTCACGTATTACCAGTATTTAGGAGATTAGTATGGGCCGATCAATTAAATATTACACCATATGAATACTGGCTTGAAAGAAATGCAATAAAGATGATAGCTAACAAACCATATATTGTATTTCCAGCAACAGATTCTATGAAACCATTGTGGTGGGGAGCAACATACATATTTGCTTCTCAAGAAAGATGGAGAGGAAATTATTCTGAAAAACTCGGAATGGGTGTAGCAGAAATACTGCCAGAAATTCCAGTTGTAAGCGATAACTTTGTAGATTGGATAGACGGTAATACCTGGGTATTCGAATCGCAAGAATTTAGAGATGGTGTATTCAAGTGGATTCCAGGAGAATTTGAAGCATATGAAGCTACAAAAGGAGCATATCCAACTGATATGAAACTCTGGCCAAATAGATATTACGCCGGACAAGAGGTTAACTTCGTAAGGTTGTATAATATTACAAAAGTAGACAACCTTGAGAATTGGGTAAAATGGCTTGAAGCAAAAAGTGAGTCATTTAGAAGTGTTGAAATTGTTAAATAATGGTTGCGGGGGCTGTGCCCTCGCAACTTAACTAAAGGGAGGCATTTTGATGGTGACGATAGAAGATGTTGCAAAAGAAGCAGGAGTTTCAATCGCAACAGTATCGAGAGTAATAAACAACTTAGGAAATGTTTCTGAAAAAACAAAAATGAAAGTCTGGAGGGCCGTAAAGAAGTTGAATTATAAACCAAAAATTTTAGCATCTGCTCTAGCACGTCATAGAGGGAAATTTTTGGTTGGAATTTGCGAAAGTGAGAGATTAAAAGACATGGAAAAGCAAAAGCTTCTTCCAGAATTTTATTCCGTTATTTTAACTTCCTTAGAAAAAGTAGGAGAAGAATATGGAATAAAGTTTTGTAAAATGGATTTGCTAAGCCCTGGTGATTGTGATGGGTATGTTCTGGTTGGTGGAGACACGAATAAGGAAATTATTAATGAATATAGAATAAAAAGAAAGCCCTTCATTTTGTTGGATCACTATATACCTGGTGAAAAGGTTGATTGTATTGTAACAAATGGATATGATGGGGCATATTATGCAACCAGATATCTTATTGAGAAAGGATTAAGGAAAATATTTCATATACATGGTCCTCTAAATTCATATGGTTTTAGAGGAAGATTTGAAGGATATACAACCGCAATGAAGGAAGCAGGACTTTTACCTAAATACTATGAATATGATGATGTAAAAGACAACATGGAAGATGTTATTGAATTTATGCTTAGGAAAAATGAAAAACCAGAAGCGATTTTTGCATCGAATGATATAACAGCAATGAGAGTTATAAGAGAATTAAAGAAAAGAGATATAAAAATACCAGAAGAGGTATCTGTTATAGGATTTGATGATATTATTAGTGCAAGAGATTTTAATCCTCCATTGACAACTTTAAAGGTATTTAAAGATGAAATGGGATCACTTGCAGCAAAGAGGATTTATGAATTGTTAATAGGACACGATATACATCCTGTGACAATTTCTCTTTTTACAAAATTTATAAAAAGAAGAAGTTCTATATAGGTGGTGATAATTTGGTTTCTAAACTAAAAAAACGTGAGAATTATTTAGGATGGGGCTTTTCATCCATCTATTTAATATACACGGCTTTATTTTGGGGTTATCCTTTTGTTTGGCTTGTAATTCTTTCTTTTTCAAAGTGGAACTTTTTTGGTACACCTAAACCAGTTGGTTTTCGTAATTTTGTAAGATTGTTTACTGATCCAATTTTCTGGCGAATATTTTTAAACACTGTAAATTTTATGGCTTATTTTATTCCAATGGTTCTTATACTTTCCATGTTATTTGCTCTTGCATTATACAAAGTTAATGTTTTCAGAACGTTTTTTGCACTTAGTTTTCTTGTAGCAAATGTTTCATCGGGTGTTGCATATTCGATATTATTTTCAAACCTTTTTTCGGAAAGTGGGCCATTAAATAGTTTTTTGTATAAAAATTTCGGTTTTACAGTCCCGTGGTTTAGTGATCCCCAGCTTGCTTTATTGTCGATTGCTATAATGGTAACTTGGAAATTCGTCGGCTACTATGGTCTAATTCTCTTTGCTGGATTGAATGCTATCCCAAAATCTTTATATGAAGCAGCGGAACTTGATGGTGCGACAAATTGGCAAAAATTTTGGAAAATCACATTCCCGCTGATAAACCCAGCACTTACAACAGTCCTGGTATTTGCGGTAAATTTGACATTTGGAATTTTTACTGAGCCATATATGATTACCGGAGGAGGTCCAATGAGAAGAACTCTTACATTTATGATGCATATTTACTCTACAGCTTTTCAAAGAATGAATCCTTCATATGCTGCAAGTCTAGCAGTGATTACTGGATTATTAAGTTATGGTTGTGTGCTACTTGTCCGTTTCTTGGTTGAGAGAGAGGTGTCACTGGTATGACGCGTTCAAAGAGGTTTCCATACATTACTTTTACAATATTATTTATTGCTTCATTGGTTTGGATTTATCCATATTTTTGGCTTTTGTTTTCTTCTTTTAAACCAACAAGCGAAATATATACAAGGTTTTGGCCAACAAAATTTACTCTAGAACATTATGAATTTATCTTTTTTATGTCTGACAAACTTCAGAGGCCTTTTGTTAGGGCACTTTTAAATAGTATTTTTATTTCAGTTACTATTACATTTCTGGCTGTTCTTTCTTCTGCTTTTTTTGGATTTGCACTTTCGAAATTAGATTTTAAGGGGAAAAAAGTTTTTTTTAATTTTGTTTTGTTTCAAATGCTATTTCCCGGATTTATGTTTATTGTTCCTTTGTTTGTTTTAATTAAAAATCTAGGATTGCTTAATACCTATTCAGCAATCATTTTACCTTCTATAATTAGCGCATGGGGTTCCTTTATGTTTGCACAAACTTTTAAATCAATACCAGATGATTATATCGAAGCGGCAAAAATAGATGGTGCTAATACATTTTGGATTGTTACGAGAGTTATGTTTCCTCTTGCAAGATCAACAGCTTCAATTGTTGGGCTTTTTACCTTTATTGGTGCTTGGGATAATTTTATGTGGCCGTTAATTGTTATGAAGGATTATAACAAAATGCCTTTATCGGTACTTCTTGCAAGTTTTAATCATGAGTATAGTAGTTATGTTGGTCCTATTTTAGCCGGATCGGTTATTCAAACAATTCCAATGGTCCTTATTTTCTTGATATTTAGAAAGTATTTCTTACAGGGAATTTCTGTTTCATTAAAATAAGATTTAAGAGGAGGTTATAGTATATGGAATTGAAACTTGAAAGACATCCAAAAAATCCTTTGTTTGGCCCGAATCCCAACCATTCTTGGGAAAGTAGATTTGTCTTCAATCCTGCAGTAGTTTATGATGGAGAACTTTTTCATATGCTTTATAGAGCACAAGGTGAAGATATGGTTTCAAGATTTGGTTATGCAGTTAGTGTTGATGGAGTTAATTGGAATAGATTTGAAAAACCCGTTTTTTCACCAGCTATTCAGGAAGAATTATACGGTGTTGAAGACCCTAGAATAACTTATCTTGAAGGATATTATTATATTAACTATACAGCTTATTCCCCAACTGGAATAAAAGTTGCAATGGCAAGAACAAAGAACTTTATTACATACGACAGATTTGGGCCCATACTTCCTGAAAGTCCCAATAAAGATGCTGCACTTTTCCCTGAAAAAATTAATGGTAAATATGTACTAATTCACAGAATTGAACCAGATATATGGCTGGCTTTTTCTGATGATTTAATTCATTGGGATAATTATGTAAAAATTGCTTCTCCAAGAAAAGATTATTGGGATAATGTAAAAATTGGAGCAGGTGCTCCTCCGATAAAAACAGAATATGGCTGGCTTTTACTGTATCATGGTGTGGAAGAAGGGCCAAGATATACATATAGATTAGGATTCATTTTACTTGATTTAAAAGATCCTATAAAGCTAATTAAGAGATCTGAAGAACCTATTTTGGAACCTGAAGAAGAATGGGAAATTTTTGGAGGGGTGCCAAATGTTGTATTTTCAGATGCGATGGTAAAATATAAAAACAAATATTACGTTTATTACGGTGGAGCAGATAATTATATTGCACTTGCAACTGTCGATGTTGAAAAAGTTGAAAAATGGATGAGGGGATAAAATATGTTTAAGGTTGCAATAATAGGCGCAGGGGGCACTGTTTTTTTCTTTAAGAATTATTAAATATTACTTAACTCCAAGGATAATGAAAATGGAAATGGTGTTAAAAGCAGTGAAAGGTGATTTTGAGTTATTAAAAAATTTTTTACTTAGGGATTCAAAAACTAAATCTGAAGAACAAGTTGAAGGTGTTTTAATGATTTACTAAATCTTCCGGAAAACAAAGAGATGGAAAGATACTATGGGAGATGAAAGAATGAAAAAGGTGACAGTGTTTTTATTTTTAATTTTTTCAATATGCTTTTTTTCACAAATAAATACCAACCATTTAGAATTTTTAGGGGAAGATTTTGTATTAAATGGAGAAAAAGTGCATGGGTATTGGGTATATGCAAATAAAGTTGGAGAAACCTACAAAAAAGTTTCGGCAGTGGGTGAAGGTGATATTTGTGTAGATGATGTTGCACGAGCGGTAGTTTTTTACGTTGAACTTTATGAATACACAAAAGATCGAAATTATCTTGAAATAGCTAGAAATTCTGCAAAATTTCTTGTTCAAATGCAGGATTATGATGGAGATTTCTACAATTTTGTGTATGTAGATGGAACAATCAACAAAACAGGAATAACAAGTTCAAAACAGCACTCATGGTGGGCGGTTAGAGCATTATGGGCGTTAGCAGAAATTTCAAAATATGATAAAAATTTTTATGAAAGTACTTTAAAAACTTATAAATTACTTTCAAAATATGTAAAAGATGGATTACTGAACGGTGTAGGGGATCAAACGGCAGTTTATTTACTGGGGTTAGTTGCTTTAAAAGAACTTGGAATTGAAGTTGATATAGAAACGTCTGCAAATGCTTTGATAAAACTTTATAACTATGGTTTTTTTAGTGTATACCCTGACAAATTTTCCTGGCATGGATGGGGTAATAGATTTGTAGAAGCATTAGTTGAAAGTTATAAAGTTACAAAAAACGAGCTTTACTTAAAATATGCAAGGAAAGCTCTGGAAATAGAAGGTCCATTATTTCTTTCAACTGGTTTTATCTATGAAATAGATTCTAATGTAAAATTATTTCCAGAACTTTCTTATGCTGTAGAAAGTATAACGGTTGGTGCAATAAAATATTATCAAATAACAAAGGAAGAAAATATAGGAATATTAGCGGCTTTATTAGCGGGATGGTATAAGGGTTTAAACAGATTAGGAAAACCTTTATATGGACCTAATGGTGAAGGTTATGATGGCTTAGAATTTGCACATATTAATCATAATGCTGGAGCAGAATCAACTATTTCCGCATTAAGAACAATGCTTTATTTAGAAACTTTACCAGAGCAATTGAGAAAATATTCCGAAGAAAAGTTGGTAAATTTGTGTCCTATACTGGTGTTAGAAGCCGAATCAGGTGATTGGGGTATATCTGATGTAGAAATAGTGATTGATGGAAGATATGGTGGTTCAAGTGCTATTTCTTTTTCAGATAATGTTAGGTTAAAATTTAAAGTTACAAAGTCAATATACGATGTAATAGTAGTAGGTAAGGGAAAATACACCTGTACAATTTCGTCTTCGGACGGTGAATTAACAAAAGATTTAGTGGAAAATTACGTTTATATGGGAAAAATAAACTTGGAATCTTTCAGATTAATATGTAAGGGAGAAGGTATAATCGATCAAATAATTTTAATTCCCGAAAAGTTTGGTGTTTCAACTTCGAGTATTACAGTTTTGTATGAAAATGGTTTGGTTATAAAAGAAGAAACAGTTAAGAAATCAGAAATCGAAAAGAGCAAAGAATATAAAGTTAGTTTTGAAATTAACAACAAGTTCTTTTTGTTTGACTTAGAACCTATTTTTAACAATAACGGTATAGGAACTCCTTTTGAAGAAAGAGCAAATTTTGATAACCTTGGATCAGTTTTGGGAAGTTATTTATCAAAAGATATTTTAAATAAAGCTAAAGATTATAACATACCATTTAAAATTTCTTTTAGAGGGAACGATAATATAAGATGTAATGGTCAGATTATAACCTTTGATAGTGTATACATAAAAAATCTATACTTATTAGTTTCTGCAAACCACGGGAATTATAAAGTTAATTTTAAAATAGGCGAAAAGGTTTACACGGTAAAGGTTCCAGATTGGTGCTCAAATAAACTGGACATTGTAGAAGACTTCAGATATCTTGCAACAGGGGAAAAACAGTTTATAAAATGTGGTTTTAAAGTGATAAAGCTTGAAGTAAATGATGAGGTTGAAAAAATAATTTTGCCAGATGAAATCAATGTTCATCTTTTTGGTATAACTGGTGAATATTAGTTAATTTTGGCAAGAAAAGGTTATTAATACCGTAGATTTTTCTACGAAACCTTTTTTTACTCAAAATGCTATAATTAATTACTATATAGTCATATGGTTGAGAAGTGGTATTGTGATTAAATTAATAGAAATTGTTACACTTTTTTCCGATAAAGCTCGTGCAAGAATTCTTTTCTTGCATAGGTATAAAAAGCTTTGTAACTGTGATATAGAAAATGTTTTGAATATTATACAATCAAATATTTCAAAATATATGAAAAAAGCGGAGCTTTTGAATATAGCGAAAAATACAAAAGACAAGTATAGGGCCTAATAAATAAATAAAAGATTTGTAAAGAGGTATAGATTTATTGAGAAAATGGTTGGGAATTTTTCGGAGGCGTTCCTAATGTAGTATTTTCAGATACAATGGTGAGATATAAAGATAAGTATTATGTTTACTATGGTGCAGCCGACAATTACATAGCACTTGCAACAATTGATGTAGAAAAGGTAGAAAAGTGGATAAGGGGGTAAAAATATGTTCAAAGTTGCAATGATAGGTGCAGGAAGTGCAATTTTTTCTTTAAGGATCATTAGTGATTTTACAAAAATACCAGAATTTAAAGATGTTGAAATTTGTTTAATGGATATTGATGAAACAAGATTAAATTCAACATTTATTTTAGCTAATAAATTGAGTGAAGAAATGGGAACGAGTTTGAAATTTAAAACTACTACAAACCTTGAAGAAGCAATTGATGGAGCTAAATTTGTTATTAATACAGCTATGGCTGGGGGTCATAACTATCTTGAAAAAGTAAGAAAAATAGGGGAAAAATGGGGATATTACAGAGGAATAGACTCTCAGGAATTTAATATGGTTTCAGATTATTACACAATATCAAATTTTAATCAATTGAATTTGTTTTTAAAGGTTGCAAGATTAGTTGAAGAAAAAGCTGAGAAAGGTGCGTGGCTTTTGCAAGCTGCAAACCCAGTATTTGAAGGAACCACGTTGATTTTAAGGAATGTTCCAATAAATATGGTTGGTTTTTGCCACGGCCACTATGGCGTCCATCATATAGCAGAAATTATTGGACTAGATATAAGCAAAATTGATTGGCAGGTTGCTGGCGTAAATCACGGTATTTGGTTAAATAGATTTTTTTATGAAGATAAAAATGGCTACGAAATCTTAGACAAGTGGTTAAAAAACAATACATATGAACCCCAACATCCTTTTGATGATCAACTTTCTCCTGCTGCTATTGATATGTACAACTTTTATGGACAAATGCCAATAGGAGATACTGTGAGGAATTCTTCATGGAAATATCATTATAACCTTGAGACAAAGAAAAAATGGTATGGAAAATTTGGTGGCGCTGATTCTGAAATTGGTTGGAAATGGTATCAGGATAACGTTAGAGCTATAACGAAGACTATTAACAAACTTGCAAATTATGTTTCTATGAATCCACGTATTAAGCTATTAGATTTTAATCTTTACAAAGATTATTTGAATATAGAAATTTTTAAAGAGGAAATTGAAAGTATAATTAATCCCGAGAAATTTAGTGGAGAACAGCATGTTCCATTTATAGACTCAATAGTTAATGATAAAAAACAAAGATTTGTTGTTAACATTTTAAATAACGGAATTATAGAAGGTATTGATGATAATGTAGCAGTTGAAATTCCCGCGTGGGTAGATTCTAATGGTATACACCCTGAAAAAATAAGTCCACGCCTATCTGAAAGAGTTATTAAATACTATTTAAGACCCAGAATAATGAGAATGGAAATGGCATTAGAAGCCTTTATAAAAGGTGATATAAATGTGCTGAAAGAATTTCTTTTCAGAGATCCAAGGACTAAATCAGAAGAACAAGTGGAAGGAGTATTAAATGAAATAATGAATTTACCAGAAAACAAAAAGATGAAAGAACATTATAGTAAGTAATTTTTAACAAAAAGTTGTTAAAATTAAAAGTATAAACAGAATAGAGAAAGGGGAAAATTTTGAAGAAATTAGCTTTTATTTCTGATATTCATTCAAATTTAGAAGCATTGAAAAGTGTCCTAGAAGATATTAAAAAAGAAGATGTAGATAAGATATATTGTTTGGGTGATTTAGTTGGATATGGCCCAAACCCTAATGAAGTAATCGAAATTATTAAGGAAAATAAAATTACAACTGTAATGGGAAATTATGACGATGCCGTTGGAAATGAAAAAGATAATTGTGGTTGTTCCTATAACCCTGGGAGAGAAACAGAAGTTGGTGATGAATCTTTATCCTGGACCATAAGGATGACTAGTTCAGAAAATAAAAAGTTTTTAAAAAATCTTCCAAAAAAACTTTCGCTTGAAATTGAAGGAGTAACAATTTTGCTTGTTCATGGAAGTCCATTAAATTATTTACTTGAATATGTAAAACCAGAAATAGATGCTGAGAGATTAAAGATTATAGCAAAATCAGTTGAAGAAGAAATTATAATAACAGGTCATACACATTTGATGATGGCAAAACATTTATTTGGTAAAACAATATTAAACCCTGGAAGTGTTGGAAGAACAAAAGATGGGAAATCTGGAGCAACTTATTTAATAATTGAAATTGATAAAGGAGTGTTTAACTACAAATTCAAATTTGTAGAATATGAAGTTAAAAAAACTGTTGAAAAAATAATCAAAGTTGGACTTCCTGTTGAACTTGCAACTGTACTTGCTCTTGGTTCAACGTTTGATATGGGAAAATCGAAAAACGAAAAAAATAATATTCGATTTTTCAAGGTTTAATTGTTTAATTTAAAAGATAAATTAAGGGTCTGAAAACACGAGGTGGAATAATGAAAAAAGTTTTGGTAATAAATGGAAGTGCTAGAAAAGGTAGGACATATCAACTTCTTAAAAATATTATTGAAAAATTACCTTATGAAAGTGAAATTGTTAATTTAAAAGATTTTAACATAAATGAATGTTTGGGTTGTGAAGTATGTATAAAGAAAAATTATTGCGTGATAAAAGATGAGGCAGAGTTATTAATG
>Ga0190333_1000025_pt1 | contig 27462 bp, 58 predicted proteins | sample 48720467_MG_FD_161676 | JGI IMG/M metagenome (GOLD analysis project Ga0190333, IMG submission 161676) | Hydrothermal vent sediment bacterial communities from Southern Trench, Guaymas Basin, Mexico - 4872-04-6-7_MG | ecosystem: Environmental > Aquatic > Marine > Hydrothermal vents > Sediment ... | reverse complement strand
GAAGCTTTATTTTAAATAGAGGATTATCAACATCTAATTCATGAAGAAATCGTAGAAAAATCTTCATATCTAAATCTCCTAATTGAAATGTTATTTTATTTTGTTTTGAATCAACCGAATCAATCTCTGCACCAAAACTAATTTCAGAAGTTCTACGATTATACAAAATATTGTTTAGAATTTCATTTTCTTTCATTTAAATAGGAAATTCAACAACTTTCTCTAAAGGTCTATAATTTGAATTATGTATGCCATGAACAAGTACTACATGATTCATATTGCCTGATCTAATTTTCTTTACTTTATAACCCAACTTTAACATCCAATCGGGAAACTCAAATTTCGTACCGTGTACTTCGATAGCTAAAACAGGACGGCTATCAGCAATTATCTTTCTTGCGCCTTCTAAGACTTTTAACTCATTACCTTCAATGTCAATCTTCATGCAATCACACCTGCCATCACCACAAAAACTATCAAGAGCTACAACTTGGATAGTGGTATCACCTGCATAATCTACTTTGCTTACTCCCCTGTTAGATGCATCTGCTATCCTGAAACTAACTGTACCATCAAATTCCCATACTCCCTTATTTATAGGAACAACATTATCTAACTCATTAGCTTCAATATTCTTTTTCAATAACTTAAAACTTCTGGAATCAGGTTCAAATGCATAAACTTTTTTAGGACTACCAAATTTAGAAATGTAGATAGTATGAGTACCTATGTATGCACCAACATCGAATACAACTTTATTCTTTGTATATTTCACTAACTCACGAAGTAAACCAATTTCATAATAGCCAACATTAGAAATCCACGACGAAACAAAATCATTCTGGGAATAAGTATTTAAGCGGAACTCCTTACCATCACATCTCACTGTAAACTCATTATTCTGTACTCGCAAAATCTCAAACTGATCTTTTCCAACTAATTCAAAAGGTTCACGAAAAGCAATATGTTTAATATTGTCATCCGAATAATTAAAGTCGTTAAATGCTTTGACTTTGCCATGTTTTATTTGATAGCACTGGAAATGATAGAGATTTATCAATGGTTCGGTAAATTGAAAACGGAAGGAAGGATAGGTGTCATAAGAATTTGACAATTCCTTATCAAAATAAACGTGACAGCCAGACTTACCTAATCGACAAAAGAAATCTTTATCTGCATCTTCGACTTTGGAACCTATATAATCATAAAGTTCATCATAGCCATTCACAATATTTAGATACTTTCGGGGAACAACTGCTATATCAAATGGAAGATAAGCACAATCATTCAGCTTATCATACCTACGACCATCATCATTTAAAAATTGTACTGACTTACCACATAATATTGCAAAATCTTCGCTCTGTTCTCTGCTCGCAATCTCTGTAACACTTAAATCAATGTCGTGTAAAAGATCATCAAATGGTGCTACCCCCGGTTTGATACTAACTATCCAATCACCTTCTGCATAAAGAAAGCCTGTATTCCATAAAGAACCATACTGAAGCCTAACCTTTCTATCCTTAGACCGGGAGGAAAGATACAGTATTCGATAAAAATTGTCAGTGAATTGCCTGAAATACTCCTTTGTATCATTATTATAGTCACTATCTACTGCTATCAATTCTGTGCTAACAGTTGGTGTTGATAGCAAGCTCTCCAATTTTTCTTTTCTGAAGAGAGATGGTAGAACAATAATTGAATATTTGAGAGACATGTTTCATTCTCCTTCTTCTGTATCGTATATCACCCGCCGCCGCCCCGCGCGCCGCGCGCTCCTTTATAAAAATATTATCTTCCTCATATAATATATATAAGTCCCGAAATTAAGTAAAGTCAAACACCACCGAAATATCACCAAAGGAATTCACAAGCAATCTAACTCGCCATCTACAACCATCTTCTGTACCACTCAACAAGTCTATTTTCTTACGAGGATTTCTCCACCACTCTCGCCATTTCAACAGCTTCATATCCTGCTTCAATTTTCGTTCTACTGATTTATTGTTTCCGCCGAGCATGGTATAAACAGGATGTTCAAACTGATGAAACCAGTTACGATTCTCTTTATTATCGAGAATAGGAACTTTTATCATTCCTCATTTTCAAAATTTTCTGTATGAAAATGTACTTCTCCTTTATATGCATCATAGCGATCTTTATCCATATATTCAATTGTCTTACCTGCATTCCGAAAATTCTTAATTAGTTTTTGCATATCTTCACTTAAATCTTCTCCTTCTACCTGTCGCACATAAAGCGTATCTTCCTCACCTATATATCGTGCATGTTCCTCCCAAATATCTACAAGATTACTCCCTTCTCGTTCACAATAAAAATTATCTTTATCTACATTCACTACTATCATATCTCCCAATTTTGTTACAATCATATTTTACCTCCTATATAATCAAATATTTCAGATACCGTAAGTATCGAATATATAAATAAACCACATTCCTCAAACCTCTTTCTATAATCACTATCCATTTCTTCACGATCTATTCCTACCAGAACACCAGCCGGTTTAATGTCCTCAAAACTATAATTCAACTTTAGCCAAGATTCCAACTTAGTAAAACCGGTCGAAATTACATCATCTACGATTAAAACTCTATCTCCGCTCTGAATATCACCAACTATTATTCCACCTTCACCATGATCTTTTTCAGTTTTACGATTATAACCCCATCTAACATCAATGCCTTTCTGAACATATTGTGTAGCTATAAGTGCAGCGATTGAAATTCCTTTATACGCAATACCATAAACGAAATCGAAGTTGATTTCAGCTTCCTCTATCTTCTTAACATATGCATCTGCAACTTTGAGTGCATCCATACCTGTTCGCATCGCAGATGCGATATTGATGAAATAAGGCGATAAACGTCCACTCTTCAATCTAAACGACCCAAACCTTATCGCACCCGTCCCCACCAAATGCAACAAGAATTCACGTTTGTAGTCATTCATTGTCATCCAGCCTCTCCATCACCTCGCTATAAATCGTCTCTGCAGCGAGTTTCGGCTCCTCTGTATCGTAAATCGCCCTACCCACAACCTCATAATCCGCGCCATTAAGAATCGCATCTCCTGGACTCGCACCCTGCGCTTTTATCCCCGGTGCGATGATATAGATATATGGACTCTCGCGCTGCACAATTCTTGCAAGATTCTTCACCCTTTTCGGCTTGGTCGCCGGTAGAACAACTCCTTCCAGACCCATTCGCACCACCATAATAGCTATTCGTTCAGCTGCGGATTGGATGAACTCGTTACTACCCAGATGTGTCATCTCAACTACTGCTATCACGTCGCCCTTACCCAGAGCCTTTACCGCGCTCACTACGTCAGAACCCACAAAACCATGTACTATCACAGCATCCGCACCCGCATCATACGCGTTCGATGCTATTTTCTGACTTATGTATGGTACATCCGCGATTTTACCATCATATATTATTGGTAGCCCACTTGCATCTTTTATTTGTGCTAAAATCCCTATTCCAGCCTGCATCTCCAGTCGTCTCCCCACTTTAATCACGAAATTACCACTCGCACCCCTTAAATCCCTTGCTAACTCCAATGCAAAATCCGTATCCTCCATGTCAAATGCGACAATTATACCCTTTTCCTTCTTCAATCGCATATCTTCTTCTTTAAATTCTCCAAGTATTCTTTCATATTTTCATAGGATTTCCAATTCATCATAACACTACCAACACGCTCACCGAGTTTATTATGTTCATCAATCGATATGACATCTTTCGTTGCATCTATTTCTAAATAACCTTCATTTTCTAAAATGACTCTACCGTCCTTATAAACTCTCGTTCTTTTCGATATAGGAGTCTCAACTATAAAACGTATAAAGCGCTTTTCTGAATTCATTATCTTATATAAATATTCCATAGCTTCATGATCATTCCCAACAACTCGCACCCAAATGGCGTCCCAAGTAGAACCACGTATCACCAAATCTTCCAAATCAAAATGCTTGTTTTTCTCCAAATTTTTCCATTCCTTCTTGCTCTTTATCAAATCCTTTAAATTTGCATATACTTTTCCCATCCTATTTTTCCTCTTCAATTACCAGTAGAATATTAAACTTTCCCAATACCAGATCTCTCAATATTGACACATCACGCTTAATTTCAAAGAAGAACTCCGGAACAGCCATACCATCTTCTTGAATATCATTGAATAATGCACGCCTTTGTTTATAAAGGAACGTGATGTTGGTAAGAGAATCATAGTCCCAGTCCTGAATCTTCTCACCTTTCACTTTGCATCGTATTCCATAAACTTGAGTTACATTTTCCTCTGAGGATTCTTGCTGCATTATTTCCAATCTCTCTTTAATAGCATTTATCAAACATATATCCTATTTTCATTTCCTCGTTCTTAATAGCTCCATTTTCTGCCTCATTAGATTTATTACAAACTCGAAAACTAATATCCCACCTGTCAATTTTAATTTTTGATTTTCATCCTCAGTTGATTCATAAGCAGATTTCAACCCTTCCATTGCCTTCTCGAATAAACATACCATTTCTTCTAATACCAATATCTGCTCATCTCTCCCCATCTTCCTTTTCTCACTTCTCTATATATCTCAGTCCTCTTTTTAATTCCATAATTATACATCCTCCTTTTTTGTTAATTCTTTCTCTTCCGCTATCTTTTCTAATTGATATCTTATTAAATTTACCGCTGCCTCAAATGCCTGAATCCCTCCCTTTAATTTCATTTTTAGTCTTTCATCTCCTGCATCTTCATAGTGAGACTCTAATTTTTCTATTTCACCCATCAATGTATACATTATATCTTCTAACGCGACTACTCGCTCATCTTCTCTATACTCTTTGCGTCTCTCCCATACTTCCTGTTTTATTGCTCTCATCTCTTCATAAATTTGATTTATTTCTTCTTCTATCTTCGCTGATACTAAATCATCTCCAGATTCTATCGCCTTTTTTCCCAAAATACACGCTATTTCATTTAATCTTTTTAGTTCTCGCTCCTCTATATCCCATATCTCATCTACTCTTAATCTCATAATATAATATACGCCCTCTTCCTATATAAGACTTTCGATATCCTAAAATTTCCTTTATACGTTTTATGTATATGAATGACCTCTTTTTATACATTTTTATGTATATGTGTTTTTTATGTTTTTTATTTTTTAATATTTCTTTTAATTTAGTGTTTATTTTGTTTTTTTTGTTTTTATATTACCCTTCCTTTCCCCTCCCCCCTCTATGTATGAGATAAGCTAATATTATAAAAAATCAAATAAGTTTTTCCTATGTAACACAAAAAAAGTAAAAAAAAATATAGGAAATTTAAAAATAACCAAATGACTTTCCTAAAAAGAAGCTTCTTTTTCCTCGCTCGTCATCACTGTATATAGCTTTCTTCTCTCCATCTTCAGAGAAGACGAATATACCGCCTTGCTCCTTCACAAACTCATGCACTTCCTCTTTGCTAGAAAACTCCATCTCTTTTGCTTCCTCGATGTCTATCCATCCATTCACATATACTCCATTCATTTTTCACATCACCGATAATATATAAGATATAGGGTATATAAAAGCTTTTCGATCACTTAAAGAAAATTTAATAATAGGATTAAAAAAGAAGAAAGAGGTAATAACATGTATGAAGAGGGATAAGAGAGATAACATGATTGAATACAAAAGATAGAAATATTGATAATGCATAATTATTAAGAAAAGGAGATAGAGAGATAACACCAAATATTAAAATAAAAATTATAGAATAAAAAGTAATACAAATTCATAAATTCATAAATTCATAAAAGGGATAGAAGGGATAACACTAATTCATATCTTCATAAAGAGAAGAAAAGGGATAATAAAAAGTAATATCAATATGAAGAAGTAAGAAAGGGAAAAGAAGAAGGAAGTTAAACTCCAATATATATAATATATAAATATAATATATAAAAAGAATAGAATATCAATCAGGAATTCAATGATGTATAGAATATCTTACATGTAGAATATCCATAATGTAAGGAATACAATAGCATAAGATAAGAATATCTAAAGGATAAAGATAAGAATATTAATAATGTATATCTAAGAATTCAATATGGAATATCTAAGATGTAAAGAATATCTAGACTAGAAAGATCCTTCTAGTATGATTATATAATATATAATATATAAAGGATCTATCTAGTATGATATATAATAAAAGAAAGAAAGAAATATATAAAGAAAGAAAGAAAAGTGAAAGTCTGGTATTTATGACATATATGTGGGTGGGAGATTCAATCCCTGTAAAACATCCTTGTATTCTTTTCCACCATCCCGGATTATTTCTTTCACATCTTTTCTTAATAATCTATCCCTCACATCTCTTTCCTCTTTCGGCACTGGTATCCACATACCAGATCTCCATATCAATCTCCCTTGTTCATCTATCTTTCCTATTCCCACACCACCTTCTTTTGTGTGTATGGTTACATATTCTTCTTTCATTTCACATCACCATAATCAATATTGAATTAAGACTATAAAAAGGATATAGTCATTGAGGTACGTACTTATGGTACTTGAACTATCCTCATATCTCATGTTCACGCAAATGTTTTTACTCAGGTATATAATTATATAGGTAGAGGTAAAAAATTTCAATGACAAGCTTGTATAAGTTTCTGGTGCAATATTTTTAGGTAGTCTATGATGTAAATTTTAAAATATACTAAAAAATAAAAAAATTAATCTTCTTCGTATGGACAAGGCATGCCGTATCCCTGGCACTCATACCAATTTCCATGATTGATGCCAAGTGAACACCAGAAGTTCGGGTCTACAGAATATGGACAAGGTTGTCCCGAGTGTGTATTTACAGCCATTTCAATCACTCCTAATTATCTATAGGTTTTGCTATATAAAAAGCAATATGCACATGAAGTCCTTATCTATGATCCTTACTTTCAATCTTGAAACTATGATATTGCACCAGACCTCGATATTTCTTGTTTATGAAAATGTTTTATGTTTTAGGTATAATTATATACCCTTGTGTATTTTATTCGCACTACGGCTTTATATTTGCGCCTCACAACATATTTTTCGGTAGTCACTGATGCAATTCCTGAAATTCATAATTGGTAATACAAATCTTGGCAATTCCGATCATCGCTTCTTACCTCTTTCACCATTTGCTGAAATTTAATGATAGCCGCAATGTTTTTGCCTTCCTATACTTTTATATTACCCACATGAAAAAATTTTGATGGCGGGCTTCTATTTGCATCTCACGCAATATTTTTGATGGGTCATAGATCGAATTTCTCACTTGCAGTTTCGAGTAACACAAGGGATGAAAAGGATAACATCATGTAAGATTAGTATGAAAGGATAAGGGGGAAGATTGTCAAGGATATGAAAAGGGATAAAAGCGGTAACATCTCGTGTCATCCCTCGAGGGAAATGCACAGGTTTGTACATCATACTTTAAAAATTCTTTAAGTGACCGAAAATGATTTTATGTCGGGACTAATCTTCATTCCATGTCTACATCACATGTATCTTAGTTTTTGTATTTTTCGATCTCTTATGAAAATTCTTATTTCTCTTTCTTTAGTTTCATTATCCATCCCTTTTCCTTTTTATGTCTTATTATTGTTTTATTTTTAATTTTATTTGTTTATAGGTTTTTATATTTGAAAAAAAAAAGCCCATAAATGTAAGATTTCATGCTTATCTACAATAATAATAACAACTAATAACAACTAAAACTACTAAAAATTAATAGTATAAACTAAAAAACATACACATAAAAGGAAAAGGAATAGAAAAGGAATATTAATATAATATATAATATAATATATAAAAAGGAAGAGGTAAAAGAATAAAGGTAAGGACTATAGGTAAGTACGAGAGTAACCACATTATTTTTATAGGGTTAAGATAAAAGAATAAATAGAGAAAATGATAAGAAGAGAAGTAAACGGGTACATAATAGAGACAAGAGGGGGCGGGAGTTTTGTAAGGAGATGGGTAGTACTACGAGACGAGAAAGAAATAGCAGTCTATTTCAAATACAGTGAAGCAAAGAAGGCATGTGAAACAAATGATTTTAGTAAAGGATTAGAAGAAGATTTTTATTTTTCTTATTAATTTCTTTTTTTATAGTAACTTACAAGAAGTTTAAAATATATAGTTGATCCTTACCTAAAGTAAGTACCTAAATGACCACACTATTTATATATACTTAATTCTAACATGATAATTGAGGTAAAAATGATAGAAATAAAAGAGGCGCAAGGCGGGGAGCGCAATATAAATAACCCGGAAGCATGGAAAGAAATATGTGATGAGATAGGAGAAGGAATATGGCAATTTGAAACAAACGAAAAAAAGCTGATCAAGGACTATTTCGTAGGGGACTTTGATATACATGACTGGCTCGACAACGAAGCAAAAGATGCAGAGGTTATACTCACCATTCATGTAGACGAAGAGAACAAAGCAGCAGAATATGCCTTGGGAACTTGGGGAGATGACCTGGACTATGGAATAGAAAATAGGGTATACCAAGAAGACGACTATGAGGGTGTGATCGAGTGGCTCAACAAAATAGCACAAGAAGAGGAGGAATAGGTTTATATTTATTCTTTTCTCTCCTTTCTCTCTTTTATTTATTGTTTTATTCGAAAAAAAAAAAGAAAAACTATTCAAAAATAGTATTGTTAAATTTACAACCTACATAAAGGCAACTTCAAAAGTATCTGGAATACTTACCTAAGGTTCTTACTTCAATAACCACATCCTTTTTATATTCACAATTCTAATGAAATAATGAAAGAAAAAAATGTGGGAAAAATATATAGACGAAGAATGGAAACATATATGCTATGTTTATATAGGAGACGATATCTACGAATACGAAACAGAAGACAAAGAAGTGATCGAGAACTTCGCTAAGTTCAATCCAGTTATCTGCAAGTGGTTACCAAAACATAAAAGTAATAATATCTGTCTAACTATTAAGATATATCCAGATTTAGACTTGGCAATGTATGCAATTGGTAGATGGAGAGTCGATGTAGATGAAGATATTGATAATAGAGTGTATCACGAAGCTGACTATGAACAGGTGATAGAGTGGCTTGAGAAGCAAGCAAAAGAAAAAAAAAAATAAAAGATAGAGAGTGAAGAACCATGATCAATGAATATCAATTAGTTCAACTAGTAATCATTTATTTAGTATTCATTATTATCCCTATCCTCGCTTTTGTGATAGGGAAACTAAAAGGGAGAGATATCAGGATTAGATATTTTAATTAATTCATTTTTGCCATAAAGGGATCTTTAAAAGTATCCGAGAAGTTACTATTAGTACGTACCATAAGTCAGTACTTGAATAACCACATGTTTTATATAGTAGAAAATCTAATAGGATATATAAGAAAATGAACAAAGAAGAAGTTGCCCGAAGCGGCGAGGGCGTAATAAATAAGCCGGGTAGTCGATTTGAGTTGATTGAAATAAGAAGGTATGAAAGCAAGACGTTAAGAGCGACTATTTATGATACCGAAAAGAAGAAAGAGATATACGTAGATGCATACTTTGATGGAAATACATGGAAAGCAAAAACTGGAGTAGAGGAGTATTCTCCAAGTGATATTGGGATAATAGAGTGGATAATTCTAAATGCTATGAGTGACAAAGTAATTGTCGAAGGTAGTAAGCTGGGATTAGAAGTTATGGAAGCAGATTTTATATGGAATTTATTTTTGTTTAGCAAAAGAGAAGATGTGGATGATTTGGAGTCTACGATTAGAGCAAAAATAGTAAATACTGGAATAAATCGCTATATAGAATTTGAAGAGCATCTTCAGGGTTTCCAAGATGGAGAGACACTCACGTACCGAAGGTGCGAAGATGGTACTTCAATAATTGTGAAAGGAAGGAAGTAAATGAATAGTGATGAAGATACTTATTATGGTGAAGATTTTAGCGATGAAGAGTGGAAGGATACCTATAATGGAGAAGAAGGAATTGATAGGAGATCGTGGTATTTCAAAATGAATATGGAAAAATATGAGGAGGTGTACAAAAGGTGATTAGGAAAGAAATCGAATATATGTTGAATGGAGTGCCTGACTGTCTCCGAAACATTGATATATTTTGGGAAGATCCGATAAGGAATAAAGAAGATTATCAACAGCGATTAAAAATAACAGCTTATTACGCATTGTGGAATGAAATAGGATGTCAACCCCCTGCAGATTTACTTCAAAATGAAAAAAGAACAAGATATTATAACAAACAGTCACAGCACTTCAATGAATTGAGAGAACGAGATGCGAAACAAAAAGAATTACAAAAAATTCGGAAATGGCTTAAAAAACAAAAGAATCCAAAGTCACCGTACCGAAAGCTGATGATCCACTTATATAATTTGGCTATAAATTCAGGAATGAAGGCGAGTGAAATAAAACGTAAGGCTGAAATGATAAGAAATAGAGAACGTAAAGCAGCACAAAGAAATGGATATTTGAGATTATCTCTAATCGAACAGGCTAAAATGTGGGAAGAAGTTGAAAGAGGAGGTAGGTGGCAGTGGATAACAGAAAGACCTATAAAGGATTGAGTAACACTAATCGAATGAATCGTAATAAAAAAACTGTGACAATAGGATCTCTATTGGAGGAAGGTGGAAATCAAAACTCCACCAAGGGCAAGGGAAGTATGGTGAAAGCCTCCTCACCTGAACTTCCTGTTCGAGAGAACGGGTGTAGAAGAACTTGCCCTGGGTTGGGTAGTCCCGCCCTGAAGAAAAGAAGGAGAAGACAGAGAAAGCGGGGAAGCTTTAGTGAACTGATTAGCCTCATACAAGAGGGGGTAATTAAACCCCCTTATATTTTTTCCAAATACAGTGCATGGCAAAGAGGATATGGTTTTCAACCATTAAATGAAAAAAGAGTTAATACAGAGGCACATCACATTGATGATATACACGTGGTTTTCATTGATAAAGACATACATAGAAAATTTGCAACACAGGATAAGAATGAGCATCGAGAGTTAATAGAGAAATACATTTCCAACTATATTTAAATATGATTTTATTTATATTTTTTGTATGCCTATAAAGGCATTAGGAAAAGTATCCGGGATTGTGGGTGGGTCATTCAACGGTAGGATCCGGACACTAATCTTCATCGCATTTTAGTTACGATATGGAAGCCTCTTGGTAGGAGAGGTGGAATCCAAGCGATGGATCCGTCCGGGAATGCAGGTTCGACTCCTGCCCCATCCATCCTCATAGGAGGATAAAAATATGAAAGTAAGAAGATTTGAAAGTATTGAATCGCTAAGTAAATTCTTAGGAAAAGAAGAGTCAGGAGAAATATCGGTCAAGAAAGTTACAGTCGTGTCACACATTTCAGATGTCTTTTATGTATTCTATAATGAGGGGCAAAACTATGATATAACGAGTAAAATAATCGATTTCAGAAACTTTTTAGTTAGAGAAGAAAAAACACTTAATGACATAATACGAAGTATAGAGCAAGAAAGAATGTACTGGCAGAGTGTTGATAGTCCAACAAGTAAAGGAATATCAGGTTATCTCTCATGGCTTAAAGACCAATTAACTATGTCTGCTGTCGCTGTTAATGAAATGATGAGAGAAACGAAGAAATTATTAATGAGGAGGTATTGAAATGAAAAAGGAAAAATTAATAAATGAATTAAAAGAACTTGAACATTGCATAAAGAAGGAACTCAATGAGCGTCGTCAACTTCAAGAAAACACAGAATTAGATTTATTGAAATTTTATCATGAAGGGTACTTAGATGGACAAAGAGTTATATTTGATCGCATTTTAGACATCATTAGTGCATATTATAAAGATAGAATGGATGATAAAAAATGAAAAGAATAGTAAATGGGAAATTGTATGATACAAATACAGCAGAGTTGGTTTGTCAATCGAAGATCGCATTATTCGAGAATCGATTGTATCGTACAAAGACGGGTCGATATTTTGTATATGAAAAGATTGGTGATATAGAAGACATTAAGCCATTGAATGAAGATGAAACATTCGAATGGTTATCAAAACATGATCCTGATAAGGCAATGGAATTATTCGCTGAGAGGATAATAGAGGCATAGAGAGGTGATGGGAAATGTGGTATGAAGATTTGAAAAATAGGAAAAAGGAAAGAATATCCAACGAACGAAAAGTGAATGGAATTAGTATTGGACGGAGGAGACGGAATTTGGTGCAGTATCGTTTAGGAAAGTTAGAATTGAGACATTATCTGAAAGCAGGTGTGTTTGTATTGAATAGAAGAGGCAATTATGAGCGAGTAGATAGACGGATGCTCCGGAATTGGATTAGGACAGGGAGAGTAGTAGCTGATGGTGATATCCGAGATGTGATGGCAGATCTGGTGATGTGTGGTGAAACAATATCACTTTAGATGGACAGATTTTATTGTAAATGGATATAGAAAATTCTTATAGAAAAGAGCGAATTGAAACTGATGAGGAGAGAATTGACATAGTAGTAGATGATGAGGATGTACTAATTGAAGTGGAACGCGGTACAGTATTCACTGGTAGTAGTTGGATAAGACTGGATTGGGAAACGTGGAATAAAGTCAACACAATTGTCAAAAGATTAAAATCAAATACGAATATGAAAATCATAAAAGAAAAGAAAATTAGTGGATTTCTTAAATCCGAAGAGGAAATAATAGTACGAATGCTTGATGGTCTAATAGAAATTGAAGAAGTGGGTATCAGGAAGAGTGGGGGAAGAACTAGACTCGGCCACGTTTATCTATATAGAGAAGAGTGGGAAGAGATAAAGAAGTGTATTGATGAATTAATTAAAGAAGTGGGATGAAGAAAATATTGAGGTAATTAAACATGCCTACAGGTTACACATTAGATTTATATGATGGTAAAGATATAACTTTTGAAGAATTTGTATTGAAGTGTGCCAGAGCTTTTGGAGCTTTAATTGATATGCGAGATGAACCAATGGATGCTCCTATTCCAGAACGATTTGAACCATCGGATTATCATCTCAAGGAACTGGAAAAAGCAAAAAAGCGGTTAGAAGACGTTAAAGAATGGAATAAAGAAAAAGCGGAACAAGAAGCAGAACGAGCTTATCAAGAAGCATTGAAAAAACGAGAAGAGTTCGTTAAAAAGAATAATTTAATTCGTAAGCGATATGAAGATATGCTTTCTAAAATACGAGAATGGAAGCCTCCAACTCCTGATCATGTGGATCTTAAAAAATTCATGATCCAACAATTGGAAGACAGTATTGAGTTCGATTGTTTTATTCCAGAAATGCCTCAACGCCTTTCAGGCGAAGAATATAAAGAACAACAGATTAAAAAAGCTTTGAATGATATAGATTATCATGAAAAAGAATACGCTGAAGAAGTGAATCGGGTATATGAAAGAAATAAATGGCTTCTCTCGCTACGAGAATCACTGAAAAATCAATAAACAATGATATGCGAAATTTCTTGTCGTTTTCAAAATATCGTTATCGTTATTTTGGAAATCCTAATCAATTTAAAGTTAGAAACAAAGATGAATTAATTGAGGCTATTGAGAATAATAATGGCTATCGAGACTGTTTTTTGAGTATCGCAGAATTTGATGATGCAGGTAATACTTTTCCTATCTGGTTCTTCATTGACTTGGATGGAGAAAATAACTTAGTCAATGAAGATGCAGCCAGAGTTCTAAATTTCTTAGAAGAAGAGAAATTAAACTATACATGTGATATATCAGGATTCAAGGGTGTTCATATCTTAATAGAGCTGGATCCATTTATTTCTGTTGGTAATCGTGCATTTAGAAAGTTTGGTAAATATTTACAATCAGAATTAAAACTTAAAACCATTGATTCTCATTGTTTTGATATACGACGACTAAAAAGAATACCGGGAACAGTAAATCCAAAAAGTGGTAAATTATGTTCAACGTTCTTAAAACAAGAAGGTAAACTTCTCAATATTTATGATTATCTTTCTTCAGATAAAGAAGACATAGATGATTGTGTCATTAATAATTTATCCGAAGATATAGTAAGATTTCCTTTCAACATCTCATCATTTAATCCACCGTGTATATTCAAAAGAGTAAAACAAGCAGAAGTTGATCATAGGATACGATGGATGTACGTTAAAATTCTTCAAGAACGAGGACTGAATTTTAATGAGATTTATAATGCGTGTAAATCTTGTGGATGGTCTGATTTTGATAGTCATATCACAGCCTATCAGATCAAATACACTATGGAACGAAACTATCTAATTAGATGTAAGGAGGATATTTGTTTGCCATCATGTCCTTTAAGAAGAAAGAAAATATCAAATTTGGAAGATTTAATATGATTGTAAAAGATATGTATTGTGATTCTTGTAAACAAGAAACTCTCCATGAATGTCAGTCTAATGAATTATGGCGATGTGTTCAGTGTCAGAAGACTCGGTTTGAGGTAATCGATATACCGCAAAACGAAATAGATTGGGAAAAACCAGTCAGGTATTTATGGCGTTCAGGAGATATCGCTTATGTAACTTCAACATTAGCTCCTAATATTTTGAGATTAGATGAAATGAAAGAATTATTAGAAGGTAAAAGAATAAGAGTGCCTTTATTTAAAATAAAAGATAAATTTTTACTTAAATATTATTAAAGGAGGGATGAATTAAAAATGGCAAGAAAATGGGATAGAGGAGTATTTGAAGAAGCGAGAAGAGAAGTAGAAGAGCGAGAGAAAAGAATAGGATTTATATTTCCACCTAAAAACAGAGGAGAAGAGATACACATAGAGATTCTTGATGACACTTTTACGCAGGTATATGAGGGAGAAACAGGATTGGATGATAGGACGGTAGATTGGACACAACCACAAATACTGGTACGTGACTTGAAGGATGATAGAAGGAAAGCATTCAAGCTAAATTCAGGACTGGCAACACAGATGTGGAGAGTCGTAGAGAAAGCTGGGGGAGATCCACTTAATATGCAAGGTAGTGTGTTCACGATTACAAGCATGGGAAATTACAATTATGAGGTTGTATATAGAAAGCCTGCAAAAGAACCAGAAATAGTAGATGAACGTAAGATTGAAGGTATAGTAAAGAAAGTAATATCTAGTGGAAATATTCCGAAAGAAAATATATCTTTATGGGTCAAAGAATATCTCAAAGTAGAAGGTCTGGAAGTTCCTGAAGCGGTTATAGAATCGGTTGTTAATCGAGTAGTAGGATAATGGAATCAGAAATTGTATGTGAAAATTGTGGAAAGAAATTAACTGAAAAGGTTATAAAGTATCTTGAAGAGAATCCTAAAGCTTTCGGTGGTAAAAAACTGTGTTATAAATGTCAAACAGAATTTACAAAGAAACGCTCAAAAGAAAGGAAACTAACAAAGAGATTTGGTGAGAGTCTTACAGAAGGTAAGAAAGAACTTAAGAGCTTAGAAATAATGCGTAAACTATTCGGTGATGGCGATGTAGTTCAGATATTTGGAGATAGCCGGATAGGCAAATCGAAGTTTGCAGTTCAGATGGTCAAAGAAGCAATGATGAAAGGAGACACTCCACTGTATATCGATACTGAAAGAAATCTGTCAGAAAAGGACAGGTTGATGCTTAATGATAATTATGTTGTATGTCTTGATACATTAGCACTCAAAGAACTTGTTGATAATCTTGATGATAGTATAGATATAGTAGTATTAGATTCAATAGGCATGCCAGTGTTGATCACATTTGCAGAAATGTCAATGAAAGAACGTGGTGAAGCACTATTGATGATGTCAGCTATATTTGGAAGACTCAAGAAGTGGTGCTTTAAGACAGGTGGATTCGCTATAGTAACAAATCAGATGAAATCAGAGATGAGTGCAGCAGGTCCCTTCGGTAAGATGAAGAATTTGGATGATATACCTCCATTCGGAGATAAAAGTAAATATATAGCAAAGAATATTCTAAAAATGTATCCCATTGAAAAAACTCCTATAGAAACTCATTCACAGATACGTGCGTGGGGTTGTAGAGATTTAGCAAAAGGCACAACTATCGCTGATGTTTATATATCAAACGAAGGAACAAGGATAGAGTGGAATATGAATCTATTGAAAGAGTGATTGATGTATGCAAGAAATTGCACCAGACGCATATATTTAATGTTCATGCGAATTTTTTTTGTTTGTTAGACATCTTACTATACCTACGTGAAAACATTGCGTTAAACCGCATTATTTTGCATGTGGTGAAGGATAAGATATGAATGAACAAGAGAATGTATCTGCAGTTCAGGAAAGAGAATTAGAAGAATTATGTATTCAAGTGAATGTTGATTTCAATGGCAATAATGATTACATTGAAATTCCAGCTGATGGAGAGTGGCGTTTGACCGCTTATTGCAATGGAAATATAGTATTTGATAGCATTGAAGTTCACAATAGAGCTCTTAGTGAGGATGAAATTAATAATGCTTTTTCAGTATTTGGAAATTATGCAGATAGAGTTTTATCGAAAGAAGAAATAGAAAATATCTATAAACTTCTTAGTAATCATTCAGGAATAAAAAGTTGGCAAATTAAAAATAATATTTTATATTTGGAAATTGAAGAAGAAATATGAAAATAGTTAAAACTGCAAAAATTGAAATTGTAAAATTAGAACAGTTGAAAGAAGGTGATGAGATACTCTGGTCAAATCTTCGATGTAAAATAGTAAGTATAGATAGATTTAAACTCAAAGCATATTTTGCACCTCATTCATCGCCTGGTGAGCCTTTTGAAGGATCTTATCTGAATTATTATAAACTTATTGACTGGGAAGAACAAAATGTCTGTCATCTCTGTGGAAGAGAAATAGAAGAAGGTGAAATCTGTGATGCCTGTAAAGATGAAATTAAGCATTTCTCGATGTAAAATGAAAATTAGAAACACAATTTATTCATACTAATAACGAAAGAAGCATCAGTATCCACATGCGATAATTGAAATATTAGTAATTTTGGAGAGATGGTAAATAATGGTTTTTTATTTTGAAGGAGAAATATTAACCGATAAACAATATTTCGAAAAACTTTATATTAAAATATTGGAAGGGAGGATCGAGCAATTGAGAGAAGAACAGAGAAAGGTTGCCTTGAAGAGCGAGACAGAATATGAATAAGATAAGAGATTGCACAATAGATGGACATGAAATAGAGATAATATCAATCAAAGACATTCTTCAGAAGATAAGTGGGTCTACTGCAAATTTCACTGATGAACAAAAATAATTATGAAACTCAATTTATTGCAATATGAGTATGAGAAACTCACAGATGTTAATAACTGTCTTCCAAAAACACAAAAGGAATTGTATAAACTTCGTGATGATATATCAAGAGAATTAAAGATAGTTGAAGCTGATGTAAAGAAGATAACGATGATGAAATAATGAAATAGAGATTGATACACCCCAAGAATTAAAAGAAGCTGTAGAATTAAATAACCAAAAAATTCAGAAATTAGAAGCACGCATTAATAAGTTAGAAAAAATAATAAAAAATTCAGAGATTGATATTGAAGACTTAGTTCGGGCAGAATTTGATTATCCTGAAGCATGGGACACCTCGGTTTATCCTACTGTGTGGCATGTTTTATGGGAAGAGTATTCTTGGATAAGAAAAAAGAGCGCTCCGATGCCGAGAGAAAAAGCAGAAGATATTGTTAAAGGCTATTTAGGTTCAAGATTTTGGAAGAATCCCGATGATTTCTTTGTTAGATATCGTATTCATGAATTGGGTCAAGCACTACGTCAGATTAGCATCGAACGTTTATCTGATATAGTACAGCAGTGGATAAAATTAAAAGAAGAAAAATGAAAATAGAAGTTATAACTCCATTAGATTTAGAAGATTTTGTAAAGCGAATAAAGAATTTAGAAGAAGATAGTAAGCTTCATGATAGTCTACTTCATGATGCCTTTGAAAATATTGACCAGATGAAGAAGCGCTTAAATGAATTAGAGAAGCGAATAAAAACTTTGGAGAGTGATAAAGAACCTTATTCTGAAAGTATATTGGATTAAGAGTAGTAAAATGAAGAGAAGTAAAAAAGAATCAAGAAATGTTAAAATTGATTTAGATGAAGAGTGGAAATTAGGTAGTGACTCTATGCAATGGATTCTTTATAAGAAAGCTAAGGACAAAGAAGATGAAGTTTTAGATGATGCCGAATCGAAAACAAATTGGAAGAAAGGATTTATAGCGGTTGGATTTTTTACAACATTAGAAAACGCCTTAAAGGCGTATATTGATGCAAGATTGAGAAAATCTGCTGCTAAATCGGTAAAAGAACTTTATGATTATCATCGAGAAGTTCTGAAGAACTTAAATGAAGTCTTAAAGCCTTTTGAAATAGTAATTAAGAGTGATGCAAAATAAATATTGAATAAAATGTATTGGAGTAAAGAAGAAGAAGAAATTTTAAAATCTTTATGGAAGAAACCTGATATGACTGCGAAAATCATTAAAGAACGACATTTACCTCATCGAACTATTAATGCTATACAGAAGAAAGCAAGTTCACTTGGATTAACAAAAGAAAAGATAAAAATAGACTATGAAAAAGTAAATGAGATTATTTTATGAGAAATATTCTTTTATTAGGAGATTTGCATTGTGGTAGTACAGAAGGATTATGGCATCCAGATTTTGTTATAAGAGAAGGTCAAAGGGTAAAATTATCTCCGTTACAGGAAGAATTATATGACAAATGGCTTCTTTTACAAGAACAATTACCAGATTATGAAGCAGTATTCTTGTTGGGTGATATTACTCACGGGTTAGGATCAAAAGATTTTGGTAAGGATGTAATTGACTGTGATCTACACGATCAATTGCAATGTGCAATTAAACTACTAAAACCAGTAACCAAAGGAAAGAAAGTAGTAGTAATTACGGGCAGTCGTTATCATTCTTCTATTGATTACGATATAGATAGGGGCTTGGCGGAAATTCTGCATGCCAAATTTGGTGGCGCTATTAGTAATATACGATTAAAAGGAACAGATGTTGTAATTAATATTGCGCATGGTATAGGATCAAGACCCATCTATACAGGCACTCGCATGAATCAGGATGTGTTCAATGCTATTCTAACTGAGCATCTATTGAAAATGCCTGAAGTTTCTGTGATTATACGTGCACATTTTCATATCTTTAGTTATTTTGCGATCTATGGTAAGCATTTTATTTATATTCCTGGTTGGAATGCAATTAGAAAAGGTAGATTCGTTACTCGATGGTATTTCAGACAACCTGATATAGGTGCCGTCCTTCTGAGTATAGATAATGATAATAATGTATATGTAAAACCCTATCTTTTCAAGCTAAAAAGTGAACGTAAGAATATTTATGTATTATAAGAAAAATGGAAGATAAAGATAATCAAATTTTGGTGTTTCATAGAGATAAGGACGATAAGAATTGGATATCAAGACTTGCTAATGGAAAGATAGCTATATTACATCGCGCAGATCCTACTACTCCACAACCTAATGTTCCCTATCTCTGTAAGGTAGATGAAAAAGAAAAGTATGCGATAGCTTGGATTCAGAGTTTACATGCTTATCCACGTGCAATTATTACTCCACCACCAAGACGTTTTGTGTATATAGGAGCACCCGGTGAAAAACCTGCAATTCATACAGATATACTTAGCATCTTTGACACTCATGGTTTGGAATATCTATATGTTAAATATCCACAAGAGAATCGTGAAGAAGTTAGAGTTCCTTCGACAGAGTATCGAGATGTAAATATAGATTTAAGAATCAAAATAGGAAGTGAAAGCACAATCAAGTATTCCTGTACCATAAAAAGACCTCGTAACATGGATGCTAAAACAATATTGGATGAAATTAAAAGCAAGATTGAATAAACTAATGGGACTTAAAGATAACAAGAAGGATGAAATTATGAAAGAAATCTTAAAACTTATTCATGAGCGTAAAGAACTACGTCAAAATTTAGAAGAATTGCAATTACAGATGAAAGATGTAAAGGATGAAGCAGAAGAGATTTATAATGAAATTAAAGAAATGGAAAGTGCAATGGATTTAAATGATAAGAAAATTCTTAAACTTACAGAAACTCTCGAAGATGAATCAGACATTAACACCCTTTACCGATGATAGATGAAATTGAAAATCGATTAGATGATGCGTTTGATAAACTAAAAGAAATAAAGAATAAAATAGAAAAAATCAAGGAGGAAATGAATGACTCAAGAATTCCAAATAACAGGAACGAGATCACTAAATGAAGATGTTTATATAAGAATTTCACCGATGCTTTTTAGTTATCAGCATAACTCGGTATTTATAAGAGAAGCACAATTGCTTGCTAACATCCTGCGCAAATATTTACCAGCTCGTACTTATAATTATTTAAAAGATATCATGGTTAAGGAATGACTTGGAAACATTTTCCATTTAGATATCTGGGTAAAATTATTACTATCCTTGGAATAGTTTTAATGTTAAAATACTGGGATACAGAATTTCCACTGTTTCTTGCTTGGATATTCATAATATTTGGAGTAGGTTTAGTAGAAATCAAAGAACTTTGGTATGAATAATGTCATGGTTGAACTTAAATGTAAATCATAAATGTCCATACTGTAATGCTGAAAACCACCTATTGAAATATTACACTGTCTCTGATGAGAGCAGTTTTATAGATGTTGGAGACTATATACCAAACAATTTAGATGCAGATATTGGTTTAATCAGTGCAGAGGGATACTGTGAGGCATGTAAAAAACACTATCAATGCAGAGTGGGTATCAGAAAGTCAAAATTAATGGAAATAGTTATGTTCGAAAGTTAGAGGAAGAAAGATGCTAAAATTCATGGTTTATAAAAATGAAGATGAGTATGTATTGATTATAGAATATGAAGATAGAGCTGAAAGACTTTTAGCTTCAAGCATAAAAGACTTGATTCAGGTGATAGCCGATACCATACTATATAATTTTGAAGGTAAGAGTAAACATTTTGAACAATCTCATTATGCGAAAGTAGAAATAGTGTAGAAGAGTAGTTTAGATTGTCAATGAAGAGATTTAAGTATGTATTTTATAGATATTGGCAAAGAAAAGTAGATGAATATTCTTCTTTTGAAGACGATTACATAATTATGTTTTTGACTTTAATCACTGTGTAGCTTATGGAATAGGCATCTATGATCGGGAATCTAAGATTCTTTATCTGCCTAATTTTTCGATGAGGAACAACGTAATCGGTCAATAAAAGAGATAGAAAGACTGAGATATGAAATCAAGGAAATTAAAACTTTTGAGATTTGAAAATAGAAAAAAAAAGATGAGAATATGCAACAACTCGTTGTTCTGATTGTTCGATAATAAGACGATCAAAATTATGATTGATGGAAGTAAAATTATATATATAGACTCACGAGAAAAAAACAAAGATGTACAACATCTATTTGATTGGCAATCCGATTTTCCAATAGAAATTAAAAAATTAGAGTTAGGTGATATAGTTTTTGATGGCTGTCTAATAGAACGAAAGACTTTTAATGATTTTGTTCAGAGTATCAGGAAAGAAGATTTTTGGAGTAAGTTATATCAAGCAAAAGAAGTATATCCTAACGGAGTTTTTGTATGGATTGATACTAATGAATATGAAAAATTAAAAGAGCTTAAATACACTCGTAATCCGAAATTGTTACTGAATTCAATAGTGGGTGCAAAAGCGGCTTTAGACGCAAATGGAATTATATGGAGAGAATTTGATAAAGCAGAAGCCTCCGAATATTTCTATACTTATTTCAAACGATTGATAGAAACTCGTAACTATACTCCTAAACCTATAGTAAAAAAGAAAAATAAGTCATGGACTGAACTTAGAATTCAAACACTCATGACTGTGCCTGGGGTAGGATATAATACAGCTGTTAAACTACTTTCATCATATAAAACAATTGAAAACATAATAAAATCATCCAAAAATTCTAAATCTAAAGTCATGAAAAACATCGAAAAAATTTTTATAGGAGAATGAAGAAGAATAGTATTGCATGGTTTGTAGTTGAATGTACTAAGTCTATAACAATACAACTTAGATGTTTTAAGTGTCGTTTCATGTTTCCTGATGTTCCACGTCAATTAGTTAAAAACTTTCAATCGCTTGGAAGAGGGATGTATTCATTAGTATTTGCGTTAAAGAATATTGATTGTGAGGAAGAATACTTCCTTAATAATATTGTAGAAACAGATGTAAGTTCGAGAGGATTTGGTACAGCTAATATTGAAGTTGAAACTACAATTCCAAATGACGAAGAGTATCAGAGACTTCGCAGACTTATTAATGACTGGTATAAACAAAAAGTTGATACTTTTTCATTTTTCTTGGGGATAGTGATGTATACTAGCTATCGTGATTGGAGAAAGATGAAAGAATTGGGTGTTAAGTTTTTAGAACTATGGCGGGATGGTTTTTCTAAAATAGGCTGGAAGCCAGAAGATGTGAGTGATTATGAATATTATTTCGGAAAAGATGGAAGAAGCACGCCTCCTAAATTCCTCGGAACTACGACGTCTTGGGATTAAGACTGAAGGTCATCATTATAAAATAGGAGATGAAATTTATCCTTCAAGCACTACAATTCTCTCAGTTCTAAGAAAGCCTGCTATTGAAATATGGGCAGTAAAAACAACTGTTGAATACCTTGGTAGGCGCTTAAACGATGTTATAAATGGAAAGATAGAACTAAATGCAAAAAATGCATATAAAATTCTAACTGAAGCGAGACAAGAGCATGAAAAGATAAAAGAAAAGGCGGCGTCCTTAGGTTCTGATGTTCATAAGATTATCGAATTAATATTTAAATCAGAAATGAATAATCCGGATTTACTCAATACTATCGATAGCGAATCCTATTCATCTATAACAGCTTTTCTCGATTGGAAATCTTCATATGATATTAAAGCACTGGGAAATGAAGAAATAGTCTATCACGAAAAACTCAAATATGCAGGAACGTTAGATTTTAGATGCAAGTTTAATGGAGAAAAATATGTTGTGGATTTCAAGACATCAAAACGTATCTATCCAGAAATGCTCCTTCAATTAGCTTCATATAAATACGCCTATGAACACATGCATCCAGAAGATATCGGTTATAAAGTTGGGATATTGCGATTAGATAAAAACAATAAGGGTTTTGAATGGAAGACTTGGAATGAAGATATAATATCAATAGCATGGAATGCTTTTAAATATCTTGTTAAATATTATCATGAGGTGAAATTGTTAGATGGGAATATATAAAAAAGCTCTTGAAAAATATATTAATCATATTGAGGAGGAACAGGTAAGACATATATTTTGGAAATTATTTGATGGATTATTGGACAGAAATAATAAAGAAGAGTGTGCTGCATTAGTAAGTTATCTTGCTGAAGTGGTAGAAAATGAAAATTAAAGACGTTGTTGGAAAAATTAATTTTGTAAAACGATATGATTATCAAAATAGTTTCTTGGATCTGACTGCTAAATTAATTCGATCTGTAGAACTGTTAAAGAAGATAAACACATCAAATGTTCATGATTTGAGTATTGAAGCAAAGGAAGTAGAAGAAAAAGCAGATTTAATTGTACATGGTATTTATGAACTCTTATTATGTGATCATACAAGAGTAACAGAAGAAGTTTCGGACATTCGGTACTTCGTAAAGAGAATAGATGACATAATAGACGACATAGAAGAAGTAATTTGGCGATTGATGGCTTGGTCACATTTAGGCTACGATTTAGTGGATGTCCGAATTTATTTTGATGATTTTTTGGAATTGATTGCAGACTGCGTTAAATCTATTAGTGTCGCAACAGAATGTTCATCAAATTTTTTAAAATACAATGATACTATTCTGGATTGTATAAAACGAATCAATGAATACGAAAATAAAGGTGATGCACTCTATCGAAAATCTCTATTGAGTATTATGAAAAAGGACTTTCAAGAAGAAAAGCAGAGAGTTCTTCTATTGGAAATTGTTAAACGACTCGAACGGATTTTAGATAACGGAGAAGATATAGCTGACATACTCGATACCTTTAGACTCAAAGGAGGAATATAATGAGAAAAGAATTAGAAGGTCTTTCTCTATATGAAAGATTAAGATATCAAGAACTATCTGCTGGTATTATACATTTACGAGGTGAGATTGATGATGTAACAGTTGATGATTTTAATTTAGAAATCGCAGCATTACGAGATGCTCGTGAGTGGTTATCGAGAATCACAATTAGACTCACTTCGCCTGGTGGTAATGCATATTTAGCATTTGGTGTATATGATACTTTGAAAGAAATATCGAATTCAGGTGGAGAGGTGGTTGTAGTAGCAGAAGGACTGGCTGCAAGTGCTGCTGCTATGATTATTCTTCAAGGAGCTGATAAGCGATTGGCTTATCCTACAACTTCATTTTTGCTGCATGAGCCTCGTAGATGGACTATGTTTAGAGACGAATCTACCTCTCAATTAGAAGATGAGGCTGCTGAACTCAACAGAATAACTAACAAGGTAATTGACATTCTCGCATCACGATGTAATAAAAGCGAAGAAGAAGTTCGTGAATTGATACGAAGAAGAGAAGTATGGATGGATGCCAAGGAAGCGAGGGAATGGGGATTGATTGATGAAATTATAGGTGAAGATGAAAAAAACGATTAGAGAAATTATAATTGATGGCATAAGAGATGTTTTAAGCGAAAATCGTAAAGTTGAAGAAATTGTGCTTGGTGATGAAGTATATCAAGAACTTAAACGAGAGTTATCATCAACCTATCTTGAAAATTTAGCTACTCTTAAAGGGGTAGCTATTAGGGAGTTTTTGTCTTATCCCATAAGAATATTACCCTATCTTCCACCTGATTATATTGCGTTAAGAATTAAAAATGAAATCCGAAGATTATGAAGAGCTTGATGAAATAGAAATAGAAAAGCTAAAGTTAATTCATAATATATGGGAAGAGGAATTCATTGAGGCTGATATTCCGTGTCCCGAGTTAATAATTGAAAGAGCGGTAGAAGAATTTGGTCATCGTATTATCTTGGCTTGCTATTTACCGGGCTCTTTAATTAGTGAATCAAAAGAAACAAAAACAGAAAAAAAGGAAAATATACCGCTTTCTATAATTGACTATATCAAAGACTACATGAAAAAGAGATTTCCAAGACTATTTTCTAACCTACGCATCAATTACAGGGAAATACCTATCCATAAAACAGTTATTATTAGGAAGATTGGTGTCCATCCATCATTCTTTGATATCAAGCACCCACTTGGTAGTTGCTATGTTTTCAGATATTCACTATCAAAATTGAAACATAAAGAAAATGCGTGCATTGAAAGGCAATGAAACGGATAATCTTATTCAAGATGTAAAAGAGATAAAAGAAGCAATTGCGACTCTAAGTTTAAGTGTAGTAGAATTAGAAGGGCGAATAAAACATTTAGAAGACCGTATTAAAGAAGAAGAGGAAGTGGAACTTGCAATTAAAACTAATAAAGAATGGTGGGATATCTAAAATGGAAAAACTAAAATTTAGAGCAATAATTCCCGAAAGAAATACTACAATCTATTTTACATTAAAGGATTTAATACAAGATAAATTCTCCAATAGAGAAATTTTATGGAGGTGGTTAGAGGAAGGAAATCAACCTGACTTGTTTACAGGCTTTAAAGATAAAAATGGAAGAGAGATTTATAAGGGAGATATAGTTAAATGTAATGATGAAGACTGTGGAATTGTAGTTTGGGAAGAAGATGGATTTATAGTTGACTTTCTTGATGATATAGGATGTATACCTTCATTGCGATATAATGCAGAAAATAGTGAGAAAATTGAAGTTATAGGAAATATACATGAAAATCCAGAATTAACAATACTTCTAAGTGATGATGTATAAATATTGCACCAGAAGCTCATATCCTCTGTTCATTGCAATTTTTTCGTTAGGTAATACTTTTATATATCCTGATAGATTTTATTGCGTCTATGGCTAAATATATGCGTCTCATACAAATTGAGAATAAGGAGGTAGAATGGAATGGCTGATATTATAAAAGAAATTATAAATCTATTTGTATATCCAATAACACATGAAGTAGAAGCACATGGCAAATTATTAACAGATGAAGAAAAAGAAGAGATGTTACAGCGAGCAAAAAAGAGATATGAAAGAGAATTAATAAAAATATTTGAAAAGCATGATCGGTTATGAGTGAAGAGAATTTTGATTACTATTTAAAATTGATAAAAGATACGTTAACACAGCGAGGTACTCAGTATGATAATGCATTCCATAAGACTTGGGATGAATGGAAATTAGATGCATCTCGTTTAGTATTAACGTTTAAACTAAACCGCTTAAAGAATATAGAATATAATGAAAATAATCTTAGTGCTATTCGGGATACTCTGATCGATATCGCAGGCTATTGTATTCTTTCACTTATAGAGATAGATAGAGAGAAGAAGAATTAATTTACTAGCAGCCGGGATTTAATCATAAAATAAGATAGAATGCTATGAAAGAAAATATGAATGATAACGATTTAAAAATAATTCATTTTAACAATCCTGTGTTTCATTATGGTATTAATTGTACAGTTAGACGTGGCTATAAATGGGCAAATTTAAGAATAGGTGAAGAAATTCTTTTAAATGAAGAGAAAAGAGCTATTGTTAAAAAGCTCCTAATTTGTAGATTTGATGAGATAGAGAAGAGAGATATCTCATGTGAACATGATCCCAAGTGTAGAACGATTGATGGTCTTTTTAACATGCTATCTGAATTATATCCAAATTTTTCTAATAATAGCATAGTTACCGTAATTTATTTCGAATTGATATAAATGAATATTGAAAACTTTTTGAATGGAGAAAGTATTGTAGATATAAATGCTAATTATTATCCTGATATAGCTAATATTCGAAAGCAGTTAGCATCTGGTATTGAATTGGCTTTTAATAAGCAGTTAGTTACTGACTGGTTTGATAGAGGAAAAGAAATTCTTGCACTTCATGGAAATGAAGTATACATTCATGATTTTTCGAAACTACTATTGTTGCCATACTGCTATTCAATTGCAACTGAACCTATAATGAGCGAAGGACTGTTATACTATCCACATTTCAAAAGCAAACCACCAAAGAGATTAGATTCATTTATAGCACAACTTATAGAATTCACGTCTTATGTTGCGAATCGTACACGAGGAGCAATTGGCATTCCTGATCTCATTTTAGCTCTTACTTATTATGTAAAGAAACAAAAGCTTAGTCTAACGGAATATCAATTCAAAAATGAATTACAAAGATTATTTTATTC
>Ga0190333_1000022_pt1 | contig 28564 bp, 35 predicted proteins | sample 48720467_MG_FD_161676 | JGI IMG/M metagenome (GOLD analysis project Ga0190333, IMG submission 161676) | Hydrothermal vent sediment bacterial communities from Southern Trench, Guaymas Basin, Mexico - 4872-04-6-7_MG | ecosystem: Environmental > Aquatic > Marine > Hydrothermal vents > Sediment ... | reverse complement strand
GGAGTTCAACGTTTTCATAGCTTCTCTTTTTACCATTCGCTCCCATGAATCGCGTCTAAATCGTTTCATAACTTCCATAACTGATTTATTAAACCCAGCGGGCAATTTAAAAGGATTTTCGTTCTTATCGCACTTGATTTTATTTATGTTTTATCTAAAATCTAAAATGCATGCGTCTTCGCCTATGGTTCTGTGAATCTCATCTATCCTATGCTGAATTCTTTCTTTCAAACGCAGATGTTTGTAGACTGCGAAAGATAGATTTAACCTTTCTATGCTCTAATAAATATCGGTAAGGTCATGAATAAAAATGGAAATGAGAATGAGAATTCATGAAAGAGTGGTATTGAATCCAAACGAGACGGCGGTGCTGGTAGTGGACATGCAGAAGGATTTCTGCTATGAAGATGGAGCTTTATTCGTTGGTGCCCCGGTAAGAAGGATAATCCCGAATATAAGGGCTCTTCTAGAAGAGGTACAAAGAAAGGGGTTACAAATCATATTCACCCAGGATTGGCATTCTCCAGAGGATGATGAGTTTGCGGTATGGGGCAGGCATTGTGTTGAATATACAAGAGGCGCGGAACTAATAGATGAGTTAGCAGAAGTAGAAATAGAACCAAAGGCAAGAGCTTTTGTAGTGAGAAAACAGAAGTATACCGCATTCTTTGAGTCCAAGCTGGAGGAGCATCTAAGGGAAAAAGGGATAAGAAATCTGATAATCGTTGGTGTAGCTACGAATATATGCGTGCTCCATACTGCGATAGACGCATCACTGCGGGACTTTGAGATAATAGTACCAGAGGATTGTGTTGCAGCGTTGAGCGATTACGAGCAGGAATACAGCCTGTATCATATAAAGAAGGTATTGAACGGGATTGTCACAAGCTCAGATGCGCTTACGTTTCAATAAATATGAAGGATAGGTGTGCAGAATTTGAGGTACTGCATAAGGACCTGATGGGGCGAATAGGCAAGCTCCGAACAGAACATGGATACGTGGAGACACCGCTAATCATGCCCGTGATAAACCCGAATATAATAACCATCGAGGCGGCACGGATGCATGAGTATGGTGCGGAGATGCTGATCACGAATGCCTACATAATTTACAAGAAGGCGGAACTGAGAGAAGAAGCACTTAAACACGGTGTTCACTCACTGTTGAGCACGGAACTGCCAGTAATGACCGATTCAGGGGCTTATCAACTCTCTCAGTATAGCGATGTGGAAGTGAGCAACAGTGAGATACTGGGATTCCAGCGGTGTATAGGCTCTGACATCTGTGTGCCACTGGACATACCAACACCACCGTATGTTAGCCGTGAAAGAACGATGCGCGATTTAGAAGAGACACATAAGAGACTAAAGGAAGCGAGGGGAATAATAAATGATAGAATGCTTACGGGCGTTGTGCAGGGCTCTACATACATGGACCTGCGTGAAACGAGTGCAAAACGAGCTGCGACTATTGGATTTGATATCTATGCGATAGGGGGTGTAGTACCACTACTGGAATCATACCAGTTCGATACACTTGTGGATATAATCACGGCTGTGAAGAGGAACTTACCGCTGAATGCCCCGATTCATCTCTTTGGTGCCGGACATCCTATGCTATTCGCACTGGCAGTTGCCCTCGGTTGTGATATCTTTGATTCCGCGGCGTATGCAATATATGCAAAGACAGGGCGCTATATAACGTGTGAAGGTACGAAGAAGGTGCAGGATTTGCAGTTCCTGCCATGTTCGTGCCCGATATGTTCCACTTATACACTGGATGAGATGAAGAGTAGCACAGATTTACTCGCAGAGCATAACCTCTGGGTAACATTTGAAGAGATGCGAACGGTGAAGCAGAGTGTAGTGGAAGGAAGCCTGTGGGAGCTATGTGAGAGGAGATGCAGAGCGCATCCTGCTTTGTTCGCTGCGTTGAAGCGCATAACGAGATATTCTGCACTGATTGAGAGATATGACCCGATAACGAAGCACCCATTCTTTTACCTCAGCGAATGCTCCGCTCACCGACCGGAGGTATTGCGATATTCTAAGAGACTGAGTAGATTCCGGTTTTCAGGTAATGTTCTCCTGACAACCTCGAGATACCCTGGACCGGAGTATGAAGGGATGTTTGACCATCTGTTATTGGTGAAACCGCCATTCGGTCCCTATCCGATAGAACTGGGGGAGAGTTATCCGGTGGGACAGGCGGAGATACCGGCTGAGCTGGATGAAGAAGCGGAGATGATAGCGCTGGAGAACGTGTTGAGATTATTGAAAATGAATACAGGGGAAGCGAGCTTTGTCTTTCGCTGCGCTCGCAGGTGGGCGAGGCACCCATTGATAAGAGAGATAGGGAAATATGCGGAGGTGGAATTCGAAGATTGATGATTGATTATGCATATATTATTTTTAGCATTTATATAATCCTATTCTATCAATTGTTTTAAAATAAAATGGCTAAGAGACATAGACCAAGAAGGGGTTCATTGGCTTTCTCGCCACGGAAGAGGGCAAGAAGTGAGACCTGCAGGATAAGGAGGGAAGTAGTAGTACTTGGGAAGCAAATACAGGGCTTTGTAGGTTATAAAGCCGGCATGACCCATCTTATTCTGAATGATAATTATCCACATAGCCTCACAAAGGGAATGGAGATATCCGTTCCCGTAACGGTAATAGAGACACCACCGGTGAAGGTGGAGGGTATTCGGCTTTATAAAGATACAGTATATGGGATGAAGGCACTAACAGAAGTATGGGCAGATGGTGACCTGGACAGGATAGCAGATATCATCAATGCAGACGGAACAGACGGGATGAGTTCGAGTATGAGTATGCGGCTGATAATCACCACTATTCCAGAGCTTGTGAGCGGAATACCGAAGAAGAGAGGCGATTTGTTGGAGTTGAAGATGAGTGGTGTGGTGAATGAAGATCTCGAATATGCGCGAAAGGTTCTTGGGAAGGAGATAAGGGTTGAGGATGTATTTAAAGAGGGCGATTTCGTGGACGTTACTGCAGTGACAAAGGGGAAGGGGACACAGGGTCCTGTAAAGCGGTGGGGTACAATGGTACAGAATGCAAAAGCGAAGAAATCAGGTAGAGGGCGTCATGTGGGGTGTATCGGTGGATGGCGACCACGACGTGTGAGATGGAGGATACCACAACTTGGACAGACGGGATATCAACAGCGCACGGAGTATAACAAGAGGATATTAAAGATAGGAATGGATGGTGCGGAGATAACACCTGAAGGTGGTTTCTTGCATTACGGATTGGTGAGGAATGGTTATATCCTGGTAAAAGGTAGTGTTCCCGGTCCAAAAAAGAGGCTGATACGGATCTCACACTCTATACGCCCTTATCCAAAATTGGGTGCTGCACCTGAGATCATATATATAAGCAGGGAGTCACAACAGGGGAATTAGTGGATATGATGAGCGAAGCAGAGAGGAGAGTGAAAGTACTGGATCTATCAGGTAATTCCATAAGGGAGACACGTCTGCCGGGGGTATTCAGTGAAGAATATCGTCCTGACCTGATAAGGAGGGCTGTTCTTGCTATGCAATCGCATCGCTTACAGCCAAAAGGCACAAGTCCACTCGCAGGCAGGAAGACCTCAGCTGAAAGCTGGGGTGCGGGCAGGGGTGTCGCAAGAGTGCCCCGTATAAAGAACGGCAGGAGAGCAGCGAGAGCTCCACAGGCTGTTGGTGGTAGGCGAGCACATCCACCGAAGACTGAGAAAGTACTCAAGCGTAAGATAAACGATAAGGAGAGACGTAAAGCAATAAGGTCCGCCATCGCTGCTACCATAAACCCGGAACTCGTGAGGAGCAGGGGACATAAGTTCAGTGAAGGTGTCGTATTGCCGATAGTGGTTGAGAACTCGTTTGTCACGCTGGAGAAGACTGCGGATGTAGAGGAGTTCTTCCAGACCATCGGTATAGGAGCTGACCTACTTCGAGCGCGGGAGCGGAAGATAAGAGCAGGAAGGGGTAAGATGAGAGGCAGGCGGTATAAGACGAAGAAGAGTGTATTAATAGTTATTTCTGGAGATGAAGCCGAAGACCCGGGTAACATAAAGATAACATCCAGTGCAAGGAATTTACCGGGTGTGGATGTATCTTATGTAGGTGCATTGAATGCCGAATTACTTGCCCCGGGAACGCATCCCGGCAGGTTGACCGTCTGGACCGAATCATCATTCATGAAACTTGGTGAATTGAGATGAAGATGACCTTGAAGCATATTGTGGCTACGGAAAAAGCAACAACGATGATTGATTCGGAGAACAAACTCCAGTTCATTGTTGATATAAGAGTGGACAAGCGCGCGATAAAGGAGGAGGTGGAACGGATATTTGAGACTCCAGTAAAGAATGTGAGGACGATGATTACATTTAAAGGTGAGAAGAAGGCGATAATAGAATTTGAAGAAGAAGGTAAGGCAAAAGAGATAGGTACATCACTCGGTATATTATAGTTTAGTTATAGGAGAAATGGGGAAGAGAATAATAGCACAGCGTAGAGGAAAAGGGTCGCCGGTATTCACAGCGCCCTCGCATCGTTATAAGGGTAATCTGGAACATGTGCGAGTGGACGGTAACGAGCCAGTAACAGGGAGAGTCGTTCAGATACTGCACGACCCCGCGAGAAGTGCGCCAATTGCCCGATTAAGGACAAATAGAGGGGAAGAGCGGTTCATGATTGTACCGGAAGGCATAGGAGAAGGTGAAGAGGTTACTTATGGGGAATCAGCGGCGATAAAGGTCGGGAATACTCTGCCATTGCGGTGTATTCCTGAAGGTATTGCAGTTTGTAATATAGAGGGTAATCCCGGTGATGGTGGTAAGTTCGCAAGAGCTTCGGGCAATTACGCAACGCTGGTGACACATGAGATGGAGACGGGCAGGACTCTTGTGGTGATGCCCAGCGGTAAGAAGAAGTGGCTCTCCGGAGATTGCATGGCCACCATAGGTATAGTAGCAGGTGGAGGGAGAACGGAGAAGCCATTTGTGAAAGCTGGTAAGAAGTACCATAAGATGAAGCCTCGCGCTGCGCGATATCCAAGGGTGAGGGGTGTGGCAATGAATCCTGTTGACCATCCTTTTGGTGGTGGTGGACATCAGCATATCGGTAAGTCAAAGACGCCGGGCAGGGGTGCACCACCAGGCAGGAAGGTGGGTAACATAGCAGCAAGGAGGACAGGGTATAGAAGATGAAAAAGATAAATAAAAGAAGATTAAATGAGTGATAGAGATGGCGAAGAAGAGGGCAAAAAGTACACTGAAGAGGAAGGAAGAAGAGTTTAAATATCGGGGCTATACGGTGGCGAAGCTGAGGAAGATGAAGCTGGAGGAGTTAGCGGAGTTATTACCAGCGAGGCAGCGCAGGAAATTGAAGAGGAAGTTGAGAGGAGAAGAGGAGAAACTGCTGGAGAAGATAGAGCAGCGAGAAGAGGTTAAAACGCACCTGAGGGATGCAATCGTGTTGCCGAGCATGGTAGGGAAGAAGATAGGGATACACAATGGTAAAGGCTTCGATTACGTGGAGATAAAGCCTGAGATGATAGGGCATTACCTGGGCGAGTTTGCAATGACGCGAAAGAAGGTGGTACATGGAGCTGCAGGTGTGGGAGCAACGAGGTCTTCAAAGTACGTACCACTGAAGTAGAGAAAAGATGGGCAGGGTAAGATATTGTGTGGATTCTGAAGTTATAGGTTCTGATTCTGATATAACGGCAAAGGCAATGGCTTATGAGCTTCATATCTCACCAAAGCATGCGTATGAGATATGCAGGGTGTTGAAGGGTATGAGAGTGGGAGATGCGGAGCGGTATCTGGAGGCTGTACTGGAAGGACGAGTGCCTGTCCCATTCAAGCGACATAAGAAGAAGGTGGCACATCGTAGAGGGCTGATCAATTGGTATGCAGGCAGGTATCCAGTGAAGGCGAGTGAAGCAATATTGAAATTGATAAAAGAGGCGAGAGCAAATGCGGAATATAAAGGGCTCGATCCTGATGTGATGCGAATATGGCATATAGGAACGAAGAAAGGCAGAGTTATAGAGGGTATGATGCCAAGGGCATTTGGTCGTGCAACGCCGAAGAATACCGAAACTGTCACGGTTGAAGTGATATTAAAGGAAGAGGGGAGCTGAGGTAGGTGATAGAGAAACTGTTTGTGAGGGAGGGAATAAAGAAGGTAAGACTGAACGAGTTTTTTGAGAAGGAATTAGAGAGAGCAGGCTATGGGGGAATGGAGATAAAGAGGACACCGATGGGCACGCAGATAACGGTGAAAGTCGAGAAACCCGGTATGATAATAGGTAAAGATGGTAGGAGGATAAAGAGATTGACAGAAGAGGTTGCCATGAGGCATGAATTGGACAATCCCCAACTTGATGTGCAACCAATAGAGATACCTGACCTGTGTGCAACTTTGATGGCAAACCGATTGGCGAAGTTGATAGAGCGAGGCTGGCATTTCAGAAGGGCTGGCAGGTCTATGTTGCAGCGGATAATGGAGAAGGGTACTTTTGGCTGTGAGATAGTGATGTCAGGCAAGTTGAAGGGGCCCCGAGGACGAACGGAGAAGATGGTGGAAGGATATATAAAACACTGTGGCGAAGTGGCGGAGGAGATGGTGGATCGTGGTTATGCAATAGCCAAAGTGAAATCAGGTGTTATAGGTGTGCAAGTCTGGATAGTAAGACCAGATGCTGAGCGACCGGATGCCTTTCGTATAATAAAGAAGGAAGAGCCGGAAGTTAAGGAAGAGGAGGTAAATAAAGAAGAGGAGGGAGACGGAGATAGGAAGGAATGAGTATATTTAGAATTGAAGATATAAGGAAGATGAGTGAAAAGGAGAGGAGAGAAGAGTTGGAGAGCTTGATCTCTGATTTATTACGTGAGCGAGGGATGGTAGCCACCGGAGGTGCATCTGAGAATCCGGGTAGAATAAAGGAGATAAGGAGGACAATAGCGAGGATAAAAACAGTAGAGAGTGAAATAAAGAAAGGTATAAGATGAAAGAGGATAAAATGAGTACACAGATCTGTGATAAATGTGGTTTACCGATAGATTTATGCATCTGCAAGGAGATAGCGAAAGAACAACAGGTGGTTAAGGTCACGACGGTGAAGAGAAGATTCGGGAAGATAACAACAGTGATAAAGGGTATAGACAAGAAGGAAGTGGACCTGAGAGGGCTATCAAAGGAGTTGAAGTCACGATGCGCATGCGGTGGTACGGTAAAAGAGGGTTGTGTGGAGTTACAGGGTGACCATAAAGCAGAGGTGAAGAAGGTACTGCGTGAGATGGGCTATCGGCTAGAGGATGAGAGTTGAAGATTAAAGATTTGCCCCAGGAGGAATTGATTGGGTTGATAATGGAAGTAGAAGAGAGCAGTAACAGGGATATGGAAGGACTGTTTGGTAGGATTGTGGATGAGACGAGGAACACCTTTGTAATAGAGACAGGGCAGGAGGAGAAGCGAATCCCGAAGGCCGGGAATATGTTCATATTTGTCCTTGAAGATGGTACACGAGCGAGGATAAGAGGAGATAAGCTTCTGGCGAGACCTGAGGACAGGATAAAGAGAGGTATGCAAAGATGAAGCGGGATATAGGAATAGATGTTAAGGAGCCAGATCGTGAATGTGAGGATATTAACTGCCCTTTCCATGGTAAGTTACCGGTTCGCGGGCAGATAATAGAGGGAGTAGTGGTGAGTGATAAGGCGGCGAAGACAGTTGTGGTAGAGCGGACGTATATGAAGAAGATAAGGAAATACGAGCGGTATGAAACGAGAAGGTCAAAGATTCATGCACATAATCCGCCATGTATAGCTGCGAAGGTAGGCGATGTGGTGAAGATTATGGAATGTCGCCCACTAAGCAAGACGAAGAGTTTTGTTGTGGTGGAGAAGCTATCGCTATCACAACAAGGAGAAGCATGAATTTATAAATTTACTTCGTTTAATATATTTGAAACTTTAAGGTGATGCGGGAATAGCAAAAAAATATTTAGTTTAATCCTGCATGGTGTATAGTATTGTATTATGGTCAAGATAGAAGGAGAAGGTGAGGGAGAGATAAGAATAGCACAGGTCTCCTGCGGCACTATTTACGGCAACGTGCAGCATGAGATAGAGCGTGCGGCGGAAGAAGTAGGAGCCGAGATATTCGTGCCCGAGGTTGACCTGGACTATGTGGCATCGAAGACCGAAGAGTTCGGCTATGACATGAAGAACAGTTATGGGTTGAGTGTGGCATTAGCAAGGGGGTATGCAGTGGCGGAGGGTTTGTGTGATGCCGATGCGGTATTCGTTGCCGGCTGTCACAAGTGCCCAAGAGGAGCGGTGATAAGGACAGAGATAAGGCGCATTATCCAGGATAGGACGCAATTACCAGTAGTTATGTATCCTTTTACAGAACGAACGAAAGCGGGTGAGTTATTGACGCGGATGGAAGCGCTGGTAACGATAGTGAGGAGGCGGTGGATACTGGAGCGAAAGGAGCAGGAGGGGCTCACAGCAGGTATAGATTCAGGCTCTACAACCACGAAAGCAGCGGTAATGCTCGATAACAAAGTACTTGGTGCAACATGGTCGCCCACGCGAGAAGTTGTGGACACTGCGGAGAAGGTATTTAGTAAGGCGCTTGAGCTCGCGGGTGTGAAAAGGAGCGATATAGAAGCGCTTGGAACGACCGGGTATGGAAGACATCCGTTAGGAGAGCACTTCAAGGCAGATCTGGTACAGGAGGAACTGACGGTGAACTCAAAAGCAGCGATGTATCTCGCGGGTATAGAAAAGGGTGAGGCGATGATCATTGATATCGGTGGTATGGACAACAAGATAATAACAGCAAATGATGGGATACCTGATAATTTCACTATGGGCGGGATATGCGCAGGTGCATCAGGTAGATTTCTGGAGATGACAGCACGAAGGCTGGGTGTGGACGTTGTGGAGATGGGAAAGCTGGCACTGGAAGGTGACCCATACAAGGTGAAGACAGATAGCTATTGTATCGTATTCGGGATTCAGGACCTTGTATCCGCACTCTCAATGGGTGCGAGGCGCGAGGATGTAGCAGCTGCTGCGTGTCATTCGGTGGTGGAGCAGGTGAAAGAGCAGTTGTTACAGGAGATAGACCTCAGACAGCCCGCGATAGAGGTAGGTGGTACTTCTCTGGTGGCTGGCGTGCCAAAGGCGATGAATGATGTGCTCGGATTCGATGTGATAGTGCCGAAATATCCGCAGTATATAGGTGCGATCGGAGGTGCATTGCTCTCTTCATCCTTCAGATAGCAGCAATAGCGTTGCATTTCTATTGCGTGATGTGTTTGAGATGTTAGCAAAGCGGATTATACCCTGCCTGGACTGTGACTTAGGTGTACCAGGTGGACGTGTGGTAAAGGGAGTGGAATTCAAGCACATCACGTATGCAGGTATACCCTGGGAGCTTGCAGCGGAATATGATGACCAGGGCGCTGATGAACTCGTATTCCTGGATATCACGGCGTCGCATGAAAGGCGAGAGACAATGGCGAATGTGATAGAGAAGGTTGCGAGTAAGGTCTTCATACCACTCACTGTTGGAGGCGGCATTCGAAGCATGGAAGATGCGAGGCGGATATTCAATGCAGGTGCTGATAAGGTCTCTGTGAACACTGCTGCGTTAAAAGACCCTGAACTAGTGAATGAACTCGCTGCACGGTTCGGTTCGCAGGCGTGTGTAGTGGCAATAGATGCAAAGAGGCGGTATCTGCGGAGTGAAGAGGAATTGGAGAGGGCGATGGATGAGGGAAAGGAGATAATAGATACAGGGGAGGGAAAATGCTGGTTCGAATGTTCATTTTACGGCGGCAGGAAGTTCACGGGCGTAGATGCACTGGAATGGTCGAAGGAAGTAGAGGACAGAGGAGCAGGTGAGATTCTACTCACCAGTATGGACCGTGATGGGACAAAGGACGGGTTCGACTTGGAATTGACTGCGGCAGTTTGTGAACGTGTGAATATACCGGTTATAGCCTCTGGAGGTTGCGGCACGCCCTCGCACATAAAGGATGTCTTCACCTACACCGATGCTTCCGCTGCACTCGCGGCATCCATATTCCACTATAAAGAATACTCAATTAATGATGTCAAACGCTATCTAAAGGAAAATGGCGTTCATGTTCGGTTGTGATTAAGCGAGGAGAAAGCGTTACGAGAGATTGAGTTAAGGTATATTCAGGAGCTCAGGTGGTTTTAGGGCATAAAAGTTCAAAAACAGAGGAAATATGTATACGTACGCATGTGAGTAACAAGGATATAGGTAAGATTAAAAGTCCGTTGGATAACTTACAGATAAACGGGGGAGATGGTTAAAATTAAAGATGGAGGAGTTCGACCAGAGGGATGTATGTATATGCAAACCATGTTCTGATATACCGCTAAATTAGAATAATATACGGACTAAGTTCGGATATACACCGTTAGCAGAAATTCAGGGGCAAAATATGATGAGAGGGATAAAATGGAACCAATAACACAAATGCTGATATATCTTTTCATAGGTCTTTTTGCTGGATTTATGAGTGGTATGTTTGGAATAGGCGGGGGCTCTGTTAGGACACCTTTACTTTATGTTGCTGGATTGCCTTTATTAAGCGCTTTTGGAGTAAATCTATTAGTTATACCATTCTCCTCTCTTATTGGCGCTATAAGTCACAGAAAGAATATAGATTGGGAAATTGCTCGATATGTAATAATTGGCGGGATAATGGGTACTTTAACAGGGGCATTTTTAACGGGATTTATACCAACCTTAGTTCTAGCGATTATCTTTGTTATTGTTTCTATCATGACGATATTTGGGATTTATTTCGATAGGATTGTCCCAGAAATTGCTCAAAAAATTAACCCAAGTGCGAAGATTGTCATTTTAGGGACTTTCTTTCTCAACTTTCTAACAATTCTACGTGGAGGTAGTGGGGGTAGTTTATTTCCCCCTTTCCTAAAAATAATAGGACTTAGTATTCGAAAAGCAATAGCCACATCACTGTTTGCGACTATTTTTACAGCAATTGCAGGAGCGTTTGTGTTTTGGTCTCGCGGCAATATAATGTTTCTCCCCGCTGTAGTGGTAGTCGTAGGCTCAATAATTGGAGCCAGAATAGGTAGTTTAATGTCTTTGAAGACAAAGCCACTGTGGCTAGAAATTGGGCTTTCATTATTCATTGTGATTCTCGCAATAATTGTGCTGGTTAAAGCAATATGATGACTGGAGAAGGTTGCATAACTGTGAAGATGTATTTTGCCCCCTCCCCGAACTCTGCGGCAACTTCGTTGCCTTGCCCTCACCTCGTTCGGGTCATATAACAGTAACAGCGGATAAAAGGGAAATCTTTAATTTCCCCAAATTGCCTTCGGCAACTTCAAATACACGCGGAACTGTAGTGTGGAATTCCTCATATAGGAGGAGGATGAAATGATGAAATTGCGTTGGATATGTATCAAAGGGTTCAGGTCAATTCGCAAGATTAACTTTAGATATGGACGACTTTATGTGCCTTATTGGTCAAAATAATCATGGGAAGTCGAATAAAATATCTTTTACGCCCTTAATTTGTGTTTCTCTCGTCGGGGAGGAAAGGAGTGACACCTGAAATCTTCTTTCGTAGTCCTACCGAAGCAATGGATGAAATAATCATCGAAGGACAGTTTGAAGAACTATCAGAATCAGAAATGCAGAATTTAGGTCCTTGGACTGTGGAAGGAACACTTACTGTTTGCAAAAAAATATTGGATTGGAGACGACGGAAAACCGCAAGTTTCATACGAAGCTTTAGTGGGGCTACCAAGAGAGGAATGACTCCGGGAGGATTTTAGTGATTATTCAAATAGAGATACAGTTTCAAACTTGCCAATTAGCGAATTTTTGCATGAAACTGGCTATATAACCAAACGAATCTACAAAGAAGCTGTAGAAAGGTATATTCAAACGCATAAGGATGAGATTGAATGGGTGCAAGAGAGGCGTGTAAACCCTGCTGGGTACAAACAGGTTTTCATAGGTGTTCGGATAAGAGATGGTGATTCCAACTTTGTGCCTTTGATACTCTTTTAAGAAATACTGCATGAGAGAGTGGACTTATCATAAGGGAGCGTAAAATTGACCCGGTTATTCTTTTCTGGATGTTAACGCTCGGATTTGGTACAACATTTACCTCGGCCAGGGATGCAATCCAAATATCAAACGAGAGAGGCTGATGGATAGATGGATTACTTAACCGAACACACATGAAGGCTGGATAGTTTCATGGTGGCAGGCAGGGGAGGGATAGGTGCAGTGCCAATAGGGACACCCCTACTTGCCGGTCCGGGTGCTATAACAGCTGTTATGATGATTATTACAATCATGGGGTCCTTTAAGTTACTTTAGTTACTTTATTCGCTATATTATCCGCTATCATTGCCACCAAGTAGATATTGGGACAGTCGGAGCGGATGTATCAGATAATGGGCACTGAAGGCTCGGAGGTCTTGAGTCGTGTGATGGGGATACTGGTAGCTGCTATTGCTATACAGTTCATCAGGTACGGGGTTGAGGGATGATTAAGGTTTAAAATTGAGATTCCGAAACTAATAATGAGGAAAACTGGATGGAATTTCCGCAGCCCACCTTCCGCTCAGCGGAGTTAGAGACTCCAGATTGGGGGGCTTCATGAAAATTGAAGGCGTTGTTATAGCGAAGTGTTTCACTAAATATAGATGTTTATACTTTTATCTCTTATTATTTGCCCCTCTTATATTTATACAATGCATAAGCTGATAAGGGACCCGATACATGGATATATAGAGATAGATGAGCTCATTACTGCATTATTAGACACCGTGGAGATGCAACGGTTGCATCGGATAAAGCAGTTAGGCTTCTCTTACCTCGTTTATCCCGGTGCGAATCATACAAGATTCGAACACTCGCTCGGCACTTACCATCTCATGAATCTCATCCTTGATAGATTCGCAATTGCAAGAGAGAGAGAGCAGGAGCTCCGTGTCGCATCTCTTATCCACGATGTTGGACATGGTCCGTACTCGCATGTGATAGAGCCTCTAATAAAGAAATTCACCGGTAAAAGCCATGAAGATATCGAAGACATCCTCTTCAGCCATGATGAAGATAAAGATGAAGGCGGAGAATCAACTCATATAGCAGATGTCATTGCTAAATATCACCTGGACGGGCACAAGATATTGGGCTTTATAAAGGGAGATGCGAAGGGCGCTTTTTCTAAGATCCTGAATGGCGAGATAGATATAGATAAGATGGATTATCTGGTACGAGACTCATTCTATACAGGTGTGGCTTATGGCGTGGTGGACAATATGAGGCTGATTCAGGGATTGGATTTCTTTAATGACCATCTGGTAATAACAGAGAAAGGATTGCTGCCCGCAGAGTATCTCCTCTTCTCTCGATTCCTCATGTATCCCTCGGTTTATAGTCATCACACTACGCGAATAGCACAGTTGATGTTCGCGCGGGCTGTGGAATCTCTCATAGAGTCGAGCCCCTCGCCACGTGACTATGCACTCGCATTACGAGTAATGGACGATTATGAGATAGATACGATGCTGCGCAACGCCGGTGGCTATCCTGAGGCGATGATAACCCTGATTAACGAGCGGCGATTGTTCAAACGTGCATTATACATACAGTTGAATAGGCTGGAGAAGAACCGGATGGAGGAATTGAGGGAAGAAGCCCGGGTGAAGGAATTGGAGATGGAGATAAGCAAGCGAGCGGGTGTGGATGAGAAATATCTCATACTGGACGTCCAGAGAGACATAGGAGAATTTTTAAAAGAGAGCGAAGCGCAGGTAGTTATACACAATGAGATAAGAAGTTTGAGTGATGTTTCTGAACTTGTGAAGATGCTCAATAAGGCGTCCCATGATTTTCGTAGATTGGGTGTTTACACACCCATGAGGTATCGAGCCGCTGTGAAGAGAGCGGCAGAGGCAATATTATGCCATTAAGAGAAGCTATGCTGTATAAGCGTGAGAATGAAAATGTAAATGCAAAGGTGCGTTGCAATGTTTGCGCGCATCAGTGTCTCATACCAGAGGATGGGTTCGGGATATGCCGGACGAGGCAGAATAGGGCTGGAAAACTTTATACACTCATCTATGCTGAAGCTTCTTCTTTTAATGCAGACCCGGTGGAGAAGAAGCCTCTGTATCATTTCTATCCTGGCAGTTATGTCTTCTCGCTTGGTACGATCTCATGCAATTTTCACTGCAAGCATTGTCAGAACTGGAGTATCTCAACTGCACGCCCGGGTGATATCCAGACATTTACGATATCTCCGGAAGAAGCAGTCCGACGAGCGAAGCAAGCCCACTGCAATGGTATCGCATGGACGTATAACGAGCCGACGATATGGTTTGAATACACCTATGACTGTGCCAAACTGGCGAAAGCCGAAGGACTTTACACCGTTTATGTGACCAATGGTTATATCAGTGAGGAGGCTTTGAATGAAATAGCACCATTCTTAGATGCTGTGAATGTGGATGTGAAGGCATTCTCCGATTCCTTCTATAAACGGGTCTGTGGCGCACGGTTAGAGCCCGTACTGGAGACCTGTAAACGGGTGCTTGATAAGCAGATACATCTTGAACTCACATACCTGATTATACCTGGTTATAACGACACCAGGGAGGAGATAAGGCAGTTCGCGGACTGGGTAGCAGGGTTAAGTACAGCAATACCTCTGCATTTCTCAAGGTTTTATCCCGCGCATCTGATGCTTGATGTGCCACCAACCCGGATTGAGACTTTAGAGATGGCTCATGAGCTCGCTAAAGATGCGGGTATCGAGTATGTATATCTGGGGAACATCCCGGGGCATCAATATGAGAATACATACTGCCCTGGATGTGGCGAGTTGCTCATCCTCCGTATGGACTATCGTGTGAAGCGAAGAATAAGAAGCCCCAGATGCCCCGCTTGTGGGCGTGATATAAACATAATACTGTGATTGTGATACTCACGATATCTCCCTCTCTTTTATGTATGTCCCCACCTTCAATTTATCTACCATGTATTCACAGGCTCTGAATGCATCCTTACGGTGCTTCGAAGCTACGAGAACGAGAACGATACCCTCACCCACTCTCAAACGCCCCTTGCGATGTACAACCTTCACTGCTTCAATCTCGAAACTCGCCAGAACATCCCGTTTCAATCTCTCCAGCTCGTCCTCGTCCCTCACTTCTACTTCCATGCCCTTTATCCCCGCTCCACCACGGACCACGCCCAGGAAGGTGACAATAGCCCCTATATCCCCACTTCTCTCCCTTCTTACTTCTTCTACGAACTCTTCAATTGTTATTGTTATGTCCGACTCTGTTATCACAACCCCCTCCTTCTTTATATAGAGGATTTATCTCTTCTATGAGTATATAAATGATAAATGAGTACTGAGCGAATACCCTGGGACGATTATTGGATGAGCATTGTAGAGGACGTGGCGAAGCGTTCTACATGCTTAAGAAGGCAGATAGGCGCATTGGTGGTCAAGAACAATATTATAATATCCACGGGCTATAATGGTGCACCAAAGGGATTTCCTCATTGTCTTGACGTCGGGTGCCGACGCGATAAGTTGAAGATCGCATCGGGAGAGAGGCATGAGGAGTGCATAGGCGTTCATGCAGAGCAGAATGCGCTACTCCAGGCAGGCAGAGATGCAGAATGCGCTACTCTATATGTGAATTCATATCCCTGCAAGATCTGTGCCAAACTGATAATAAATGCGGGTATAAAGCGCGTGGTGATGTCAGGCGAATATAGTGATAGGGAAGGATTGGAGTATCTACGCCGTGCTGGTATAGAATTGACTTTTCTATAGTGGAGTGGGGAGTGTAGAATGTGTGCAGTTACCGATACCGAATATGGAAATCCCGAAACTCGCCTGTATAGTCCTCCCATCTCACTTCCACAGATGATACCTTCGCCGCTGGCGGGCCATAATGACAGAACTCAATCAATTCATCCACCTTGTTCTTATCTCCCTCGAAGACCGCTTCAACCCTGCCATCGCTAAGATTCCTCACCCAGCCCTTCACTCCCCTCAAGTTCGCTTCATCTCTCGTTGCGTATCGGAATAGTACACCCTGTACTCGCCCTTTTATGAATACGTGCGCCCTTACTTTTTGTGCGCCCTCTTCCATTTTATCTCTGTCACTCTCTATAAGCCTGCTCATATATATTCAATCATATAACAAAAGAATAGAAGAATAGAAGCGATGATAAGGGTATGTATACTCCAGATAGAAGGTACGAACTGTGAATTTGAGACCTGTCTCGCTTTCGCTCGACTGGGCGCTTCGGCTGAGATAGTGCATCTCAACCAATTGACAGGCGCAGTGAAAGAGCGGGACAGGAGGAATCTTGCTGATTACGACCTGCTGGTGATTCCCGGAGGATTCTCCGCGGGTGATTATGTACGCGCTGGTGCGATATTTGCAGCACGATTGAGAGGCAGTCTGGGCGATGAGATAGAGGAGTTTGTAACGGAGGGAAAACCCATATTGGGTATATGCAACGGATTCCAGGTACTTGTGGAACTCGGGCTGCTACCCGGTACTGACGATGGTGTGCGCGCAGTATTGACAACGAACAGTTCTGCACATTTTGAATGCCGCCCCACACTCATAAAGCATGAAAACCGTGGCAAATGCATCTTCACACGCGGTATAGAGCATGGCTCCATATTGAAGATGCCATGTGCACATGCCGAGGGTAGGTTCTTCATTGCGAATGAGAGATATGTACAACGCATGGAGGATAACGACCAGATAGTATTCCGGTATGTGGACCCGGATGGCAATTATGCATCCTATCCCTGGAATCCTAACGGTTCTATTTACAATATCGCCGCGATCTGCAATCAAGAGGGGAACATACTGGGTTTAATGCCACATCCTGAGCGTGCTTTTTATTCATGGTTGGATTCTGAGTGGTGGAGAAGGGAGGGAGAGGGGAAGGGACGGGGGAGAAGGGGAAAGAAAAAGCCTTCATACGGCGATGGAAAAAGGATATTTGAGTCCGTCCTGGATCATCTTCAAGCTCATGTTTATATGTGATGCTATCCTTTATTGTGATAGGAGATAGGATAATAGGAGAAGGGGTGTGAGTACAACTGGCGCACAAGAGATCAAGAGATAAATGGAAGGCGAAGCAATGGTATACAGTTTTGGCACCGAAGATGTTTGGCGAGGTGAAGGCAGGGGAGACAGTGGCAGATGAGCCTTCAAAGCTGATAGGTAGACGGATAGAGATGACTCTTGGAGACCTCACGGGGAAGATGATAAAGAATACAAACCTGAAGTTGTTACTGGAGATTGACGATGTCAATCACACAACGGCTTATACAAGGTTCATAGGACATAAGATGGATACTGGCTATTTACGGAGTCTGGCGAGGAAAGGGATCTCAAAGATAGACTCCAATATTGATGTCATAACGAAAGACGGCGAGAAGCTGCGGGTAAAAACTTCTTGCTTCACGCTGAAGAAGGCGAGTGAGGCGCAGGTGAAGCAAATAAGGAAGATGATGGAGGAGATAATTATAAATAGAGCAAAAACATTGGAATTAAGCAAGTATATCCAGGAGATAATTCTGGGGAAGTTATCATCTGACATATACAAAGTTGCGAAGAAGATATACCCACTGAGAAGGGTTGAGATAACGAAGACAGAGCGTTATGGGATGCAAGAGAAAGAGGAGAGGAGATGAAGATAAAGTTCCTTGGCGGTTGCAATGAGGTTGGTCGTTCTGCGATACTGATTGATGATAAGATAGTTATGGATTATGGACTTAGACCGTCCGAGCCACCAGAAGTACCAATTGAGAGTGCTTTCCCCAAGTCAGTTATCGTATCACATGCGCACCTTGACCACTCGGGTATGGTACCGAGTTTAATGCCTGAGCACAAGAAGCGGGTGCCTGATGTGTATCTGACTCCAGTAACACGGGATTTGACTCAGCTCCTTGGCAGGGATACGATAAAAGTAGGCAGGGAGCAGGGTTTTAGTTTCTTTGATGAAGGCAATATCCGGAGAATGGACCGGCATACCCACCCGGTGAATTATGGCGAGCGGATTATACTAGACGGTTCTGATTATGATGCAGAATATGAGGTCATATTATATAATGCAGGGCATATACCAGGTAGCTCTTCTGTATACCTTAAGAAAGAGAGTGAGGATATAAGCCTCTTCTACACGGGCGATATAAAGCTGGGTGCAACTCGGTTGATAAACAGTGCTCAACCTGCTGAATACCCACAATCTGATATCTTACTGATAGAGAGTACATACTATGGCAGGGAACACCGCGACAGGAAGGAGCTGGAGCGTGAATTTGTTGATTCTATAAAAGAGACGGTAGAATCTGGAGGTAATGCGATTGTGCCCTGTTTCGCGGTAGGCAGGACGCAGGAAATAGTGATGATACTCCATTCTTACGGAGTTACACCGTATGTGGATGGTATGGGTCTGAGTGTATTCTCCCTGTTCAAGCACCATCCAGAATTTCTAAAGGATGCGAAAGCGCTAAATGATGCCTTTGCCGATGCAATCTTTGTGAACTCGAAGAAGCGCAAGAAAGCTCTCTCTGAACCTTCTGTTATTGTCACTACCGCCGGTATGCTCAATGGAGGACCGGTGCTATATTATCTGAAGAAGATACATGAAGATCCGAGGAGCAAGGTTCTCCTTACTGGTTATCAGATAGAGGGTACAAACGGCAGGCGATTAGTTGAGCAGGGCTGTGTAGAGACGAATGGGGAAGTGATGAAGGTGAATGCGAATGTGGAACAGTATGATTTCTCTGCACATGCAGGCGACTCAGAGTTGAAGGAGTTGGTGTCCCGGTTCTGCAATTCGGGTACAGAGATTGTATTCCCGGTGCATGGTGAGCACACAGAGGAGTTCGCATCATGGACAAGGGATAAATTTGGATGTGAAGCAATCGCACCGAAGAATGGAGAAGAGTTTATAATAAAATAGTTTCAGTCCTCAGCCTCAGTCTCATATATATTGATATCGCGTGTATCGTATCGCGCCGGTAGTGTAGTGGTATCACAGGGGCTTGCCAATCCTCTTCTGAGAGGGGGAAGGAGGAGTAAAGAGCCTCTAACCCGGGTTCGAATCCCGGCCGGCGCATGTCTGCATGTCTATATCTGCAGCTCTGCAGCATCACCATATCCAATAACCTCGCCGATAACGACACCGTTTAAAGGATCCTTTTCCCCACGCAGTCTCTTGCTTCTGCTTCTACCTCTTCTATTTCCTCTACTTCCTCGCTGTTGTTAATCTTTCCATTCATGAAATTTCTCAAATGTATACCACTGCATCTCTTTGGATGAGCCAGTCGCCGAAGAGACCACAGTCATTAACAAATAATATGAGATTGCCAAAATAGAATTAAATTAAAGTATAGGAACGCAATTTGATTAGATATTAGATTATCAATCCCATCTCAATCGTGATATCCATGAGAGTGGAGATAAACACCAGAGACCTGTACCCGATGCAGGAGGAAATAGCATCAAAGGCGATAATAGAGGACCAGCTAAGAGCTTTGAGCCTTGTGGCTGGTGCAGACCAGGCTTTCTTCCGCGAAGCTACAAACGGAAATACAGAGGGGCGAGAGATAATGATATCTGCAGTTGTAGTGCTCGAATATCCTTCAATGAAGTTCCTCTACCATTCGAGTGCGATGATGCCCGTTGACTTCCCTTATATCCCCGGACTGCTGTCTTTCCGTGAAGCACCGGCGATAATAGAAGCGTTCCACAAACTGGATAAGAAGCCCGACCTGCTCTTAATAGACGGATGCGGAATAAACCACCCCAGATTCGCGGGTTTAGCTACCCATGTAGGTGTTTTACTGGATATACCCACCATAGGTGTGGCGAAGAACATTTTGTGTGGCTCAGGCGCTATTCCCAGCAAGCCAGGCGAAGCCAATTTGATAAGGTATCATGGTAGAGAAGTTGGATATTACCTCAAGAGTAAGAAAGGCTGCAGACCGCTTGTCGTCGCACCCGGGCATAAGGTATCACTTGATACCTCGCTCACCATCGTAAAGAGCTGCATCCGAAAGTATAAACTGCCAGAACCCACAAGGCTCGCACATCTCTGTGTAAATAAACTGAAGAAGGATGAAATTCGCAGGCTCACTACTACAGGATAGCGAAAAGGCAATATATGAGATAATAGGTGTGCCTTTTGATGATAATGCCACCATTAAAGGTGCGAGCAACGCTCCTGAGATGATAAGGAGGGCATCACAACGGCTTGAGACTTTCATGTGGCACAATAAGCTCGAACTCTCTGATTTACTATATTATGACTGTGGAGATTTGCATGATATTACAGACCTGGACATTGATACAGGAAAGAGGAAGATATTCATAGGTGGTGATCATTCCATATCATACCCGCTCTTCAAGTATTATTTCGAGCGGCAGGAGCTAACAAGGGTAGTGGTTATAGATGCTCACGCTGACTTCAGGGATGTTTATATGGGTAACAGATTCTCCAATGCCTGTGTAATGCGCCGGATAGCGGAGTTAGCAGGGGTTGAAAACGTGATAGAGATTGGTGTTCGCTCTGCCTCATGGGAGGAGTACGAATTCATGAAAAACCGTGTAAGAATTCTCGATGTTGATGTTGATGATACGCCAGAGGAACTGGAACTGGAGGGGAAACTGTACCTCTCTATTGATATTGATGTGCTCGATCCGGGTATAGCACCAGGGGTAGAGTATCCAGAACCATGTGGGATGTCACTGGAAGCTCTGATTAGATTGGTGCGCAGGATAATAAAGAGAGGTGATGTGGTTGCATGTGACATCGTGGAGGTGAATCCACAACTGGACATCAAGAATGGAATTACATGCCTGAATGCCGCGAAGCTCGTATTTGAGGTGCTCGCTTCTTACTGGCTGAGGGATCATACCACGTCCAGGGAGAATCCAAGCCACTTAGCACCATAGGTGAGCATACCCGATGAGAGGACATCAACACCCGTAGCTGCAAATTTGCTCACATTGCTCAGGTTTATCTCACCAGAAGCTTCCAGGATCAAGCCAGTACCAGTATCAGTACCAGTACGAGTGTGGAACCCATGCTCCTCAAGCAGTTGCACACCCGCCTTCACATCCTTCGCGGACATGTTGTCGAACATGATGATATCAACATCCAGTTCTGCTGCTTTCAGAGCATCCTCTATGCTCTCAACCTCAACTTCTATCTTACGTGTGAAGCTGACCTTCTCTTTCGCCTTCTTTATTGCATTCTCCAGCCCCATGAGCTTTATGTAATTGTCCTTTATTATTACCGCTTCATAGAGTCCGAACCTGTGGGGATCGCCACCACCGATGGCTATCGCCTTCTTCTCATATTTCCTGAAGCCAGGCGTTGTCTTACGGGTACCAGCCACTCTTATCCGTGCATTTGCTCGCCTCGCCTCCCTCACAAATCTGTCGGTTAGCGTGGCAATACCGCTCATCCTGCCCAAGAAATTGAGCACAAGTCGCTCTGCCTTCAGTATCTTCATGCCTGCACCTTGCACTCTCAGGATTACATCCCCTTCTTTTATTCGCGCTCCATCCTCAAATTCCGTTGCACAAAGGACACCGAGATAATTAAATATCTGCTTCACCTCATCCAGACCCGCAAGCACACCGCCCTCCTTCACTTCTATCTCCGCTTTACATTCCGCCTCCGGGACTATCTCCTCATAATCCTCATGCCCCACATCCTCTTCCAGGAACGCTTCTATCTCCTTCAGCAACATCTACTTGCAAGAATAACTTTACCTTTACCTTACTTCTTACTTATAAGATAAAGAAAGTTAATAAGATGGCAGATAGCATGGTCATGAGAGTGGGTGTAGTCGGCTGTGGCGCGATAGGAACAGAGATATGCGATGCGATAGACCATGGTGTGCTGGGGAAGGAGCAGGGGATGGAGCTGAAATTCCTGATTGACAAGCATCCTGAGCGGATAGAGAAATTAATTAAGCGCTTGAAGAGGAGACCGGGAATAACAATGACAGGAAGCGAAGGGCTAACAGAGATTCTGGATGAGGTGGACCTGGTGATAGAATGTGCTTCGCAGGATGCGGTACGTGAGTTTGTGATTCCAGCACTGCATGCAGGTAAGGAAGTGATGATAATGAGCGTAGGAGCGTTGATATGTGATGAGGGGCTATTCGATGAGATTATAGGTATTGCAAAAGAAAAGGGTTGCAGGGTTTATATCCCATCAGGGGCAGTTGCAGGTATAGATGGTTTGAAATCGGGTTCTATTGGCGGTATCCATAGTGTGTCGTTAACGACGAGGAAGCCACCACAGGGATTTGAGAGTAATGTCTATGTCAAGGAGCGGGGGATAGACCTGAGCGAGATAGAGAACGAAGAGACTCTTTTTGTGGGACCAGCGAAGGAAGCGGTACGGTATTTCCCGGAGAACGTGAATGTAGCAGCTTCTTTAAGCATCGCTGGTATAGGTCCTGACGCGACGAAAGTGAAGGTCGTTGCAGATCCATTTGCTACGGAGAATGTACACGAGATAGAGGTGATAGGGGAATTTGGTAAACTGATGGTGCGTGTAGAGAATGTGCCATCACGAACGAACCCAAAGACGAGCCATTTAGCTGCTCTTTCTGCTATTGCCACTCTCAGAGGTATAGTATATCCCGTAAGGGTGGGTACTTAGTACCAATATCATATCCAAACTTCAGTCTTTTCAGCCTTTATAGTTTAGTCGTATGAGTTGTGGTATCTCACCCCATTTTGCAAGTACATCACGGTATATTATGAGCGCGCCTTTAATACCTGGTACATGAGAGATAGTACGAAAGGACTCAGGCAAGGTATGAGGAGTATCACCCCTGACGGAATTGCTGAGTGCAGTTGCAGCAGCATCTGAGAGAGACGCGCTGTCGCTCAGTACCGTTGCCGCGTCAGCGTATCCAAAATTTATAGAATGCCCAACAGTCCCCGATGAGGTACATATACCGATAAGCGAAGATGACGGTCTAATTCTGAGTGCAATACGATTTGAGAATGGGCTGTTACCCGCATAAATACCAACAAGCACCTCTCTATCATTTATCAATGCGACGTCACCTCCGTTGTCCACCACCGCATGAGTGGCACCAGCATCGTGCATAGCTTCCACTGCCAGTTCTGCCAATGTACCTGCAACTGCGGACATCGGTCCTATACCGAACTTTGAGGATGCTTCTATCATCCGCTGCACCACCTCTGGTATCTTCCCTCCCTCTCTATCTTCAATATGACAGTGATAAGGCTCGAGGGTGACGAGGAAGAAGGGATGCCACCGTATGAACCTTTCCAGCTCCTTTCTCTGTTCCTTTAGCTGCTGCTTCGCTATCTCTATATATTCCCTGTCGTCTGCAGTAATCCATACAGAGGTCTCTTTCAATACGAAATGCTCCCTCATTGATTATATTTACAGTATAGTATCCGCTTTGCGGAAATGATAGAGGCAATCCCCCTTTCCTGCTTACAGCTTATACATTACCTACTGCTATTCGCACAAGATCGTATATGTGGAGCGATAATATATCCATATATGGTGCGAATACACCAACAGCTCTGAGAATAAAAGCTACGAAGAAGATAATGGAGAATATCGCGGTTATCGTCAGTGGAACGAGCATGAATATCGGTGCCTCCTTCATTTTGGGCTCTTTGCCATCCCCATCCTCTGGCTCTTTGAAGAATGCTGTATGTATAATCGGGAAGAAATAAACGACATCCAGCAAGGATGCAATCAGTAGCGTAAACAAGAATACTATCATTACAGGCGAATACGTCAGCGATGCCTGATACGCACCTAAGCAAAGATACCACTTGCTTATGAACCCGACCACTGGCGGAATCCCGCACATACCCAATGCCCCCACTGAGAATGCCAGCATCGTTATCGGCATTGCTCTACCTATACCAGCCATCTCACTTATGTTCTTCTTACCCGAAGCTACCATTATCGCACCCGCACACATGAATAGAGTAATCTTCATGTATCCGTGGAAGGGTATATGCATCATCGCTCCTCTAATTCCATCCTGCGTCAATAGCGCGGCACCCAGAATAATATATGAGAGCTGATTTATCGTGGAGTACGCCAGCCTTCTCTTCAGGTTGTCCTGCGCAATTGCGAATAGATTAGCAACTATCATTGTGAAACCCGCAATACATGCGAGTATCAGCCCGAGTCCGAGCGAGTTCATCAGGTCCACACCATAGATGTAACATACAATCCTGACAATCCCGAACACACCCGCCTTGACCACTGCAACGGCATGCAGTAGCGCACTCACGGGCGTTGGCGCAACCATAGCAGTAGGCAGCCATGAATGGAAAGGCATCCATGCCGCTTTCATGAACCCCAAGAGGAAACAGAAGAAGCACACTGTCAGTATCAACTTATGCGTGGGCGCCAGCGCACTCAACGCCTTTATACCACCATTTGTGAAATCGGTAGTACCGGTCAGCACATAGACCATTATCACACCAAATAGAAAGAATACACCGGCAGTCATCAGATACGCAAGGTACTTACGTCCCCCACTTATCGCTTCTGGAGTCTGGTCATGCGCCACCAGTGGATAAGTTGAGACCGTGAGTATCTCGTAGAATATATACATCGTTATCAAATTCCTTGATAACGCAACTCCAATCGCACCGAGGATAGCAAATGCGAACGAGAAGAAATATCGAGTTTGGGCATGCTCGCGCAATGAACGCATGTACCCGATAGAATAGAAAGAGACGAGTATCCAGAGAGAAGAGGAGGTGAGAGCGAAGATGAGCCCAAAAGCATCCACTCTAAATCCTATCTTTAAGTATCCAGAGAGAGAATCCCTGAATATCGTCTGGAATAGAACGCAATCAAGAACATCACCACTCAAGACTGTATGTATCATGGAGAATATAAGCGAGAACATTGCCAACCCTGCCGCTATCGTCCACCCCTCTCTTATGTTCGGATGCTTCCCGAAGAGCAGTATCAAGGGAGCAGCAAAAGCCGGGCATAAAATGGCTAATAACGGTATCAGTGATTCCACCATCACGGCATCACCCCCGTGCATAAATTCGTTAATGGCTCTATCAATGGCGTTGCGAGACTGGTAAGCCAGAAGAGCCCGGCAATGATGCATAATGCGGCGAAGATGAACATAGGTATCAGCATGCTATGGGGGATTTTTTTCTCATCCCTTGTACCTCCATCTAGCTCTGACTCTGGCTCCTCATGCAGAAGGTATATCCGCTCGATCAGTCTGCCGAAATAAACAAGTTCAAGCAGACTGTTCAGCAGCAGTACGCCCGCAAATGCATAATTGTATGTCTCCAATGTCGCTACCATAAGAAACAGTTTCGTTGCGAACCCTACTGTTGGAGGTATACCAATCATTGAAAGCGCAGCTATTGTGAAGACCGCACTTGTATATGGCATTCGCTTGCCCAGCCCTCTGAACTCCCTTATGTCCCGTAAACCCGCCTTATAAATGAACGCGCCAGCTACAAGGAACAGACAGCCCTTCATTAAGGTATGGTTCAATATGTGTGCTACGGCACCGAAGAAACCCCAGGTGGTGGCTGGCGCTAAACCCATACCCAGCACGATGTATCCTATCTGTGAGATACTGGAATATGCAAGCATACGCTTGAAGTTGTTCTGTGCTATCGCGAGTACCGAACCCGCGATTATTCCTATCACCGCTACCCAGCAGATTGCCAAATCCATACCTATATAAGCCTTGACGAAATCGAGCGTGAATACAGAGAATATAACTCTGATCAATGCATAGACAGAGATATGTGACATCGTTGCTGCTATAAATGCGCTCACTGCTGATGGCGCGTACGTGTATGCATCGGGCTGCCATAGATGGAGTGGGAATAACGCCATCTTTATACTCATACCTATGATGAAGAATACAAATGCAGCCTGTACCATCCTGTTACCGTATAGGGGCGGTAATAGACGCATGAGGTCTTCCATGTTCAACGAGCCAGTCACTGCATAGAGGAATCCTACACCCAGGAGATAGAAACAGGCACCTATGGAACCCATTATGACATAATTGTAGCTCGCTTTCAATGCCCGTCCACCTGCAGCTGCTATCAATGCGTATGCCGCCAGGGAGGATATCTCTAGGAATACATAGAGGTTAAACATATCCCCGGTCACTGTTATACCACACAGCCCGGTAATAAGGAGCTGGAATAAGACATAAAATGAGACTGTCTTCTTTGCTGGCAATTCACTCTGTACACTACGCCAGGAATATATCGCAACCAGTAGGGATGCAAATAGAAGTATAAGCAACACGTATGCATTCAATACATCTACCACATACTCGATACCCCATGGAGGTGCCCATCCACCCAGCCAGTAATGTATCGTTCCCCGTGTCAGGACATGGTACAGGATGAAGAGAGCCAATATCAACTGGAAAGTAATGGTTGCAATGGATATGAAACAGCTGCTCTTCCTGTTCAGCCAGCCTGCAACCAGTATAGTATATGCGGAGATCAGCGATACCGCAACTACCAGTATTGGAAATTGTTCGATCATTCCTTCCACCCTCGTACTCTACTCGATCCTACCCACTTATCCTATCATAGCCGATTATTTAGCCTATTTCCCTACTTTCTACTTATAAGTGTATAATCCAGTTCATAGGCGAAATCATATAAATGCTTTTCGGTTTTTACCTGCCAATCACCAATCACCAATCACCAGGGCACTTCTTTCATGCCCAGTTTGAAGCCTGCGAAATTCGTGAGCAGATGCAGCAGAGGCGTAATAAGGATGACCACGACCATCACATCAGCAGAGAAGTTGGAAGAGAACCAGTCACGGGCGACAAGAAATAGAAGCAACCATGCCCCACCTACAAAATCCAGCTGGTCCACCACGGGTAGAGGAGCACCTCTTCCCAGTCCCAGTCGCCTCTTCACAAAGCTACCCATCATATCACCGAGCATTGCACCTGCGGATAGAGCCAGCAATACAATAATGAAGTACGGGAAAGAGCCAAAAGAGCCGTTATAAAGATGCTGGAGCAAGCCGCAGAGAAAGCCCGCAGAGCAGCCTTTGAACAGCCCTTCAAAAGTCTTACCGTCGCCAAGCAGCCGGTTTCTACCCAGATGAACGCCCCTGTCTATCGGTATCTTGCCACCGAAGAACGCTGCACTTGCATTCGTTATATATGCAGGGAGCATAAGCCAGATCGCGGTACCAACTATGGTCTCTATCGTCATAATCATAATTATGAAACGCAATGCCGGGGGCGGGGTTCGAACCCGCGACTTCGGCATTATGAGTGCCGCGCCCTAACCAACTAGGCCACCCCGGCTCTTCATTTTTCACTTATATCCATCGCCCACCGCCAGCTCTCTGCGCAGATCGCCCATCGAAGCGACACGCTCCGCAACCGCGTCATGCTGGTGGATGCTCTCCTCGTTTATCTGCCTTATCGTGATGATAGAATCGTCAGGAAGCTCAGTAAAACTCTCTACCACTCGCTTCGCCATCTCACGAACACAATCTTCAACGAACATCGGCTTCTTATGCGCTATCTCTACCACCTTCGCCTCATCCGGGCGTTTCAGTATCTCATACGTCTTTGCACTCATCGAACGCTCTATTATCCTTATTATCTTATCCATTGGTACTTTAATATCATCTTCCACCTCTATCATGATTATTCCCTTCCCTCTCTGGTTATGCGTTGGCATCGGAACCATACGCAGAAAAGTCTCTATCTTCTCTTCGCCCATTCCCAGCTTTCTCAACTCCTCCACCGCTTGCTCCTTTATCAATTCCTGTGCGCATGGGCAGGTTGTCACTCCTGCTACCTCCGCGCCTATTATCTTCTTTATTTGCACCTTTGAATGAGTGCGATATGCCCTCGCTTCTGCATGGATAATCACAGGCTCCTGACAGGAGATCTTCATCTTCGGCGTCTTCCTCTTTAACATATATTCACTCTTCATGCCTACTTCCGCAGTGGTAGCGTACTCATGAAGTAGTAGTAGCCGCTTTGCTACCTCGCTGCACAGCTCCTCAACCTCATATATCGGCGTGTTAACCGCCTCTTCCAGCACTTCATACATCGCTTCAAAGTTCCTCGATAGGTTCGCACCCTTTATATCACTTGGAAGGTCAACGAAGATATAGAAGTCTGAGATGAGGATAACGGGTCTTTTGCCTCCTGCTCTTGCCACCTCCACCAGTTTCTTTACATTCTTCACTCCAACTCGCGTCAGATTTATCCTTATGTCAGGACTGCTTGCCTGCACATCCGGTAGTTGCAACGACATGTATCTATACTCCTCCCTTAACTTCTTGACCTTTTTATTTTAAAAAGATGCAAGAAAAGCTCGGCGGTGGTAGGAGCGAGTATGAGAAGGATAGATTGACAACAGGGATTCTACCAGGAATCTGGA
>Ga0190333_1000021_pt1 | contig 30444 bp, 33 predicted proteins | sample 48720467_MG_FD_161676 | JGI IMG/M metagenome (GOLD analysis project Ga0190333, IMG submission 161676) | Hydrothermal vent sediment bacterial communities from Southern Trench, Guaymas Basin, Mexico - 4872-04-6-7_MG | ecosystem: Environmental > Aquatic > Marine > Hydrothermal vents > Sediment ... | reverse complement strand
GAAGAGGTATGGCATTAAATAAGTCCACTTGGCAAATATTGTCTCTTAGTAGTTTGAATGCGAGTACTGAATCAAGTTTATCGAGTTGTAGTACTATTGATTTGTCTTCTACTATACAGCTCGCATTAACTGTCGAGGCTCAGTATGCTTCTAATGCTTCGCATCCTGTACAGCTCAGGATATATACAGCTCAGAGTGATTGGGCTGATGTTGATACTGCACCTTATGGATACTTTGATAATGAATTAGCAACCGGCTCTACTGCTCGTGTAACTGTACCTATCTGTCCTGACCCGAAGTACATGCGAGTTACTGTATTGAATCAGGATAGTAAAGCTGTAAGTAATGTGAAGGTGTACGCTACTCAAGGTACTGTGTAAATGGCTAAATACTCTCTGCCTCAGCCAATACCATTGCCTAATCCTTATTCATTATTTAGGGGTTTCAATTTCATTAGACCTATTAGGATAGAGAATTCTGGTACAGCGCTTAGAGATTATCAAGTTAAGATTACACTTACTCAAGATAATTTCCCGTTTGAAAAATGCAGACCCGACGGTTCTGATATTCGATTTAGGGCTGACTCTGGTGAAACAGTCTCCTATTGGATAGAATCCTGGAGTAATAATCAAGCTATCATTTGGTGTAAAATTCCCTATATTCCTGAAGATAGTTCTTCATTGCTATGGATGGTTTATGGTAATCCAACTGCTGGGTCTCAGAGTAATCCTGATGCGGTATTCGATTTCTATGATGATTTTAATGGTGCTGAAATTGATACGGATAAATGGATAATTGATGATAGCACAGGATTTTCATTATGGGCTGGATTCCTTAAAGGCACTAATACGGCTGGGAGGTTACGTTCTAAAAAACAATTTACTGGTCCTTTGATAGCAGAGTCTCGACATAAAATCGATGTTTTTGCTACTCATGGTCATGAAGTATTAGGAACTTATGTTTCTTCCAGTAACGGATTTGGAGGTTTCCTGCCACATTCTAATACTATGTATTTTGCACTTGCTGGCAGTGTTTGGTATCAATACGATCCCTCCCCTGTGGTTACTCAATACAATTGGTGTTATTTTAAGATTCTTAATGATTATTCCGATAACTCTTATGAACGAGTAGAACAAGAAGGTACATCTAATTTCCATCAAGAAGACTTCAGTGTTTCTGTTGAATCCGAACCTATCGCATTAGGTAAACGTTATGATGATAATTTTGCAGGTGAGTACTATGAAGGATATTGGGATTGGATTCGGGTTCGTAAATTTGCATATCCTGAACCTCTTATAATTCTATAATTTAAATGGATAAAATTGAAAAGAAATGACTAAATATTTTCTTCCATCTCCATCGCCTTTGAGGCATCCTTACTCTCCGTTTCGTAATTTCAATTATATACATCCTGTTCATATTAAGGGGACTAATAAAGACTTAAGAGATTACCAAGTTAGGATAGTTCTTAACAGAAATAATTTTCCACTTGAAAAATGTAAATCAGACGGCGGCGATATTAGATTTAGAGACGAAACTGGGCAGAGTCTGCCTTTTTGGATAGAATCTTGGTCTGCAAACGAAGCAGTTATCTGGTGTAAAGTTCCTCATATCCCTGCTAATAGAACTAAGGAGATTTGGATTGTTTATGGCAATCCAGCTGCTATATCTGCAAGTGATGGAAGTGCTACGTTTGACTTCTTTGATGATTTTACAGAGTCTCATATTTATGTTAATTATTTTGCAACTAATGGTATTCATCAAGCTACTTATGATATTATTGGTCCAGCAGGAACTCATTATAATAGCAAAACCTTCATTGCATGGCAAGGAGCAAATTTAAATCCTTATGCAATAGAATATAATCACTTAACTCAAAGTTGGAGTCAGCAATACAAAGTTGGAGAAAATCCCTTAGGAAACGATGAACACGGCTGTCCTGCAATTCTTCGTGATGCTTCAGGCTATCTGCATGTGTTTTATGGTTCGCATGGTAATTCGGCATGTTCTGGAGATGCGTGTTATACTCAGCATGCTAAGTCTTCCAATCCTGATGATATTACTTCATGGGTGGATAAGGGTAATATAGGTCCTAAATATGGTACTTATTCAAAACCTGTTCTCGTTGGTTCAGATATTTATTTATTTATCAGGCGTGGAGTAGGAGGAAGTACGTATGAAGTGGAAACTTATATCAAATCTGAAGATAATGGTGAGACTTGGAGTTCTTACAATGATATAATCGATTTTGGAAACTATCAAAGTATATACACAGGAAAAGTTGAAGTGGAAGGAACATCCAAGATTCACATTTCTTGGTGCGATTATGATCATGGAGAGGATAAACGTCTCAATGCTTATCACGCTTATTTGGATTTATCTGATATGCATATGAAGAGTATGGATGGTACAGATTTAGGATCAGTAATAGACAAGAGTGATGCAGATGCTCATTGTCTTGTTTTTGATAGTGGAACTTCCTTTACAAATTTCCCGAAAGTACATTTAGATGCTAATGGTACTCCTTACATTATCTTTCTTCACGATGATAATGGTTGGAAATTTAAATTTACGAAGTGGAATGGAAGCTCATGGGATTCGCCTACCACGATAACTTCATCGGATTACTGGATAAATTGTTTTGATTTTATCGTTCATTCTTCTTCGAATATTGAAGCTTATTTAACAACAAGTGGATTGACCGGATGGGGTGGAGATATCGAAAAATGGACATGGGATGGTACATCATGGTCTAAGGTGGCTACAATTATAAGTGAAAGTGCAAATGGTAGAGCGCTTAATTATCCTGTAGTAGTACATAATTTTGATTCTGAACTTAAAATTGTATTTACCGAAGTTAAAGACGATTGGACTACATCTCTCAAAGTTTTTGCTTACGGAGATAATGGTTTTGTTCAAAGTAGCCATTCTGGTCTCGATCCTAACAAATGGGAAGTTCTTTCTTCTGGTGCAGGTTCTTATTCTATTTCTGATGGTATGCTTCATATAAACTTAAAAACAAATACAGGTTCTGAAAAAGCATTAACAATTAGAAATAAAAATGTGTATCCATATAGCCAGATTGATTCGTATATATTTGAAGGATACATCAAAGCTTATGGTACGTCATATGCTGAAACTTCATGGACAGAATCAGGACTTGCTGTTGGTCAGGAAGATAGTGAGGGACTAAACTGGAATGATAAATATTCTGTTGGTTGGGAAGGTCGTAATGATAGATTCGCTTTACATAGCTGGATAGGGAGTTTTCAATCTATCCCGCTTTCTGTTACTAATAATACGTGGTATCTCTATTATCTTCATATTAAGTCATCATCAGATGCAGATGCTTGCATCGGAGATACTTGTGCTGCTTCCACTTGGGATATTGGTGCTTCAACTAATTATAGACAAATATTGGGAGGACAAGGTAATGCTTATGTTGAGTACTGGATTGATTGGATTCGCGTTCGCAAATATGCTGATCCTGAACCGACTGTGATAGTGTAGTTTGATTTGTTTTATAATAAATAATGAAAAAATAGAAGAAAAATGTTTACAGAGAAGTCGGTAGTGGAAGGAGACAATTATAATGTCTACCCTCTTTTTGCGCCTCCTTCGTTTGAATATTCTATTGGTTTATTCAATACAGTCAAGACGACAACTCGCTCTAACAATCGTATCTATAGCTATTTTGCACTTCCTGAAGATGAACTACTGATAACTACTTCTCTTTCTATCTCCCCATTTTCATCTTCTGTTAGTGAATTAAGTGTAATTGAAAAATTATTAATAACTGAGCAGATATTTACAGATCTGATTTCTTTAACTATTGAGAGGTCAGTTGTTCCACAAATATTTGAAACAGTTGTTAAAGCAGATAATTACTATTATGCCTTTCCCAGCTGGTTATCTGCTACTACTCCATTAACTGTGGAGTGTCTGATTAACTGTTGTGATAATTTTAAATCAGAAAGAGATACGGTCTTATCTCAAATTTTCAAGATTGATGATGTATATTCGCTAATCAGAGATGGGAATTTATTAATTGATTTAATTCTTCATGATTCTTATTCTCAAGATGTCAATATGTTTTTCGATTTTTTACTATTCTCTTCTCTTGATTTTGATTCTTTTCTCTATCACACTTATGGAGAAACTATTTCAGATGTAATTAAGCCAACTGTTAGAAGTGAGAATTATTACGCATTTCCTTCTTGGTTACCTGCTGAACATCTATATTTAAAATTCACCCTCAGTTGTGGAGAATCCTATGAGCTAATTAATGAAGGTTTAATTTCAAAAGTATTCAAGCTGGATGATACACATTCAAGATTATATGAATCTGTAATCTCCTTTAGTTTATTATCCAATGAACTTTACAGTACTGAATCTCAATTGTTAAATATTGAATCCTTGCTATCCTCTCTCCACATTTATCTTTTCCTCTTTCATAAATACGAAAAAGGCATTATTGATACTATAAAACCAACAGTCAAATCAGAAAATTACTATGCTTATCCAAGTTGGGCGGGTCCGGAAGCTATAAGCTTATTAGTTTCAACATCACTTGGCTTTGCATCTCATTTCCAATCAATTAGAAGAGTACTCGATACTCTACTGTTAGCATTAAAAACTCATTATGTATTTCCTACAAATGTTCTTAACGTTTATCTTGCTTTGGGTTTGAATCCGAGAATTGGTAATTATACAAATTTAATATTTTATCTTCCATTTGCAATTCAATCTGATTTACAAACCATTTTTGATAGTTACATTAAACATAATCTCAATTTCAATATCTTTAGCAGTTCAATTAGGGATTTAAATGTACCTATAAATTTATTTTTGAAGCACATATCAAGTGCTTTTTCTACAATTAGTTTCAGTCAGACACTCAGTTCTTCATCAAAGGTTGTACTTGAAGGGATGTTAGAAACAATTGTGCCATTATCACTTAAGGATAGCTATAGCACTGAAGCTATAACTAAAGGTATACTTACAGTTACTACTGATGCGGCTTTTGTGCCAATCATACAAATGGTTTACGAATATTCTCTTACTGCTCCACTTATATTTTCTCCTATCCTAACAACTGTAAAGAAGTCTAAGGCTCTTATCAAATACCTAACCATAGATATTAAAAAATTCAATATTACTATAAATATAGAAACAATAGAGCGAGAGTGAAATGGTTGAAAAACGATATGAAATTGGTGATAGTATAACTTTCAAAATAGAAGTTCGGGATACGAATGACGAGTTAGCGGATCCTGATGAGATTTATCTTGACATTGTAGATTTCGATAACAATAAAATTATTGAAAATGAACCCATGGATCATAATGCAACAGGTGAATACTCTCTTGATGTTTATCTTTCAAATGCCTCTTTCCAACAAGGAGGTTATTATGCGGTAATACACGGTACATCAGAAGGCTATCATTTTTATGAAGAAAAATTCTTTTATGTAAATCCGAGTAGAAAGAAATGAGTGAATATGGAAATATTGAGGTAGTTAGGCAAATTTTAGAACTTGATGTTGGTGAGCAAGAAGAGAAACTCTTACATCTAAAAGATCTTGCCAATGTATGGTTAAATACGTTTTATCCTTCTGATGTTCTAAGTGAAGTAAGCACTGCCGCAAAGGATGCAGCTGTTAATTTCTATACAGCTTATTTATTTACAATTAGCACAGGTGGCTTCACTACTGAAGTACCAGCAACCGCAGGTGAATTCAGACGTGTGAGCGAATCGTATCTCAAACAGGCTATGAATTCTATAGGTGAGATATATAAAATCAGGAAGGTTAACAAATGACTTCTTTAGTTGATAAATTGAACGCTGTAATGGATACACTGAAGACTGAAATTGATGATGCACTTAGCAACTACAAAGTAATGCATTTCTTAAGGTTTCCTACTGCTACTGATTTCTTTCCTGTGTGTTTTATTGTACCAACCAGAATAACACCCATCTATAGAGGTGGAATATTAGAAGAAGATGAATATGCAATAATAGAAATAGAAATACATTTAGTTACAAGAGTCCCATTTGATTATCGAGGTACACGTTTATTAGAAGATTTAGATGCTATAATGGAGAAATTAAGAACATTGCGTCACGATGATTCTAAATGGTATGAATTAGATTACAAAGGTGGTATAGATTTAGAATACTCTCCTATTGAAAAATGGATATTACAATCAGCAGTAGTCCATGTCAAGGTGGAGGCATAAATTTTGTGTGAGACGTCCATACAGCCTGTTCATTGCAATTTTATTGTGAAGGTAATATAATTTATAGGGTAACTAAAAATATTTTTGTCTATGGCTAAATATGAGCTTCTCACAACAAAATTTCTACTTATGTTTGATAACAATATAATAGTATAAAATGAATAGGAGGTAAAATACCATGGCTGAATATGGGGCTGTCAAAGGATGGTCGAATCGAATCAGAATAGGGTTAGAATCTGCACCTAATGAAAGTATATGGCATGATGGTCGAGATCCACTACTAAATTCTTTAACTATGGACACATCTGTGGACATAGATAAGATATATGTCGTAGGTTCGAGAGACGCAGTTTCGATGATTGAGGGTACTCAGGAGGTTACGGGGTCTTTGGAGAGAAATCTATATAGTAAGAATGCTACTTACAATGAATTCATATATGCAGGCAATAACAGTCATCTTGATTTGCTTGCTGCTACTGGTATGTATGGTGAGAGTCTTCAGTCCTGTAAGATTTTAATGAATACCACATCCAATAGTGCATCTGCAGATTACAATAGGGTAATTTATGGTGTTAAGTTCCATTCATACAGAACGTCAACGGCTGCTGGTGATATGGTTACCGAGTCAGTAGATTATGATGCTACTAACATATCAACGCACTAATCCTAATAGTATATAACAATATATTTATTTCATTCATTGAGGTGAACAGATGAATCTTGAAGAATACAAGAAAGGGAAGATTAAAGACTATAAATTGCCTTCGGGTCTAATAATAAAAACCAAAGATATCTCTCCGCTTGTACATCTGAAGATAAGAAAGCAATTCAAAGATGATGGCGATGATTATTTCTCTCCTGCTCACATTGAAGCGTTGTTCAAAGCATTTATAGTTTCTCCGGTTATACCTGATGAAATGACAGTTGAGGACTTTACATCTGATGATTTTAAGGCTATTCTTGCAACTATTATAAGACAAATTAGCTTATCAGATGCAAAAGAACTTGAGGAGATTAGAGATGATAACAAGGATTTTTCTACCTGATCCGAGTGGTATGTGAACGTTTTGGTTTACGTCCCTCGGATCTGTTAGATGAATATCGAGATTTAAGTTTGATGGAAAGAATATATTTAGACTTTTTGGTTGCAACTGCTCGTTCTGAAGAAGGTTCTAAAACTATGACTGGTGCTGAATTACAAGCTCATTTGGCACGTGTTGAAGAAATGAGAAGGAGGAATCTGTTGAAATGAATATAGAAGATTACAAAAAGAAAAATACAAAAAAGATTAAATGTCCAAGTGGGTTAGAAGTTACTGTTAATAATATCACACCTTATACTTTACTTAGGATAGTAGATAAATTAGGAATAAATCCTACAAGAGAAGAAGTATATACTAAACCAGTAATTGATGCATTGTTTAAGGCGTTTTTGAAAGAACCTGTTATAGGAAAAGATATAGAAATAGAAGATTTTCTTAGAGAGGATTATATTTTCTTACACAATTTGATATTTGAAAAGGTAACATTACCGGAAGAATAAATTAAAAGAATTGCCTGAATATGAGTATAATGTAGGACTTAGTATTACTGGTGCGGGTGTTGTAGACCGCACTCTTCAAAGGTTACAAGCACAGATAACAAAATTAGCTCGTAGCACTAAGATAATTTCTAATGCTTATAGAGATTCATTTCGAAATTTCACACCATTATTTAGTGGATTAGAAAAGAAACTTCAAGGTGTATATGATGCAAATTCTAAATTAGCTACTTCTACTCAGAATGTTGCAAGACACCATGTAACTTCAGCAAAAGCTATTCAATCCTCTACTTCATACTATAGTAAGCTTGATCAATCTCTGCGAGAAACCAGTAAGTGGCAAAAGTCGAGTGCAGAGGCTATTCAGTCCACAGTTAGGAATTACGATAAATTCAGTAGCTCTCTTCAAGCGAGTTATAAGCAACAAAGAGCTTCTTCGAAAATAATTAGTGCTTCTGTCAAGAATTATGATAAACTTAGTAAGACGCTACAGGATACTGGTAAGTGGCAGAAATTTAATGCTGATGTTATGCGTTCTACTTCTGGAGATTATGATAAACTAAGTAGTACTTTACAACGAACCTATAAAATACAGCATTCAGGTTCTAAAGTGCTTCAATCCACTGTGCGAAATTATGATAAACTTTGCGATACTCTGCAGCGCACTCATAAATGGCATCGTAGTGATGCGGAGAGTTTGAAGAGAGCTGCTAGGCAATATTCAGTATTTGGTAGTACAATTAATAAAATAGCTGGTGCATTTAGGCAACTAGTTGGTTCTCAAAAGGGTGCTGCATCTTCGTTTAGACAGGTGACTAATGAATTAGAAAAACAAACGAATGCTAATAAGTTTCTTAATATTTTACTGAAGTCCAATTCTCAGATGTTTAGGGAAGAAGTAAAGTCAGGTCGATTAGCTGCATTGCAAATGAAGGCTGCAGCTGAAATTGAAAAACGAGGTATAAATGCAGTTAATAAGTCACTACGAGAACAACTTAAAGCGCGTGTGCGTCAAATAGAAACTGCACGGTTATTAGGAAAGGAACTCGATGCTACAACAAAGATGCAAAACAGTGCCATACTTACAGTAGATAGAAGTCTCAAGAGACACGGTACAACTTGGGGTAAGTTTGGTCTTGGTCTCGAAAAAATTGGTGGTATGGTTAAGAAAGTTAGTATGGGTTTTCTTACCATTTTGGGTCCTATCTTCTTACTTGATGCCGCTCTTCGTACTGTAGGACAGGTAGCCAGTTGGTTATTTGACCCCTTTGTTTCTTTTGAAGATGCTTTATTTGAAGTAAGAAAAACTGCTAATCTCACTATTGATCAGATGTATGAATTAGGTGATGCACTAACGAAACTAAGTAAAGATGTGCCCATGGCTGCTACAGCATTAGCAAATATAGCAAGTGAAGCTGGTCGTCTTGGCATTTCAGGTACTCAAAACTTACTTTCTTTTACTGAAGCTGTTGCAAAGCTGAGTATTGCTACAACTCTTACAGCAGATCAAGCAGCGGAAGCATTAGCAAAAATACGTGAAGCATTTGGATTACCTATTACTGAAATAGAAAATTTAGGTGCTGTTATTAATGAACTCGAGAATACGACTGCTGCTACGACTGAAGAAATAGTTTCTGCAATGAAGAACATTGGTGCAGCTGGTAAAATGATAGGCTTCACGGTAGATCAAGCGGCTGCTCTATCTGCTACACTTGTAGCTGCTGGTATGGCAGGTGAGAGAGCGGGTACTCGATTGAGACGTACTTTCCAGCAATTAGCTGCAAATGCATCTAAGATAACTAAGTTTATGGGTGACCAAGGTAAGGCATGGGCAGAAGCATTAGAGACAGATCCTATGCAAGCACTAATGATGTATCTTAAGAAGCTTAATGATATACCATCACGAGTTGAGAGAATGGAGAAAGCACATGAGCACTTTGGAGAGATTGCAGGGTTTGCTATTGCAACACTTGCTGAAAACTATCCACAATTAGTGAAAAATATGGAGACAGCTCATGATGAACTAAAATGGGGTACGTCATTACAGAAAGAATATTCTATTGCTATAACCAAGACATCTGCAAAGTTACAAGTATTTCAGAATAGAGCTGAGGCAGCAAGACGAGAATTAGGTGATGCCTTACAACCTACTCTACTTAGTTTTAAAAGTGTATTGGTAGCTGTGGAAGAGCAGTTAGCTGCAGCTGCCGAGTTGATTAACAAATTGAATGACGAAATGGATAGTGCTACTACTGCTACTGATGTTTATGTTCAAGAGATAAACAGATTAGGTGAAAACGTAGGAAAATTACCTCCAGTATATAAAGCACTCTTTTCTTATATAGCACTCGGAACAAAAGCTATTGTTGAAAACGCTAAAGTGTTTGGCAAATTGTTTTCTGGTGATTTTCGTTCAGTCTTAGAAGGGTTTAGTACTCCACAAAGAGTCCTCATTGGAGGTATGGAAGAAATGAAAGAGTCTGCACGAGACGTGACTAAAGCGTTTGAACTTGAAGGTAAGTTATGGGATCAAAGAAATATTGCATTAAGAACAGGTGTTAAGTGGGTACGTCAGCAAAACAATGTCAGTAAAGATCATTTACAAACTATTAAGGAATATGATGACTGGTTAGAAATCGAACCCAAATTAAGACAACATATTGCTGAAAGTATAAAAGACGAAGGTAAGCGAAAAGAAGAGCTAACGAAACTTGATATGATTAGTATTTCATTAGCACGGAAGACTGCAGATGCTATAATTGATGAATATAATAGCCGAGATATTTTAACAGATAAAGAATTTAAGAACTTTAAAGATCTTCAGAATATATTTAAAGAAACAAGAAGACTTGGCGAAGAAGAATTAGGATTATGGGATAAGCGGGCACAAGCGAGACGAGCAGAAATAGCTTTAAACGATGAGACTTCTCTGACTTATAAAAATGTAGTGAGAACAATTGAGAAATATAATGAAACACATGGTACATCAATCAAGATAGGTGAAAATGGTGTCGAAGTACGAGAAGCTCTATTAAAAACAGGTCATGATCTCATATGGATGGGTGATAGATGGACAATAGTGGATAAGAATCTTGCTGATACTTGGTTTAAAGGTAACAAAATATTGGAAGATAGGGACAGACTCACTAAGAAATACCTCACTTCAACCGAAAAGCTGCAAATTCAGTATTCAGAAGTAGTAGGAGCGATATTAGATGTAATAAAAGCCGAAGTTGACCTAAAACGTTTGACCAATGAATTAAAAAGAACTTTTGATGAGCTCACTCAGTCTTCTCGTGATTTGTATGATGTTTCAATGGATTTAGCTGGGGCTTATTCTGGAATGTATGATACATGGGATGCAGTGAAAGATATAGAAGAAAAAGCAACTGGTATAACTCGTCAAGTTATAAATCAATATGATAACGAAGTTGATACAATTGAACGATTGGTTAAACAGAGTATAAAATATGCAAAACAAGGTGATAAGACGGCAGCTTCTGAAAAAATAGTGGAAGGGGCAGTGAAAGCTCGTATACTTGCAGAGAAACTGAAGAGAGAGTCTATGGAAGCAACTACTGATGAAGAGCGAGAAGCATATAAAGAGGCGTGGAGATGGCTAACTGGTAGTCTAAGGCTAATACGAGAGAGCACAGTCGGAGTTGGAGATTTAGAATCGCAATGGGATAAAACTACTTCGGGTATAACATCATCGCTTCATGATATTTATGGTGTGCCTAAATCGCTATCAAAAACTAGTGAGCAATCATTTAAGGATATTCTCGATTTATATGATGAAGTCGAAAAGAAATCAGGTAAGCTTCCCAAGGATATAAAGGAGATCATAAAGAAAGCTCAGGTCGGTGAGACTGAAGCTCCTGAAGTTACTCTGGAAACTCTTCCTGAATCTATAAAGTATGCTATGGAGAACTTAGATACTATGGAGACTCAATTAAAAAGCATGACGTTATCTGATGATCTTAAAAAGCTATTGGATATTGAGACGTGGGATGATTTGTTTGAGCGAATAGACGATTTTGTTAAAAAAGTAAACACCATAGATACAGAAAAAGAAATAACATTAAATCTGAATAGTGAGAACTTCATGCAAGATTGGAATGATGCAATAGAGCAGATAGAAAGTGAACCGATTACTCTTAATATAGAATTAAATGAAGAAGGCAAACAATTATTAAATTTATTTGGGAAAAAAATAGAATCAAATATTAAAGTAGGTGGTATAGAAAAATCATCTGAAGATTTAATAAATAGCGTGAGCGAAGGAATATCAGAAGGTGTGAAGAATCAAACTATTCTTGCAAAAACTGAAACTATTCCTACTTTACTATCTTCTCCTGTTATGGAAATAGGAGCTACTCCGGTATCTATCCCCCTCGTACAAACAGGGGCTACTGTGACACAAAAACACCAAGTGGATATAAACATGAAATTCGAAGGTCAGCCGCCAAAAGGGGTTGATAGAGAAAGTCTAAAAGAAATAATAAGAAGTGAGATAGGTAAAGCAATAAGATCAGTATTTTGAAGGTGGTTAAATGGTAAAAAATGCGTCTATTGTGACATTTGAAAGCAATGCAAGTGCAATGGTGATAAGTTATGAATGTGATTATAGAACTGGAAATGTGCCTATTGATGTATTAGGTAGAAACAGGAATGATTATCAGGATTTAGGACTATTTCCTACCGAGCATCATTTTACTTTATTTGCAGAAAATAATTCACAATATCGTAATCTTCTCCAAGAGTTATACAAACACGAGGAAATACAATTCGGATATAATGAATCTACAAAGTTCTATGGTGTTCCTACTCGTATTCATAAGCATCCTATGCAAGCTGGTAAGATTAAAGATTTGTATATTGTAGATGTTGATGTGCTTTCTACCGATCCTTTACGCTATGGTGAAAAGTTTGAAGCAAGTCTCACACTAAGCAGTAAAAGTGGTTCTTTCAATCTTCCAGCAGTCACAGGTGACACTAAAACTCCTATAAGTCTCCATTTTGATGTTTATGATGTAAATAAAAAAACAGTTACTGGTTCGGATACTGGTAGTTATTTGTTATTTGGCAGAAAGGATCAGCTTGGATTCGATCATCTCTATATGCATTATGTTTCTATTCCTCGATGGAAGGATTTTTGGGATAATTATAACTGGCGATATAAATACATTCTTCCGCCTCTTAATTTAACAACAGGCACTATTTCTTGTGGTGCGGGTACTGTTGAGTGGCAATGGGGGATCCATCCATCATCTTATAGTTTAAATCATCCTGACATCATTCAACTTTTATGGCTAAAAGATGATTACTATTATGATTTTCCGATGACTGGTACTTCATATATATATATACCATGTACATGTCCTCATTGCCATATAAAGTCACTAATAGAGCGACTAACAGCTGCAGTTGGAGCTATGTTTGTGGATTTTGAAGATGATAGTAATGTGGATAGAGTTCACGTATTAGCTAATGTACAGATTCCTATTATTTGGTGGCGGCAAGATGATCTGACAGATGGGGTAAACGTTTTTGTTTGGAATAATATGAATAATACTTGGCAGTCTATAGCTACTCGTGATTTGAGTCCCCGTAGTGCTGATTCGGGATATAAGAATGTTGATGTGACTCTTAACTATTCAAGTGCATTAAATGTGAGTGGCGGGATGATGTTTTTGTTTTATAATCAAAAAAACGGACGGATAACTGATGATCCCAAAGCACATGGTTGGGATTTATTAATTGATCATCAGCGATACACTAAAAATACAACTTATACTGCTACGTCAACCGGTACTAACTATTTGCGCATACGAGTGTTCAGAAAAGAACATAGATTAGCTACTATCATCCCTCGTGATTACGAAATTTTACAATATGCTATCATTAAAGGAATAAATAATATTCCCAATAACACGGTACAAATCCATATAGTTAATGCTGCATCAGATGCGATTGGAGAATTTAAATACCGCATAATTGAAATTCCAAGTAGTCAGTGGTCTGGTGAACATCTTATTCCTCTTGCTTCTATTGATTATCTACCTAATGCTTCCTACATCGGTATTTTAGTTCAATTGAAAGAAGAATTATTGAATGCAGGCGCACTTCCAGGAGTAGAATTATATAATATGGCTGGTGCAACAACTCTCGAAATATGTGGTGGAGAAATCGAAGTAGATACAAGAATTTATGGTAAACAAAGAGAAAGTGAACAATACGTAAGAGCTACTCATTCAGGAAAGTCCATTCTTAAAGAATATAGCCAGATAGAAACTTTACGAGTAATTGAGATACACGATGAATTAGAACCTTATAGGATAACACGATTACAAGGACCATGGATTCAAGGTCATTACGAATTGAATGCTAAAGTGAGTGATAAATTTACATTCGATCCATTTGAAAATATATATAATAGCTATTATGAAAAATCAGGTGGTGTGAGTATATCATCATCTCTTGTAAATTTAGGAAGTGGTTCTATAACTTATTTAATTTCACCAAATCTTCCTATTATTGAAATCCCCACTCTTTATTTGGAAGGAAGTGTTTCTCACATTTACGTTTCAGGTGAAAATGAAGATTTCTATGAAGTAAGTTATATTTCTAATCACACAGGACATTTAGGTACATCTGAGATAGACTTACGAGGTCGTGAACGATTCTTTCTTAAGCTTCAAGGTGGGAGTTTCTCTGCACTTCATGTTGGTTGTGGTTTAGGTAGTGTTTACAATCCTCTTCCTTGGGCTGTTCCTAATGGTCCTACTACTTATTACTACTCAAAAGATAAGAATATAGATGCAGATTTACATGTTGAATATAGAGCAGCTTATTATACATGACAAATATTAGTTCAGTTTGGCAAGTAGGAGATGCAACTTTTAAAGCAGTAGAATTTGACGAGGATACTACTCTTGCTACTACTCATGCTAAATTCGTAGGAGAAACCGGTAGTTTTGTTTCACAAGAGGTAAGTGGTGCTACTCTACGGATTAGAGCTTTTACTGAAAATTTAAGTTCATTAATACAAGAATTACATAGTGCAGATATACTAAAACTACGAAGATATGATGGATACATTCAATATGTCGAATTCAATAGAAGAAATTCACGATTAGAAGCACCAATTGTTCATGATAAAGAAGTAGAATTAGAATTCATAGCTGCTGATCCTTATAAATATTCTCCAAATGGGAATTCTTTATCGTTTAATTTAGATAGTACATCAAAAGAAATAACTATAAATGTAGATGGAGAAGTCAAGACTCCATTGGGATTTGCGATAGAAAGTTATCGGCTGGCATCCACAACGAAGAGTTATTCTTCGACTGGTAAATCTTATGAAATAACAGGTTATGGTTCGATTAAAGCAAGTGATTGTGATATAAAGGTATTAACAAATATTCCTAATGCCAGCTGGTTTGATAAATATGGCATTATATTTCCAAGCTACGAAAATGAAAGTGGGTGGATGTGGAGAACTCTCGATAAGGGAGAAAAGAAAAAATTAGAAGTTGCTGATTCAAAATTGTTTTATAATCGACTTCCTATTCATACTCCGTATGTTGCTAGTTTTGTACAGCTTTCATCTTCCGATGCAGTTAATAGGGATATTATAATGAAAATAAACTTTCTAAAACTATGGGAGAGCATTCGATTTGCAGGACAGTGTTTATTTCTCTTTCACGGGAAACCCGGAGGATGGAGTTTATCTGTCTGGGATAAGAATACAAGTGAATGGCGAGTAATACAGTCAACAATCCAAAATGAAGGAGATCCCAAATTTGTTCCCATTAAGAATTATGATGGTTCTCCCATTCTCATAGGATATAAGGATGGTAGTTTAGATAGAGATGCATCTTATTGTGAATCAATGATTGGCATAGATCAGCTGCAAATAGGACTCGATGGTTATACTTTGGTTTCAGTATTCCGAGTACCGAATGTAGATAGCCATGCTCCTGTCGAAATTAGATTTTATGGTCTTGCAGGTTTTGATGGTCAGATGCAAGTGAATGTTTATCCAGCTTTTGTGAATAGTATCAATAATCGCTCTTTTAATCCAAATGTGATACTAAAGACAGTAACTATAAGTGGAAGCGATTGGAGTGGTGGTCATGAAGTAAGATTTAATCCTTCTGGCTTTGATACTTTCGCTGTCGAATTAAATCCTGAATATACAGGCACACCACCGAGAGTAAGTATTTATCAATCGTCTACTACTGGTGATGGATTAATTTTTTATGAAAGAACAATCGCAGGAGAACAAATATTTAATGTCACTCATAATTCTGAAACTATAGTATCACAAGTGAAATACAAAACTCCTGTAAAGAATTTCAAAATTAGAAGTTTATTAGATAGAAGCACTGAATTAGTTTTTGAAAAATCATTCTTAGGCGAAAATGGTCATTTTAATGATTCTAATTATTATAGATTTAATCCTTTTGAAGGTGGGCACGTTGATGATTGTATAGTAGCTAAGGCGTCTGGTGCGAGCATTTCTCCTACTCAGATATTTTTAGATCCAGGTGAGTGGGTCCAGTTTGGATTGTATTCTTTAGCACCATTTGCCAACTTTCCCGAAGGTCACTGGAGCGGTAGTGGAGATGTAGATGCTTATATTTCTCTTAATAGTACAACTGATACCAACTACATGTATAAAGTAGTTTTTGCAAATTCTCCGTATATGTTTCCTATTTATAATAGTGGTTGTAATCTTTTAGGAAAAGATCATTTCTATTTGCATTTAGTTGCCACTACCTATACTACAATATCAAATATGGAAATTCGTTCACCAGTAAGTTTTGCGAATAAAGGATTTGTTTATCTTTATCCGAATGAAGCGAATAAGGTGTTTATAGAATATAAAAATCTCAATAGCGATGCTACTATGAAATTAAAATGGCGTGATGCTTATTTATGATAAGAAGAAAAAGAACTCGTGCGATATGTGGAATAGCAATTTGTGGTTATACAATTTGTGGCGATATTTCATATTATCTACCTACTGTTTCTTCTTCTGATATAAAAGGAGTTGCACAAATAACTACTCCTGATGGTTGGTTTACTTATTTCTTTCCACTTGTTAGAGCTGAAGTTATTCTCAATCAACCTTATACTGATGATAGTGCTACAATTACCATAGTGCATAATGGACAGCTTCTTATAGATTCAGACGTAAGTATTCATCTTGGTAAAGGATTGAAGAAAGTAGTATTCATGGGCAAAATAAAAAGCGAAACTCAACGTACAATCATGGGTAAAGGCAACATCATGTCTGAATTGAATTGTGTATCTCGATTTGATGAATTAGCACATCGTTACTTAAAAGAAGGAGACCAAAAGGATTATCATGGTACGCTTTCAGAAGTAATACAACAATTTATAGCTGTAGCAGGCATGGATATAGAGAATAAATCAGCTAATGATGCTGATATGGTAGATTTGAGTTTCAAATATTGGGAATTATCATTGTTAGACTGTTTATATAGAATACTTGGTGATAAATGTATGCTGTATCTTGATGGTAATACATTAGTGATAGAAGATAAGAGCGATGAAATAAAATATACTATAGATAAGAATTCAAAAATAACAGATATAAATGTAGAAACTTCACAAGAAGATAGTTACAGAAGGTGTCACGTGCGGGGTGCTAAGATAGGAGAAGACAGCGCAGGGAATGCAATTTATGTAACAGGAGACGCAGTAGACGAAATGGCTACTTCTAATAAGGAAATATATATAGAAGATGATACAATTCTTACTGAATGGGATGCAAGACAGAGAGCAGAACGAGAGTTAAAAACAAGAAATGAATTAACAGATGCAATAGAGATTACACTCGGAGATTTAGTTTATCCAGTATTTGGTAAAGTAAGAGTGAATCTTCCAGGAATTGCAAAAATTCTTGAATTAAAATCATTGAGATATATATTAGATGAAAATGGTTTATTCACTACATTATACTTAGGAAGAAGCTATAAATCTTTAAGTACAATATTTAGGAGTTTAAAATAAAATGGCTGATTTAGATGTTTGGAAAGATTATGTTACAGTTATAAATGCAGCGAGATTGAATGCTATAAGAGATCGTATCATTACAAATGAAGGTAACATTTCATATCAACAAACATTGATAAATGCAAATACCACGAGTATTTATACCAATTCTAATAACATAGCTAATCTTTCTGATATTAAGCTTTCGCGTGATGGCTCACAACCAATGACAGGTACATTCTTTTGTCCTTTTGGAATAAAAACTAATACGATTGGTCCTTATTCGGGATATACACTCGAATGTATTGATAATCTAAAAGTTGATGGAGATGTAGTTGGTGATTCAATTAATGGTCTTGATTTGAGGGGAGAGGATGTTACAGCTCCTGCCAAGATTCAATTGATGCCGGGAAATGCCGGCAAGATAGTAATAAGCACAGGTACACCCCAACTGTATTTGATACCGCGTATCGAAATTCCTGGAGGTGCCGAAAATGTTGATATTCAAATCAGGAAAGCTAATTTGGTACCGACTATCGATGGTGATCAGAATTTAGGGAGTGTAGATTATAGATGGAGAGAAATTTATGCTGTACGAGGTCATTTCGATTCAATTGATATTTCACAAAATATGCCCTTCTATCTTGAAAATCCATCTTCAAGCGATAAATACTTATTAGGTGCAGGCACAGTTTCTACAATGTATCAATTTAATACCACAGTGACTCTTATAGGTTATAAACTCATGATGCTAACTTCAGCCTCTAACGGTTATATTAAAGTAACAATTGATGATGCTAAAGGATGGAATTATGAAAAGACCTACAGTTTAGGAAGTGCAGGTGGATATAGGTATAATGAAAGTTTCATACATATAATTGAAACAGATAATGGCATACAATTAAAAATATCAAATTGTAGTCAAATATCTTCAACTTCGATTGTATTGGAATATAAGTAAGGAATGAGTAAGAAATCATCAGTTGATTCTAATAATTATTATTTGTATCCTGAATGGTTTGAAGGAGGCAATCAATCTCAGCCTTCTACATCTTCTTATAGCTATCCTACTTTAGAATATATCTGGAGTAATGCAGTAAGATTAACTCGTACTGTTCATTCTAATTTACAAGATGAAATAGAATATCTTGAGAAGAATATTAGTGGTGGCGGTGGGAGTTGCAATTGTTCAGAATTACAATACGGAATAGATAAAAATTCAACAAAAATTTATTATAATTCAGTAAATATCACATCAAATGCAAATAAGATCGAAAATCTAAGTACTGTAAAGCTTTCTCGTGATGGCTCACAACCAATGACAGGAGAACTAATATGTAACGCAGGTCTAAAAACTAATATACTAACTACAGTATCGGGAGATGCTATTACCTGTGATAAAGACCTTCAAATAAAATATCGTTTATGGAGTGATGATGCTTTAATAGTGGGATGTGGGGGTCCTTCAGACGAATATTCCCAAATCAAGTTCGATTATGGTGACTTTTCTTTATTGACACCTGATGATATAGGTGTACCAATTGAAAGGATATTCATTTATGGTGGAGCAGATCACAGTCTGATACTCGTGAAAAATGCGGATGTCTACCCTGGAACAGATAATAAGTGGGATTTGGGTTCGGAATCTTATAGGTGGGGTACTATTTATGCCGTTAAAGGTAACTTTTCAAGCACTATTGTACCAGATGCCATACTCACAAATAGTGCTAACATATCTGATTTAGATGCACGAGTAGACTATCTCGAAGAAAATCTAAGTACTTGCAACTGTTCAGCATTACAATTTGGCATAGATTCGAACACAACTAAGATAGAAAATTTAAGTACAATAAAACTCTCACGAGACGGATCGCAAACAATGACTGGTCTACTCCAATGTGAGGCAGGTTTGAAGACAGATACAATTGATTCTTATTCCGGAGATACGGTAGAATGTATTGATGATCTCAAAGTTGGTGGGAGTGTATTAGGTGATTCGACTGACGGTCTTAATCTGAAAGCAGAGGACGGCGATGATGTAGCTAAGATAGAATTATCACCCGGTAGCAATGGTAAAATACTAATGAGCACACCTACATCGCACGGGGTTGTCCTTCCTCGTTTTGAGATCCCTGATGGCATTGGGAATGTTGATATCACTATCAGCAACGCTCACGTCATACCAAGCATTAATAATTGGCAGGATTTAGGGAGTTCGAATAAAAGATGGAGAAACATTTATGCTGTACTCGTAAATAGCTCTAATATATCCAATTTAGAAGAAAGAATTGAATATCTTGAAAGTATTATAGGTAAAATGGGAGGAAGAGGACCGTATACGGCAATCATATATAAAGATAATGGAATAATTTATGCAAAAAATGCAAATGGAGATACAATTACACAAGGTGCTGCTGGCACTGATGATGCAACAGTGATCAAGACAGTTTTAGAATCTGGTGGCAAAATTATAATTATGCCTGCAACTTATACACTCTATTTCACTGTTACAGGTTCAACTGACTTAATTACTTTACCTCAGAACACCATTGTGGATGGGCTATCAAGAGAAGAAACAAAATTAGAATTTTATATTGATGGCTCAACTCCTTCGAACTATTTTAATATAGCAGAGTTAGTCGTTCGTTCAAATTGTGTTGTAAGAAATCTAACGATAGATGGTAAAAGGGATTATTTTGCAGGCAAAGAATATTTACAGTATCTAATTGCTATGCGAGAGGGAGATGAAAAGAGTTTATATGACATCGTCGAGAATGTGAGGTTAATAAATTCAAAGAGATGTGGCATAGTTCCAGACTGTTCGTGTTCTGTCATACGAAACATAATAGTAGACGATTGTCCTCAAGCGTTAGATTCAGATAGAGTAGATAACCTGCTTGTTGAGGGATTCGTAGCAACTAATTGTCAAAATGCCTTCTATTTTGAGAGTGATGTGATAGATGTGACATTAAGAAATTTCTACTTTGAACCAAGATATAGGGGTGTTTATATGCCTCTTCCTACAGCGACATTTGAAAATATTGTTATTGAAGAGGGTACAATAAACATTCCATCCGGATTAGACGGTTGGGACATCTATGGTTTTGAAATTGGAGCGGAAGTAAAAGCACTCACTGTTAGAAATGTTAGAATTAGGAAAGAAAGTGCTCATCCTGGTGCTTTTAAACATCTGGTGGCTGAAAATCTTGGTGATATTATAATAGAAAATTGCGATGTGGGCTATATGGAAAGTATATTTCCATATGGTTGTTCTAACATAATAGTAGACGGTGGAAGATATCAAGCCGATTATGTATTTATAAACAATCCGAGTGGATTTTTAGTGAAAAATGCATATGTCTATACAGCTTGGCATGTCTTTCACGATTCACCATCGAACATACACTTTGAGAATTGCTATCTGAGTTCATTAGGTAGTGATGGAACTGAATCAGATATAACCTTTAGAAGATGTACTATTGGAGATAAAAAATCAGATAATTCAGGAACAGCAACTATATCTAATGGAAATACGAGTGTAACTGTTACTCATGGTTTATATAAAGCGCCAGCACAGGTGTTTTTAACTGGTACACATAACGAAGTAGCTAAGTGTTGGGTGACAGATGTTTCAGATACGGAATTTACAATCAATGCTCCTTCTGCTGTTACAGACGACAGGGATATTTACTGGGAAGCCACGATGTCATGATTTTATTAAATAATATAAAATATGGCATGTAGATAAACAACTACAGTGAATTTCTTGAATCAGTCTACATGCATTTTTTAAATAGTTTTACTATTTAGTGTACACTCTCTTCTTTTATTCTTTTAACTACTTCATTAAACAACTTATCTTCTATTTCTCGTAAGTTTTTATAAGGATGATGTCTACCATCGTCATCTAAGTCAAATACATAACTATGGCATTTATCATCTTCGATTAGTAATGGATCATAGGATTTACAATATCCATCTTCTATACCGAGTTTCAAGAGCAGGTTATAAAATTTCCATGCAAGCCATTCAAGAACGTATCGTTTTTGAGTTTCATTTAGAGGTAAATCATCAATGTGGTTAAACTTTCTACTGGGAGTCATAATTAAATATGCATAATTTATCCATATTCACTGATAGACACAATAAAATAATAGAGGTAATATTCTTATATACCTAAGACAAAAATATTTTAATGACGGCGTTATATGAAGCTCTCATGCAAAATTTTGAATTAGTCAATAATACGAGGTGCAATATAATAAACTACCTTACCAGTTTCATCTAAAGAACTCGATAACCGTATAGGGAACTCATTACCGAAACTCAGTTCTATTTCTCGCATACCCAAATTATAAAGGGTGTTAGTAATACTAAGAATGAAATCAGCAGGATAGGCTGATTTTAGGTTATGGGTAGATTTTTTATTGGAAGTATCAATCACATAAGTTTCAACCTTAATAGATTCTTCATCGCTTTCAGTAGAAATAGTTAGATTCTCATGGAGATTATCAAGTTCAAAGATGAGGGTATCATTTCGGATTTGATTAGCTGCATGTGCAATTTTCCTTATTTCTTCTATATCAACTAAGCATTTGCATTCGAATTCATCAGGGAGCTTTGAAACTGAAGTCATGTAAGTAGGATCGAGAATGTCCATATCAATTTCGAAATTATCTAAAAGCATTTTGAGTCTATCTGTAATTTCTATTTTGATGTTATCTTCAGGATCACCTAATTTAGTATAGAGTAGTAGATTCTTGATATTCAATCCTATTTCAATATATTTGTCCAAGAGATAATCATTGAATAATCCAGTGGGAATAGAAACATCCACTAATGCCACATTACTATAGTCACTAATCTTTGAACTCAAGCTTTCTTTAGTGAATTTCAATATAGTTTCCTCACGTATAGGAATAATAGTTTCTAATACATCCCTAAATATTTTATTTTTAATTGAGATTTGAATCATAGTCTCTAAAATTCCTCCATATTTGACCGTAGACGCAATATTTTTAGATGGTAATACATTTATATTGTCTTAGTGAAAACATTGCGTTAAACAGCAAATATGAGCGCCTCATGCAATTTTAACATTTGAGTAGTAGAAATAATCATTCCATACTGGTATTCTGATATATTTTTTATTATCTTCTTTTACGTATCCTATGATTTCATCTGCTTGAGGCTCTATGATTTCAATTGATTGTTCGAGAGGATTATATAATCCGACCATCATATGGTTCTTTTCTGGCACATAAATATAATCAAGATAGATATGATATTTAGACGCTGATAGAATCAAGTCTCTACTGAAGTCTCTACAGACATAGGTGCCATCAACATAGATGTGAGTATCGGTCGTATCCAAAGCTAAAAATTGAGTGAGACTAATGGATAGTATTAATCCTATAACAATATATCTATTTATATTTTTCATTAATAAATCTACCAATTAGATCCCACTCTTCCCAATAGAGAAACATCGAATGGACTATATATCCTCTTTGCCTGATTTCTATTCTAATCCCGTGACTATCTGTTTCAACTTTAGTAGCACTGAGTGCATTTTCTTTTAGTATCAACTCATCAATTTGCGTTTTGAGTTTATTAACAAATGCTTCTATTTGATTCCATTCTTCTCGGAAGAGTAGTAACGAATATGCTATTTCTCCATCAAATTCTTCTATTATTGCGATGCTATAATTATCTACCTTAGTTGTAATAGTAGTAAGGTCTTCTCCTTTTATTACGAGTTCTTCACTCGTTACCTTTTTAATTCTATTTTTCAGCATTTCAATATTATTTACGATGTTCGTTTATAAAATCTACTATTCTATCCCATTCATCCCAGTACATAAAAACTTTGTTAAATTCCATCCCATCTTCGATATATGGAATCATACTTGTTAGATAGATACCATCTTTCAATACTTTTACTGCAATCACGTCTTCACAACATTTCCCTTTCAATACTATTTCTTTTGTGTTCATTTAGCCCATAAACCAAATTTTTTCTGTTTTATAAATCCCTGTGGTTTTACCTAACCGTCCGACTATAGCATTAGATTGAGGTTCATATATTTCCCATGTACCCTCTGTAGTTATGAATGAATTGTAAGCGTGTGAACGGGACCAAGTGATAGCAAATGCTACCTGCTTATCATAATATGGTTTTGCAAACACAGCAGCTACGAATGATGCCATGAGTAATGCATAATCGTCACAGTCAGCAACATTCTCTCGCCACTTTGGTAATATTTTTTCTACCTGAGTTTGAATAGGACTTAGAATTTTTATCCATGTATTTAGTGGCAGCGTGTAATAATATTTATCAGCAGTTAGTATATCATATTTACCATATTTAGCTACAAATTTCCATGGATTAACTTCTTCCATCTCTTTTGATGGATTGGGCGGTTCGGGCAGGTTTATGGATTCTGCCAAAGCCTTCGCAAGAGTTTCAGCTCGTTTTGCATAGTACTTTTTGTCTTTTTCACATTTCTTTAGTTCCTCTCCACAATCACAAGGACTAAAAATATTTTTTAATAATTCTTGTATTCTTATGTATCTTTTTAAATAATCCGGAACTTTCCAATACATTTTAATTATTCCTCCCATAAATACCAAGATTCTTCTGCTTCTTTAATTGCTGCTTCTTCCTCTATCTTCTTCTGCATTTTTTCTCCAGTAGAATATTTTAGTGTATAGATTGGTCCCTCGATTTCATTCTCCTGAATTTGCCCTATCCATTTCAGTTTATTTCCACAGAAGGGGCAGTGTGTAATACGATTTTCATAATAAAATTCTAAATAACAATTCCTACAAGAATATATATTCGTCTTTTCTCGTTCCATAGGCTCTTACTTATCTTCTCTAAATATCTTCTCGAAACGGTTTGCAATCTCTGCTTGCAAAGTTGTACTTTTGTTATACCACGGAACTTTTTCTTCTATCATTGTTTGAAATATATTTATTAACTCGTCCATGAATTTTTCTTTCTTTTGTTTGAATTCCTTTCGAACGTCGGATTCTGATTTTTGTCTAATTTCTTTTTTCTTTCTTATTTTCTCTCTCATTTTTCCGTTAGGCGCGTATCTTAGATTATAAAATACTCCTTCGAGTTCATCTATATCAACATCTCCAACTTGTTCCAATTTATTACTGCAAATCGGACAATATGCAATATTCCAATCTCCATAAAATTCTGTATTACACTTCTCACAAAAATATATACTTATTCCACACATCGTAATTTACTCTAATAATCTATTCAAATTATTCTTTATTATTACTTTTGTAAATCCTTTTAGATGGTAAATCAGTTCTTTTATTTTCTTAGAGGATGGTTCGATGAGATCATTCTTTTTACTATCAGCACCTATACTTATGAATTCTGGTTTGATTTTACGCAGCATGTAGAGGAAATTTTCTAGATCGAAATCCATTATAGGCTCTATACTTATCATCATTCTAACTTTATAGTCTTTTATTAATTTGAATTGCATCCATCTTTCCATTGGTAAAGGTGCCATACTTAAATCATAGCTTCTATTTGTTTCTAAAGTTGTACCAAGAATATAATCTTGATTAAAACTCCTAATGAATTCGAGAAATCGGATTGGGAATTTTGTTTGGAAAAGATAAGTATTATTATATTTCTTTGTATGCTGAATAACTTTCTGTATCCATTCAGTAGGAACTTCTGCTGCCCACATATCTGTCGAACTTCCCACAAATATGAAATTTGAATTGCCGAGATTAGTTTGTAACTCTTTTTCTTCAAGTCTTAGATTTCCAACTTTCAAGCCCTTCATATAACAATAAGCACATTTATGTGGGCAGCGACCTCTTATCGGATTCCAAGTATGGGTTACAAAAGGATACATGTTGCCTGACTGTTTATTCAAACTCATCGTTTCTATTCTTTATTTATTTTACTATCGACCTCTTTTTTCTTCTCTTTTTTCTTCTTTGGACAAGGATAAAAATGCAATATGTAGTCTCCATAAAAAGGCATAAACTTTGTATCACAGTAAAGCATACCTCTACATTATAGAAGGATCTACTTCTTCTCGATTCTTTTTCTCACTTTTCTTACTCTTCTTTTTCTTAGCAGCTTTTGATTTACGCCACATTATTAGTGACGATATCAATGAACGTTGGTCTGCAAGGACAGCAAAGAAAAACGCATCAAGATTTTTCTTTAAATTATTGACACTTTCTATAATCTCTTTTGAAGGTATCCAGCCTAATCCTTCTCCGTATTCTTCCTTGACTTCTCTGTATACAGTCATCATCATTTTCAATCTGTATGTGTACGCTTCTATGTAGTTCAAATGATCTTCGAGATACGTAAGAAATTCGTCATCTGCATAATCCATTACTTCTTCTTTTGGTCTTGGCATAATATCTACCTCCTATCAAATACTATTATATTCAAAATATTTATTACAAAATGGACATACTATGATTGTAACCCCTGTATATTCGTTCTTGATTTCTAATGCTACATCGAAACTCTTACCACAATAAGGACAGATAATAGTCATTTTTCGTTTCTCCTTATATCTTATCCATGAAAAATAGTATCGAATAAATTGACAGGAATACAATACACCAAGTAAGCAATGCTGAAAATAAGAAGAGGAAAATAGTCTCTTTCCATTTATCGAACCACTTACCAAATCTCTCAAACAAGTCTTTCATTCTAAATTTATGTCTTTTATTGTATCTTTGTCTTTCCATAATTTAGGTATCATGTCTTCAGGCGTCCATTTTCCTTGGCCATATTTACCTCTGTATTCCTTTAAGACTTTACCGGTTCTAAAAAATGATATTTGAGCTATTCGCATACCAACGGGAAGGCGGATAGTAGCACGTTGTGAATGATTAGTAATTTCCATAGTCCACTTATTTATAAATCCCACATCACCAAATCCTGCACATTTACAAACAGAAAGTCCTAATCTTCCTAATGAGCTTCTTGCATTCATTTTGCTTGCAATATTGTGACGACCACCTATTATTTCTTGAGTGTGAGCTAAGATGGTTTCTCCTGGATGGATTTCGATTTCTTTATTTGCTTTTTTTATCTTCCAATGATTTCTTACGCTATTTTCATCAAATGGTAATATAACGTGATTAAGGACATTTTCTACTGCATAATATTCACCTAATCGTACATCATAGCTATTTGGATTTAGTTGTTCTATTCTGAATGGTTTTATTATAATATTTCCTTTTTCTAATTCCTCTAAAATTTCACTGTCTGATAGCATCTTCAAAAGAACAAGTAATGAATCATATAACCAACTATCAATCCTACACTATAGTAAATCAAAGAATCATAATCTCTAATTACTTCCCATAAATATTTTTCCATTATTGATTATTCAACCTCTACTAATTTAATTCTCTTTTATTTATTTTTATTTTTTTCTATCTCGTATAGGTTTAAAGTTGTTTATGCGTATTACATTCCAATCGAGGTCTTCTATTTCACTTTCTATATGCTGTATTTCTCCTTCCAAATAACTCCTTCTTCTTTTGAGAGCAGTCAAGTATGATTCTAAATATTTAGTAGCTACAAGGGATAGCAATTTATATATTCTTAATATCACCTTGCTAAGCATATTCGATTTCCTTTAATTTTTCTAAATAATATGAATATAATCCCTTTGGTACAGAACACATTCTTGCTTTTGCTTCTTCTGCTACATACCGAGCTATTAGAGGCATTGCTATTTTTTTATCTCTAAACTGCTCAAGTCCTATTTCATCCAAAACCCTCTGTATTTCATTCATAACTTCTGCTTTTGGTAACTCTGGATATTTAGGAGTATCTTTGTCTATGTTTATTTCGATGTCTTTTTCGTGTGATATGTCTAAGCGATCTTTAAAGAAGTAAGCTTTACCACTTTCATAAGACTTAAAGACTACGCCTTCTCTGTTTTCTCTCTTTGCACAGTCAAGCATTTTTTCTATTTGTTTTTCTATTTTTTCAATAGTAGAATGTGAAGAAACAGCCCATAGTTTAGCAACTGGTAGTTTCCATTGATAACAGAATTGATAAATTCTTGTGTAATTCCACCAACCTTCATTTATATCATAGATATCAAAGACTGCAATGTCATCTTTTTCGTGATACTCGATACGAGAAGGACTCTTACCTTTTTGTAATAATTCAAAGAATATTATTATATCATGATTCCACTGATATTTTTCTGTATAAAGAGCTGTTCTTAGAATAGCATCATATCCTGTATTTTTAATTGATCTTAACAAATCATCACTTGCTGGTATCTTATTTCTACTTCCAAATTGAATATTATCATTTTCATCTATGAAACAACGTATATTAGATCCATCACGCTTTTCTTCGAAAAATACTAATTTACCAAGTAACTCTCTACCGTTATAATGTGATTCTCTTAAATAACCTAATTTTGGATATTTTATGACTTCTTCAATTTTCATTTGAATTAACATCAGATGTATTTTTTGATAATAACTATCATGAGTATTGAAATAAGAAAGAAGACATAGCTCATTTATACGATCACTCCAGTCATAAGTGGAAACTTGGTATTTCTATCACACCACTTGTCTATCCAGTTCATAATTCTTTCGAACATTTTTCCCTTAAATACCGAGAAAAACTTTCACGAGTGCACCAAGCGAAATAAAAAGTGCAATGAATAATACAATAACAAATGCTATAATAGCTGCTATGACGAGAGTTTCTACAACAAGATACAACTTATCTTCTATCCAGTTTCTTATCTCTTCGAACATTTTCTTTTTTTCCCCATTCTATTCTACCACCACAATAAGGACACTTCATTTTCAGATATTTTACTTTCTTTAGCTTGACTCCATCTTCTTGTTCTTTTATTATTATACCAAAGACTTTTCCACAATCTTTACATTGTACAATCATTCTATTATTTCTACTCGCAATCCTAATCCTCTTTTTGGCAGCCACTCATCGCCTATAATCTTTTTAACCTTCACTGCCGTTGGAACTTCTTCTATGACCTTTGTCTCTTTGGCTATATACCACAATCCAAGCCTGAAATCCTTCTCCCAAATCAACGCTCTTTTCATTTCCTTTCTCTCTATTTTTTTTTTCATATATCATACAATCACATTCGTTTTAATTTAATTAAAATCGTATCTAGAGACTTTTTTGTAGATGTTTCCTTCAACTGACTCGCTCCTTCAATTTCGGCTTTGAATATTACTTTACACACCTTTCCTTCTTCTAAGAATTGTACAGCCTCGTTAAAATATTCAAAAAGGTTTTAATTCCCATCGGTATCGATTTCTCTGTATGGTATATCTCTTGTTTTTCTTTCATGCATATTTGAAAGTTCTACAAAATAACCTACTATTCTTCTAAATTTGTATACTTCTTTATCACCGCATATCGGACATAATGCAGCATCGCCTAAAGTTATATGGTTATGCGACTTACATCTTGTTAAGAAAGTATCGAATGCAAAATACGGTACTCCATATTTTATTACGCCTTTCACTACTTTACCCATCTGATGAGTATTTTGAAATGGACTTGGAATATTGATAAACATCATTTGACCACCATCGAAATATTTGGAAAATCTCCCTGTTATTCTTACTCTCTTCCCAATTGTCATTTTCTGCCACGGTGATACAATTTGGTTGGTATACATTTTTCCTGATTCATAATAATTAGCATAAGGTGAATTAGTTTCTCGTGCATACTTCATATCTGCTTCATAAAGAGTAACTGCTGCTGATTCTGCAGGTACTAATTCACAATTATAAAATCCTTCCCATGAATCTATTTCAGTTCGAATTACTTTGAGAACCTCTTCGAGTTCATCCCATGAATATCTAGCTAATTCTTTCAAGTCCCATACCCCTATTATCCCTATGGTAGAATACATCCTCTGAAGTGAACGAAGCCCCAGTTCAAACGTAGCATCTAAATGTTGATGTTCTTTTAGAATTTTTCTATGCCAGTCGAGAAAATCTTTTGCTAATCTCAGATTTTCTATTATACGTTCTAAGAAATTATCATGATGCCTAATAAATATTCCTGGTAAATTAAGACTCACAACTTGATGACTGCCTATCTGAACTCCTCCGCTTCCATAAGAATTATAAAATGGTTTTGTACTTGATGTAAGTCTACAACATGATGCAATAGCATCGAGATGTGGTAATGCAAGGAAATTATACATAGTGTGCTGAATGTTTTGTTCAAGTGCAAATTCTAAGAAATCTTCATCTTGGATGTTTATTCCTTCTATTTTAAGTGCAGCTGTAATTACAGGAAATCGCAACATCTGAATCTTTATTTCATTAGTATGCCATCTCATTACTGATTTTTGAACAGTCAGTAGATCATCTACATCTAAGTCCCATACATTATCTCCAAACAAATGTTCTAAATAATACCTGTCAAAAAACGAGATATTAGTATAAAGCGATTCTGCACCTTGTCTTAAATGCTGATTGAACGAATAAAATAATCTTTGTAATTCATTTTTGAATTGATATTCCGTTAGACTAAGCTTTTGTTTCTTTACATAATAAGTAAGAGCTAAAATGAGATCAGGAATGCCAATTGCTCCTCGTGTACGATTCG
>Ga0190333_1000001_pt1 | contig 80224 bp, 65 predicted proteins | sample 48720467_MG_FD_161676 | JGI IMG/M metagenome (GOLD analysis project Ga0190333, IMG submission 161676) | Hydrothermal vent sediment bacterial communities from Southern Trench, Guaymas Basin, Mexico - 4872-04-6-7_MG | ecosystem: Environmental > Aquatic > Marine > Hydrothermal vents > Sediment ... | reverse complement strand
GAGTTACTACGTTAAGGCGAAGGAAAATGTCTCCGCTTCGGTCGAGATTTTAACGCCATTCCTTCACCGCCCTTCTCGGCGCCGGCGAAAATGCGCCCGATAAATTCAAACCTTTGGATCTTATTCACTGTTAATATGAGTTTCAAATTTAATATGAGTTGCAAAACTCTAAACGAGCCGTGCTCAATAGGCGCTCGGCGCCCGAGGCGGCCGGGTTTCTTTGAGGGACGGTTCAGGAAGGCTAAATCTTCAATGTGGCTCCGACCTTCTCCTTCGCCTTTCGTTCGATTTTGTTTTCCGTCACTTGGGGACAAAGCCCAAAAATAACTATTTCTGCCCTTAGCCTGGAGATAAGGGGTAGCTACAATTAAGCTCTGGGAAGACTTTAGCTCCTTAACTTTAGTCCAAAGACATCTTCTTAAGAAGGGAATCCATTCCTGATATACTTGGTAACTGCGTCAATAAAAAGATCCAAATCTTTAAGGGGTGTATAAATGCTAGGGGTAACTCTCATGCCGACGATATCTTGTTGGCCTTTCTCGGGAGCGGGAATCCGCACCGTGATGGTAAAGATTTTATAGTCCTCCAGGAGCTTATCTCTTAATTTTTGCATATCCAGCCCATCCACCGTAAAAGTGCCAATCCCACATGACTGAGCTGGATTATAAGAAGTTAGAACCCGCACGCGAGGGAGTTCTTCCAAGGCTTGGGCCCAATAATTTCTCAAGTAGCGAAGCCGTTCCTCTTTTCGCTTAGGACCAATAGCTTGGTGAAATTCGAGTGCTTCACCGATGGCTAATTTGAGGTACTCAGGTTGAGTACCGACAGCTTCAAATTTGCGGATGTCATCCCCTTGAGGGTCTGAGGCTGGAAATAAAGGCCAAATATCCTTTATTCTCTCTTTTTTAACATAAAGAAATCCGGTGCCAATTGGAGCCATCATCCATTTATGCAAGTTAGCCCCATAAATTTCGCATTCCAAATCTTTCTGTTCAAAAACAAAATGCCCAAAGGCATGAGCTCCATCGATAACCACCGGGATTCCTCTCTGCTTGGCCAAGCGGCAGATGTCCCGGATGGGGAAAATTTGGCCGGTAAGATTGGTAATGTGGCAGACCAGGATCAATTTTGTTTTGGAAGTAATGTGGCGAGCAAATAACTCTGTTAACTGGTCCAAGCTTTGCGGAGGATAAGGAAAAGAAAAAGTTTTCACCTTGATTCCTTCCCTCTTTTCCCGCTGATAGAGAGCATTCTTCATTGATGGATAATCGTGGGTAGTGGTTAAAACTTCATCCCCAGGTTTAAGTTCAAGGCCCAGAAGTGCTATTTGCATCGATTCGGTTACGTTGCGGGTCAGGGCAATTTCTTCGGGTGAACAACCAAAATTCCGAGCTATTTTTCGGCGAATTAGTTCCTTGCGCGGGCGAAGGAATTGCCAAGAATTATAGACCGGGGCCCCATTGGCAAATTCCATGTATCGCTGGGCAGCTTCCACGACAATCCGAGGAGCAGGGTGAACACCACCATTGTTGAGATTGATGATGCTGCGATCGGTATTAAAGGCTTGCTGGACATGAAACCAGAAACTTTCATCCCGAGCTACTTTCTCAGCGGGAGTGGCCGCTACCTCTTCAAGCTTGGCCGCCAACCGAGCTTGAGCATCCCGCTTAGCCAATCCCCATAATCCTAAGCCTCCGACCCCCATGGAAAGGGTTTTAATAAAGTTTCTCCGGGTGGCCATTTTACCTCCTTTTTTAACTTATTCTCTGGATTAAAATCTTCATCTTAGTATTTCTAGATTTAGTTATTATTATTTTTAAAGATTCATTGCCAGAAATTCTCTTTTATTCCTTTTCTCTTTTTTCGTTATTTTTGTTTCTATTTGGGGGGTTTTTATTTTTTCCTTTTTTATTTGTCTCCTTAATTATTTCTATTATCTCTCCTTTTTGTAGGATTATTTTACTTTCTATTCTCTTTAAGGCGGGCATCAAGCCTAAACATTATTTTTGCTTTTGGTGAGGGGGACTATTTACTCTGGTCAATCCCACCAGCGGGCTAGACCGGGCTTGAGGTCGGGAGCCGTAAAAAAAGTCATCTCCTCGAACAGCTAGTTTCTGAGCAAGCTTCGAAGATCGGGTAATTTCCCGTACCACTCGGTGGAAAAAGTTATTCTCCTTGCTGTAAGGACAAACAAAAAGACAGGTAGCGCAATCCGTTCCCACCTGCCGCCAAAACCGATAACAAGCCTCCCGATCGATCACCCAGCGGGTAACACCATTATCAATTTGCCGTTCACCTTTGGAAATTGCCTGGGCCGGGCAACATCGGGCACACTTGAGGCAAGCGGCACAAAAATCTTGGACCCCAAAAGACACAGGTTTGTCAGGAATTAAGGGTAAATCGGTAGTGACAACTCCTAACCGCACTCGAGGGCCGTAAGGATAGGTAATAATAATCCCTGATCGCCCCAGCTCCCCCAGCCCCGCCTTCCAAGCTAAAGGAGGAAGCATTACCTGGTAATTACTCCCGGCAATATGAGCTCGAGCCGAATACCCTAGTTTCTGAATTGTCTTAGCTAACACAATTGAAATGTGAGCCGCTTCGGTATATCTTTTTGACGTCTCGACCACCACTGGAGCTTGGGGGGCATTGGCAACCATGGCTAAGTCCATCTCCACCGCAAAAACTATCGCATAAGGATGTTGGAGCGATATCGGTTGGCCATATGGCTCTGGTCCCCGGCCTACATGACTATAGATAAAAGAATTCTCCACGGCCGCTACCCCACATAACTTAGCCCCCAAGTAAAGAGCCAATCTTTTGACCATCACCGTGGCTCTATCGGGAGGAAAAGTAAAGCGGGAGGACAACGGCGGTTGTTCAACTAGAGTTAATAGCTCTTCTATAAAATCAAACTCAGCTTCCGCCAGAGCAAATTCCCAAGGAGATTTCTCCCAATAGCTTCGATCTAGTAAATCTGGCAGACGGCGAATTTCTTCATCACGAGAACGAAGATGCTCATGTTGATGGTAGTATTCTTCATATAAAGGAGAATCTTTCTCTAAATCAAAGCGAGCAAAGATTACATCTCGCTCGTCAACTCGAGCCGGCAAAGAACTAACTTTAATTGTCCCTCGCGGGGCAGGACTCACTAAAATCAGGAATATCGTCAGCAGGGCCAACCATCCCAAGCTTACTCCCAGGTAACTAAAGGGATCAAAAACCTGGGGAGTGAAAATGAACTTCCCCCCTAGAAACACCAAAAAAAGAAAAAAAAGAACCCCACTACGAGTTGCGGCTCTTTTTTCCTTTTCGACCAGGCTGTAAATAAACATCAAGCCCAAGGAGAGCCAAACAAGGACCAAGCCAAACCATCCACCCCACTCAAAAAGATCAGCCCAATTCATTTTTTTCAAAGTAATAAACCATCTCTTCGGTGTCAAATATTTTTTCGAAAGCAAAAATTTTATTTTTACATGGGAATTAATTAAAATAGCTTTTTTAGAAAAAATGCACAAAGCAAGGGATAAAGCCAAAGTTGCCTTGGTCAAAGCCGAAACTTACCAATTTCAGACGCTTTGGGAAGGACTAGCCAGAACTTTTGATTACCTTGGAGGTTTGCCCTCCTTAATTCCTTCTAACAGTAAGGTGCTGCTGAAGATAAATCATCTTTCACCGCCCTCTCCACCCGAGAGAGCTATCGTTACCCACCCCGAGTTCACCCGGGCGGTTATTGCCCATCTCCAAAAGATTGGCTGCGAAATAATTGTGGCTGATGACATTTTCTCTCGCCTTAAAAATGGCTTTCAACTCTCAAAATACCAGCCCATGGCTGAAGAAATGAACGTCCGCTTAGTCAATCTCAAAGAACTCGGCTTCAAGAAAATAACTTTGCCCGGAAAAAGACTACGCGAAACATTTATTACTCCCCTTTTCTTTGAATGTGATTATATTGTTAACCTAGCCAAGTTAAAAACTCATTCCCTAACTACTTTCACGGGGGCCATCAAAAATTTTTACGGCCTTATTCCCTATGGGCTTCGTCTTGATTACCATCGCCAATTTCGGCAAATCCCCGAATTCTGCGAGATGTTGGTGGATATCTATGAGGTGGTCAAAGACAAAGTCTGTCTCAATTTAATGGACGCTGTTGTTGGGCAAGAAGGAGAAGGCCCTTCCAACGGCCTGCCCCGTTTTGTGGGCTACATCCTCGGGTCGCTAGATGCCGTTGCCTTGGATGCAGTAGCTTCTTCGCTCATTAATCTTTCGCCAGGCAAAGTATTAACCACGCTCGAAGCCCAATCAAGAGATCTGGGAGTGGGCGAGCTTGATAAAATTACCGTCGTTGGCGAAAACCTCCAAGAAGCTCAACTTATCGACTTTAAACATTCCTCGGCCGTCAATCTTGTCCAAAAGAGAATTCCTAATGCTATCTATATCTTCATCCAAAATCAGCTCTATTTAACTCCCCAAATATTAACTGATAAATGCACTATTTGCCGGGAATGTATCCAAGTTTGCCCCCAACAAACCATTCACCTGGTGGAGAAAAAGGTTAAAGTCGATGCCTCCGGTTGTATCCATTGCCTCTGTTGCCATGAAGTATGTCGCTTCCACGCTATTAAACTAAAGCAAAAACCAATTGGCTGGCTCTTTCGCCAGATAAGTTCCCGGTTAAAATCAAGGAAAAAGAAAAAACCAAGAGCAAATTAAAACGCTTAAAGAAATAGGCATAAGAAAAGAAAAAAATAAGCGAAGCGTGATAAAGGTTTGAAAAGCTTACTCCTTATCCACTAAAAGTGGACGAGAAGGGGCTATTTATGGTTAATGATTTATTCAAAAAGGAGAATATTGCCCATGAACTGGATTGATTATTTTCAAGCCTGCTTACCCGATATGATATCTTTTCTGGAAAAATTAGTCCGGCTTGAATCTCCTAGTCGGGACAAACAAGCTGTTGATGCCTGTTCAAGTTTTCTAGCTCAGGAATTGAGCAAAATTGGCTTTGAGATCACCATTCATCCCCAAAAAGAAATTGGTCAAATCCTGACTGCCCTTTACCCTGAGGCCCAGACCGAAAATACCACCCTGATTCTAACTCATATTGACACTGTTTGGCCGGTGGGAAAAATAGCTGAAATGCCCTGGAAAATTGATTCTCAAAATCAGCGGATCTATGGTCCGGGCGTTCTCGACATGAAAGCTGGCATCGTTCAGGCTTTTTTTGCCCTTCAAGGGCTCCGGAAATTCAAGTTGCAACCCAAAAATAAAATCATTCTCTTTGTCAATTCGGCTGAAGAAATAGGCCATCCCTCGGCTGATGAACTTATTCTGCAGTATGCCTCCCAAAGTTCAATAATTCTTTGCCTTGAACCCGCTCTTCCCGGAGGCGCACTCAAAGTAAAGCGCAAAGGTCGGTTAGTTGTTCACCTCCAAGCTCAAGGCCAAGCTGCTCATGCCGGCACGCCGGAAAAAGGAGTCAATGCTATCGAAGAATTACTCCTTCAGCTTTACCGTCTTCGCTCCCTGCGAACTAAAAGCATCACCCTTAATATCGGGGAGATAAAAGGAGGACAAAGAGCAAACATTGTGGCCGACCAAGCTGAAGCCTTGCTAGATATCCGGTTTTGGACTAATAAGCAAAAAGAAAAAGTTATTTCTTCCCTATCAAAACTATCCCCTCTGTTACCCCAAGCAAAGATAAATTACCAAATAGTCTCTACCAACCCTCCCCTAGAACAAAATGAAGCGTCCCGCCGCTTGTGGCTGAAAGTCAAACAAATCGCCTCCCAGATGGGTCTTCAGCTTAGGGCTGGAAGGAGCGGGGGAGGTTCTGATGCTTCTTTAGCTTCCCAGTCAGGCCGACCTACTCTCGACGGCTTAGGCCCGGATGGAGAAGGAATTCACTCCGAACATGAGCATCTGCTCCTCTCCTCCTTTATTCAAAGAACGGCTCTGTTGGCCGAGATTCTCCTTAAAGGCCCTCTCTGAGAATTAGCCAAAGCGCAAAGTAGCGAATCAACCATTAGAGAAATAACCTTTTTTTAACACGGGGTCTTATTGAATTTAAAAAGCAATGTTTATATAATTAATAATCTAAGATTTCCCCAATAATTTAATTTAGGAGGATTTATATGATTAAAAAATATTATCTACTTTCACCCGGACCAACCCCAGTTCCCGAGAAAGTTCTCTCCATTGCTGCTGAACCTATAATTCATCACCGCACTTCGGAGTTCTCGGACATTTTTATGGATGTGGTTGAAGGTTTGAAATATGTTTTTCAAACAAAAGAAGATGTCTTTGTGCTTACTTCTTCGGGTACCGGAGCCATGGAAATGGCCGTAGCCAATCTAATTTGCCCCGGGGATAAAGTTATTACCATTAATGGCGGAAAATTTGGCGAAAGATGGGGCCGTATCTGCCGGATCTATGGAGCAGAAGTCAGGGAAATAAACCTTGAATGGGGTCAAGATTTTACCAAAGAACAATTAGCTGAAGAGCTCAAAGCTCAGCCCGAGACCAAGGTTGTTTTTACAACTTTATCAGAAACTTCTTCGGGTACTATTTATGATATCCAAGGCTTTGGAGAAGTGGTTTCCGCCACTGATGCTGTTCTGGTCGTTGATGGAATTTCTGGTGTAGGGGCTACGCCTTGTCCAATGGACGAGTGGCAAGTTGATGTCATGGTCTCTGGGTCGCAAAAATCCTTCATGATTCCTCCCGGTCTAGCCTACATAGCCTTTAGTCCCAAGGCCTGGAAACTGGTCGAAGCCTCAACTTGTCCTAAGTTTTATTTCGATGCCAAACAATACAAGAAGAGCTTAGCTAAAAGAACAACTCCTTATACTCCAGCTGTCTCTTTAATCATTCAGCAAAAAGTCGCTTTGGATATAATTCGGAAGCAAGGTTTGGAAAAATTATTTGAACACCACCGGATTCTCGGCGATGCCACTCGAGCTGGAGTTAAAGCTATCGGTTTAGAGCTTCTCTCTCAACGGCCAGGCAATATCTTGACCGCGGTTAAAGTGCCCGAAGGAATTGATGGCGTCAAGTTAGTCAAGATCATGCAAGGGAAATACATGGCTTACATAGCTGGGGGACAAGATCCTTATAAAGGAAAAATATTCCGCATTGCCCATTTAGGATATATGGGTGGTTTCGATATCATTACTGCTCTTACCGCCCTCGAGATGACCTTGACTGAATTGGGTTACCAATTCGATGAAGGCCAAGCCATCAAGGCCGCCGAAGAAATTTTAATGGAGAATTGGGAATGAAAAAATTACTTGTCGCCGACCCTCTTCATCCTGAAGCTCAGGAAAAGCTTGAATCTCTTCCAGGGCTAGAAATCACCCTCAAAACAGGGATGGACGAAGAAGAGCTAATTAAAACTATTCCCGGTTTTGAGGCTATAGTAGTTCGCAGCGCAACTAAGTTAACTAAAAAAGTCATTGAGGCTGCCACCGATTTAAAATTAATCATTAGAGCCGGCATAGGCCTGGATAATATCGACGTTGAAGCAGCCAAAAGCAAAAATATTGAAGTAGCCAACACTCCGGCAGCTACCACGATTTCAGTAGCAGAATTGACTTTTGCCTTGATGCTGGGAGTAGTTCGTAACATTGGTCAGGCTGTCGTCTCCATGAAAGATCATCGATGGGAGAAGAAGCGCCTTTCGGGCACCGAGCTCTACGGAAAAACCCTGGGGATTATCGGCAGCGGTCGTATTGGATTAGCCGTGGCTCAAAGAGCAATTGCTTTTGGGATGAAAGTGATTGCCTATGATATCGTCCCCATTAAAACAGATTTAGATATTACCCAAGTTAGCTTAGATGAACTACTGGCTCAAGCTGATCTTATTTCTCTCCACCTTCCTCTTACTCCTCAAACCAAACACATGATCAGTACCGCTGAATTCGCCAAGATGAAAGACGGAGTCATCCTGATTAATGCTTCCCGAGGAGGAACAGTTGACGAAAAAGCGCTGCTCGAGGCCTTAAATTCGGGCAAAGTTAGAGCCGTCGCCACTGATGTTTATGAACAAGAACCTCCCCAAGATTGGTCATTAGTTGATCACCCTAACGTCTTACCTACTCCTCATATTGGCGCCGCCGCCAAAGAAGGTCAAAAACGCGCTGGTTTGGAAGTAGTGCGGATAGTCGAAGAAAAACTACTTTAAACTCTAATAATTGAAACCAAGCAAGAGGCAGTAGCTTTACGGGAAACGGGAAGAAGAATATTTTGGTTTCAATTTAAACTAAAAATTTATTTATTAGCCAACTATAAGCTAATAAAATAGAATATTAAAAAAATTGAAAATGAAATGTAGAAAAAAAGAAGACTAATCAAATAAAATCATAAGGAAGAATAAAATGGTCTACCTCGATAACAATGCCACCACCCCTCTTGACCCGGCGGTTCAAGAAAAAATGAGCTGGTTTCTCAAGAATCATTTTGGAAATCCTTCTTCCCTGTATCCTATTGGTCACCAAGTAAAAAATATGATTACTGAGGTGCGAGAGATTATTGCCAATTGCTTAGGGGCCCAGCGAAGTGAAATTATTTTCACTGGCTCAGGGACAGAAGCCGATAATTTTGCCCTGCGGGGAGTCCTCGACGCCCTCTCGGATAAGAATGAAGTCATCACTTCCACTATCGAGCATCCGGCCATCATTGAAACTGGCCATTATCTCCAGGAGAAAGGCTATAAGGTCACTTATGTACCTGTTGATGAAATGGGAATGATTGACTTACAAACCTTGGAGGAAGCCATATCCCCCAAGACAGCCATTATTTCCATTATGCACGCTAACAATGAAATTGGCACTATCCAACCCATTGAAGACGTAGTTAAAATAGCCAAGAGACACGGTATTTTGGTGCACACTGATGCTGTGCAATCGTTCGGAAAAATTGAGGTTAACGTTAATAAACTTGGAGTTGATTTGCTTACCGTATCCGCCCATAAAATTTACGGCCCGAAAGGAGTCGGGGCTCTTTATATTCGTCAAGGAACTCCTATTAAACCATTGATCTATGGTGGGCACCAGGAACGACTCCTTCGCGCAGGGACCGAAAATACAATCGGAATTATTGGCTTCGGTGAAGCAGTTCGAGTGCTGATGGAGAAACAGAACGAAGACAAAAAAAGGATAGAAAAATTGGCTACCAAACTAATGAAGGGCCTGGAAGAGAAAATACCTCATCTCAAGTTCAACGGTCACCCTGAGAAAAGAATTAAGGGTACCCTCAGCGTGTCCTTTTTAGGAATCGAAGCAGAAGCTATCCTTTTAGCTTTAGCCACTAAAGACGTCTGTGTCTCCACTGGCTCAGCTTGTAGTGAGGACTCCGAAGAAACTTCCCATGTCTTACAAGCTATCGGGCTTCAACCAGAGGTAGCTCGATCGGTGATTAGAATGTCACTTGGTCGCTTTACCACCGAGGAAGATATTGAGTATGTCCTCGAAGTTCTCCCCGAAATAGCCGATAATTTACGCCGGATCTCTTCCTTTGAGGTAGAAGAATAAAAACAAAAACTGGTGATTATCATCGGCGAAAGGCTTAATTCATCTCGCCAAGTAGTCTATCAGGCGTTAGTAACCAAAAATGAAAATTTTTTAATTAACGAGGCCCGCAGACAAGTCGAAGCTGGAGCTCAATTTGTCGATTTAAATGTTTCAGCTCTGCTTGAGAAGGAGGCAGAAGCCCTTCACTGGGCTATTCCTCTTCTCCAGCAAAACCTAGATATTTTCTTGGCTATTGATACTTTAAATCCGCAAGCAATGAAGGTTGGTCTTGAAGTCCATCACGGACAAGCAATTTTGAATTCCATCACCGCTGAAAAATCCCGCTTAGAAGCTATGTTGCCCCTAGTTAAAGATTATTCTCCTCTGGTCATAGCCCTTTGTTTGGACGAGCAAGGTGTCCCATCGCAGCCAGAAGACTGCCTAAAGATTGCTGACAAACTACTGGAAATATTTCAAAAAAATGGCGTTCCTGAGCAAAATATTTTCCTGGATCCCTTAGTTCGCCCCCTGGGGGTTAATCCAGAAGCAGGAAAGATTTTTCTTCGCTCCTTAGAACTCATCAAAAAAAATTTCCCCCAAGTAAAAACCGTGGCTGGAATTAGTAACGTGTCCTTTGGCCTCCCCTGGCGAGCTCTGCTTAATCGAACTTTGTTACTTCTAGCTAGAGGAAAAGGGCTCGATGCCGCCATTTGTAACCCTCTCGACAAAAAGCTTACTGCCCAATTGCGAGCCACCGAGGCCCTTCTTGGCTTAGATCCTCAACTTACTAACTATCTTGGCTTTTACCGGCAACAAAAAAAATAAAATTCAAACGGTCTTTAAATTTAGAATTAACATTTTTTCATATTGCAATTAAGAAGGGTCAGGTTTCCATATTTGACTGTATTCTTCTCTATAAATTCTATTATGCTTTAAATTTATATTTGTAAGATCGAGGCCTAACCTTTTAATTTGTAAATGATAAAGGGCAATGAGAAAACCTTCTACTGACTTACTCACAGGCAGCCTGACAGACAGACAGGCTAACAGATTGATTGACTGGTTGACTAAAAGACGGGCTGGCTGACAAGTCGGCAGTCAGGAGAGGGTGGAGAGAGAGAGAAAGAGAAAGAAAAAGAAAGAAAGAAAGAGAAAAAAACAGACAGACAAGCAAATAGACAGATAGATAGATAGATAGATAGATAGATAGATAGATAGATTGATTGATTGATAGATTGATTGATTGATTGATTGATTGAAAAGCGGGCAGGATGAATAACTAAGAAAAAAACCTTCACAATCAAGGTAGATTGGGGTTGTAGCCTTTCAACTGGAAGGCCAGTTTTTTCCTGGTTTTAAGAAAAAAATCGTAGTAGGTGGAGGTGCGAAAATCGGGATAAGTCCACTCTAGAACCCGGATACCTTGGCGAGAGAAAAGTATCTCCAGATGGGCATAGACCCCATTAACAAGAGGAATTCGATGGGCAAAATTTTTCATCGTGGCCATAATTAAGGCCGCGGGAGTTACATAACCGGGATCCAAGTTAACTATTCGGTGGGAAGAGCCAAATTCTTTCTTTATTTGCTCTTCAAGTTGGTTGGTGGTTAACTTAATAGAGCTAATTGCCTCGGGTAAAATTAAAGGTTCAAAACTCAAAAAGTATCTTTTTAATCCTGGACCCATTTGTCGCTCATAATAATCAGTCCAAGTAAAATCGAAAAAGGAGCTTCGCTCCTCGATTGGTCCCCATCTTTCAGCCAAAAGTTTCTCGGCTCGATTAAAAACATCCATCTGATTAGCGATAACTCCACAAATTAGCTTCACGGGACTGAAAGGTTGAGGCTCAGCCATTTTTTTCATTTTACCATAATTACAAAAACATGTTCACGTTCCTCTTTTATCAAGTAAGCATTTCCAAACCTTGAAAGCCTCTTAAATGGCCTTTAGCATGAATTATAAATATTGAATGAGCAGAAAGAAATGAAAACCAACAATTTATTTCTTCTTCTTTTCTTGATGCTGGGAAAAATGGTGACCGGCACTATAATCGCCGGTTGTCTTGCTAATGATCCAGGCCAAAATAAGGTGCCAGTCACCATTTTTCCAGCACGGTTTTGGAAACACTTCCCTTAATCGATCACTAATCAAAAGATTAGATTGGGCGTTACACAAGCTCACCTCCGGGACTATTGATGACAAGGCTCCTATTCTGGGCGCGAAATTTTGGATTTTAGAGCAATTTAGTGGTAGTGCTTCGTAATTAACTACTTTTTTTTCTACCAGTTAGCTCGATCTTACCCTATCTTTAATGAACTTGACCCATTACCAGATTTCACTTATAATCAGAAAATTATGAAATGGGTTTACATAGAAGATATCAGCACCTATGATGGTCAAGACGTTGAAATCAGAGGATGGGTTTATAATAAGCGCTCCAGTGGCAAAGTTCGCTTTCTCCTAGTCAGAGACGGTACCGGAATTATTCAAACGACCATTTTTAGTGAGAAAAAAAACCACCCCCTCTTTGCCCAATTCGATCAACTCACCCAGGAATCATCCCTTATCCTTAGAGGAACAGTCCGCCAAGAACCTCGAGCTCCCGGAGGTTATGAGATCAACGTTAAAGAAATCGATATTATCCAAATTGCTGAAGATTATCCCATCACGCCCAAAGAACATAGTGTGCCCTTCCTAATGAAGCACCGTCATCTCTGGCTTCGCTCCCGCAAGCAGCATGCGATCTTGCAAGTCAGAACCGAGATTGTTCGAGCTATTCGTGATTTTTTCGATGGTCGTGGTTTTCGCTTGATGGATACTCCCATCCTAACTCCAAGCGCTTGTGAGGGCACCACTACCCTATTCGAAACTCAATACTTTGACCAAAAAGCCTACCTAAGTCAAAGCGGGCAGCTCTACAACGAAGCGACCGCCATGGCTTTTGGTAAAGTTTATTGCTTCGGCCCCACATTTAGAGCCGAAAAATCAAAAACCAGGCGACATCTGATTGAATTCTGGATGGTGGAACCAGAAGTCGCCTTTGCTGTCCTGGATGATATTGTCGTCCTTGGAGAAGAACTAATATTATTTATCATCGAGCGAGTTTTAGAGAGACGGCGTCAAGAATTGGAAATTTTAGAAAGAGATACCAAGCCTCTAGAAAGAATCACTCGCCCCTTTCCCCGCTTGAAATACGATGACGCCATCCAAAAATTAAAAAACCATGGCTCCTCTATCGAGTGGGGTGACGATTTCGGTGCCCCTGAAGAAACTCTGTTATCTAAAATTTACGACAGTCCTGTCTGTGTCACCCATTTTCCGGCCAAAATTAAAGCCTTCTATATGCAACCAGACGAAGACAATCCGGAAGTAGTTTTGGGAGTTGACATTCTTGCTTCCGAAGGCTATGGAGAAATAATAGGTGGAGGTCAACGTATCCACGACCCGGAACTACTGGAAAGAAAAATAAAAGAGTTTGACCTCCCCCGGGAAGCTTATGAATGGTACCTCGACCTGCGCAAATATGGGAGTGTTCCTCATTCAGGATTTGGCTTGGGCCTGGAAAGAACTGTAGCTTGGATCTGTAAATTGCCCCACATCCGCCAAACGATTCCTTTTCCTCGTCTCCTCTACCGCATCTATCCTTAAATTGACCACCTGGGGATATCTAGCCTAGCCACCAATGTCAAAACTATAAAAAAATGAAGAAAAAAGTATATCTTCTGAGCCTAGGATGCGCCAAAAACTTGGTCGATAGCGAAGTTATGCTCGGGTACCTCCTCCAGGCGGGATACCACTTTGTCGATAAAATCGAAGAGGCGGACATAATCATCATCAATACCTGTGGTTTTATCGAGCCAGCCCGCCAAGAAGCTCGCCAGGCTATTAACGAAGCCTTGGCCCTCAAACACCAAAAACCAGCAATTAAAATAGTGGTTATTGGTTGTTATGTTGAACGCTCTCGAGAAGAACTCGCCAAAGAATTCCCCTCCATTTCCGTCCTCTCAGGAGTCAAAGATTTTCCCCACATTGTTAATCTGATTGAGGGGAAAAAATTTACTCCTTCTTCCCAAACCTTTCTCTATTCCCACACCACCCCCCGCGCCCTAGCCACCCCCCCAGTTTGGGCGTACATTAAGATTTCCGAAGGTTGCTCTCACCAATGCGGATTTTGCACCATTCCTCTCATTAAAGGACCTTATCGTTCCCGGCCTTTGGAGTCCATCATAAATGAAATTCAAGCTTTAGAAGCCAAAGGAATCATCGAAATAAACCTCATCTCTCATGACACCACCTATTACGGCCGGGATTTAGGACTTCGCCACGGATTAATTTCGCTTCTTGAAAATATTCTCGGCCAAACCTCAATCCCTTGGATCAGAATTCTCTACGGTTACCCAGAGGAAGTCAGCGATGACTTACTCACTCTTTTCCAAGAAAAAAGAATTTGTCCTTATTTAGATTTACCATTTCAACATGCCCATCCTCGAATAATTAAAATGATGGGTCGCGGACTGGATGGCTCCCGGTCCTTACGTCTCATTGAGAAAATAAGAAGCAAAATACCAGAAATAGCCTTAAGAACTTCTTTGATCGTGGGTTTTCCAGGGGAAACAAACCATGAATTTCAAGCTCTTCTTGATTTTGTTAAGCAAGCCGAATTTGATCACTTGGGAGTTTTCACTTACTCAGCCGAACGGGACACTCCCAATTATTCGCTGGGCAATCCCCTCTCTGAAAAAGAAAAGGAACGACGACGGGAAGAAGTAATGCGCCTCCAAGCAGAAATTTCCAGGCAAAAAAATCAGCGTTTTCTCCATCAAAAACTCGAGGTACTATGCGATGAATTCATGACCAATGGTCAAAAATTTATCCTGGCTCGCACCCGTTACCAAGCGCCCGAAGTTGATGGAATTGTTTATCTTCGGCCTGGAAACCCAAAATACTTAAATTCCCTCCGCCAAGCAGTTATCACCTCCTCTGGGGTATATGATTTGAAAGGAAAGATAATCAAATGAAAACGATCACCAAAATCATTTCCTCTTTTTTTGGTGTGGGGTATTTTCCCCTTGCCCCAGGAACAATGGCTAGTCTCGTGGTGATCATAATTTACCACTTCTGGTTAACCGCGATTTCCTGGTACAGTTTCTGGGGGATTTTTCTTCTCATCTTTATTCTGGGAGTCTACACTTCTAGCCGCCACGCTCGAGAGCTTGACCGAGAAGACCCGCAATGTATAGTGATTGATGAAGTGGCCGGGCAATTTCTCGTCCTTTTCCGGTTGCCTTCCTCTTGGCCTCTTCTCATTGCTGCTTTTCTTCTCTTTCGTCTCTTTGACATTCTCAAACCATTCCCCATCAAAAGAGTCGAAACCTTCCCCTCGGGATGGGGAATTATGCTGGATGATCTTCTAGCTGGCCTTTATGCGGGCATAATAATTAATTTCTATTTGTTTTTAAAATAATAAATTGTTTCTATTTGCAAATTATTTCAGGTCTTCAGAAATAGCCACTCTTTCGATATATTAATAAAAAGAAAGCCTAAAAATTTAAAAATTGATGGAAACAATGGTTAAAAAATTACCCAAAGTTGAAATCGCGGCCGTAGGCAGCGAACTCTTGACTCCCTACTTCCAAGATACAGACTCACCTTATATTGTTGCCCAGCTCCTCCAATTGGGATTAAGCCCCTCCTTTCGAACCATTGTCGCCGATGAGGAAGAAGACCTTATCGCCGCCCTGCAAAATTCTGTTAGCCGAGCTGACCTATTATTTGTAATTGGCGGACTTGGTCCGACTGAAGATGATCGCACGAGAGAAATCTTAGCTCAGGTTCTGGGTAAGAAACTTATTCTCGATGAATCAGTCTTAAGGGCTATCCAAAAACGCTTTGCCCGCCGGGGCCTGGAGATGCCTCCCTCAAACATCAAGCAGGCCAAAATTATTGAAGGGGCTGAAGTTTTAATCAATCATCAGGGAACAGCTCCAGGGCAATGGCTAGAAGAAAAGGGGAAAATAATTGTTCTTCTACCTGGTCCTCCCCAAGAATTAAAGCCAATGTTTGAGAAATACGTTTTTCCCCGGCTTGAGAAATGGCGTGTTTCCCAAGTCTTTCAGCTAAAATTAAAACTTACTGGAATAACTGAATCTCAACTCGAAGAAAAGATCAAAGACCTTTACCCCCCTCCTTCCCTTTGCCGAATAACAACTTTAGCTTACCCTGGACAGATTGAAATCCACTTAAGTGCTTATTCCTCTTGCTCTCAGGAAGAAGCCCGCGAAAAAGTTATGTCAGTGGAGGAAAAATTAAAGCCACGCCTGCAACCATATATTTTTTCTACCCAGGGAGAATCATTGGAAGAAGTGGTCGGCCTTCTTCTTCGGCAGCGCCACGAAACATTAGCCGTAGCTGAATCGTGTACCGGGGGCCTTCTTGGGCATCGCCTTACAAACATTCCTGGCAGCTCAGAATATTTTCGTCTCGGAATCGTTGCTTACAGCAACGAAGCTAAAATTAAATTACTGGGGGTTTCGCCCAAGTCTTTAGCCAATTATGGAGCTGTCAGCGAGAAAGTGGCTCAAGAAATGGCTCAAGGAATCAAGCAATTAGCCCAAACAGATCATGCTTTGGCTATTACCGGAATCGCTGGCCCTGGAGGTGGAACACCCGCCAAACCAGCCGGCCTCGTTTATACCGCTTGGGGAGGAGAAAACGAAAGCCAGGTTCTCCGGAACCAGTTCTTGGGCTCCCGGGAGTTGGTTAAATTTCAAAGTTCACAAAAAGCATTGGAAATGTTATGGAGGCATTTGACCCAAAATTTTATATAAATAAAATTAAAATAAACAAAGATATCGATGAGAACTTTTATTGCTATTGACTTAGACGAAAAATTAAAGACCATTCTCCGTAATTATATTCTTGACTTGGCCTCCACCAGAACTAAAGTTCGTTGGGTAAAAACAGAAGGCATGCACTTAACCTTGAAATTTTTGGGAGAAATAAATCAAACCCAAGCAGACCAAGTTATCAAAGAATTACAAAATATTACTGAGCATTATACCCCTTTTCCTCTCGACTTAGTGGGAACCGGAACTTTTCCCCCTAAAAGCCGACATCCTAAAGTTATCTGGATTGGTCTTCCCCGTGATCCCCAGCTAGTAACCTTAGCTCAAGAAATCGAAAATAAAATGACCCAGCTTGGCTTTCCTGCTGAAAAAAGAGAATTCGCTCCCCATCTCACTCTGGGAAGAGTCAAAAATCAAGCGGGGATTAATAATCTCTTAGTCAAGCTTAACGAAAAACAAAATTACCATTTTGGAGGGATGATAGTAAAAAAAATCACTTTTTTTAAGAGCATCTTAAAACCAACCGGAGCCGAATATACTCCTCTCCAAGAATTTGAATTTCCATGCTTTACTTAACTTTAATTTTGAGTTATTTCTGGGGGGCTTTACTTCCCGGATACTTTTTTTTCCGTCTAATCGATAAAAAAGATATCCGCAATTTAGGAAGTGGCAATCCAGGAGCAACCAATGTCTTTCGGCTAAAAGGCTGGAAATGGGGCCTTTTCGTCTTTCTTTTTGACTTTAGCAAAGGATTAGCCGTAGTGCTTATTTCTAAAAGTTTATTTTCTCAATCATGGCTCCCCTTAGCTGCTGGAGCATTAGTGATTGTCGGCCATTGTTTTCCTTTTTACTTGAACTTTAAAGGAGGCAAAGGAATCGCCGCGAGCTTGGGAGTCTTTGCCGGGTTAAGTTTTCTTCCTTTCCTGGGAACCTTACTAGTGTTTTTTTTGATCGTGGGATTAACTAGATATGTTTCTTTAGGTTCAATAGTCGCGGTCTTCAGCTTTGGCCTTTTTAGCTGGTTTTATCGTCACCAATCGGATATTATATTGTTTTGGTTTTTCATTTTCGCCATGGTCATAATTCGTCATCGCGATAACCTTGAACGCCTCTTCCAAGGCACCGAAAGAAGACTAGGAGCTGACCAATGAAGCGAGTGGCAGTAATTGGGGCCGGAAGCTGGGGGACAGCCTTCTCTCTGCACCTCGGGCATTTACATCTCCAGCCCACTCTTTGGGTCCGAGAAAAAAACGTTTATGAGGATTTGCTTCATTACCGGGAAAACAAAACTTTTCTTCCCGGAGAGGTACTCCCCCCTGTAATCCATTACACCCAGGACATAAGTGAAGCTGTTGAGGAGAGTGATTTTGTTTTCGTGGCTGTTCCTTCTGCTTACTGTCGGTCGATTTATGAGGAAATGGAACCTAATCTTTCCTCTTCCCACACCGTCATCTCATTGACGAAAGGAATTGAGCAATCAACGCTTAAAAGAATGACCCAGATCATGGAAGAAATATTTCTCCCGCCCCACCGGCCGAATTTAGCCGTGCTTTCAGGACCTAGTTTCGCCGTGGAAGTGGCTCGTCGCCATCCCACTGCCGTTGTGGTCGCTGCGGAAGACATCAGGGTAGCCAAAACAATTCAACATCTCATTTTTGGCCCTCATTTTCGGGTGTACGCTTCTAATGACGTGATTGGGGTGGAAATGGCGGGAGCCTTGAAAAACGTCATTGCCATTGCCGCCGGTATTAGTGATGGCCTGGAGTTTGGTCACAACGCTCGGGCAGCTCTTGTCACTCGAGGATTAGCCGAAATCTCGCGGTTAGGAGAAAGAATGGGGGCTCAGGCAAAAACTTTTGCTGGCTTAGCTGGCATGGGCGATTTAGTCTTGACTTGCAACGGCCCTCTTAGTCGAAATCACTATGTTGGTTATGAAATAGGTAAAGGAAAAAAACTTAATGAAGTTCTGGCCGAAATGAAAATGGTAGCCGAAGGAGTACCGACAACCATCTCAACCCTTGAATTGGCCCATAAGTGGCAGGTAGAGATGCCTATTTGTGAACAAGTCTATCAAGTTCTCTACCAAAACAAGCCTCCTCAAGAGGCGTTATTAGAGTTAATGACCAGAGCATTAAGGGAGGAGTGAACTATGAATCCAAAAAAAGTTGGTCATTCAACCGAATTAATTATTATTGTTGGCCTCTGTTGTTGGTTAACATTTTGCGCTTCGGCAACCAACAATCTGCAAAAACAACAGGAAAAAGATCCTCGATACCAATATAACATGGGGCTTTTCTATCTAAATAACGGCAACCCCGATCAAGCCATTCAATATTTCAATAAAAGCCTGAAACTAAATTCAAACTCTTTCTTGACTTATAATGGCTTAGGATTGGCTTATCTTATGAAGCATGAACTGGAAAAAGCCCGGGACTATTTTCAAAAAGCTCTGAGCCTCAATCCTAAATTCAGTGAAGCTCATAATTACTTAGGAACAGTTTTTCAAGAAATGGGCCTTCTCGAGCAAGCAGAGAAAGAATACCGAAGCGCTGTGGCTGATCCTGATTATAAGTCTAAGGAACTTCCTTACTATAATTTAGCTCGCCTGTATCTCTTGAAAAATCAGCTTCAAGAAGCCCTTTTCTACGTTAACCAAGCTTTGGAAATAAATAAAACTATGGTAATGGCTTACAACCTGAAAGGAATAATCCTGGAGAAGCAGGAAAAATTCCAGGAGGCAATAGACAATTACCTTAAAGGTCTAAAATACGCTAAAGATGACATCAATCTTAACTTCAATCTGGCTGTGGCTTACTTCAAAAACAAAGATTTTGACCACGCTCGCGAGCTTTTTGAAAAAATACTCCTTCAATCACCGGATCCAGACATGAAGGCCCAAGTTAATGAATATTTAAAAATTATTAACAAACGCCAGCCCTAACTAAGTTCCTTCTTCCCAGGCGGCTAAATATCTCTTTTGCTCGGCGGTTAAACGATCGATTCGCACCCCAAGAGCTTTTAATTTAAGGCGCGCAATTTCTTCATCTACCTTCGGGGGAACTGGGTAAACATCTTTTTGCAAATGAGCTCCTTTCTCAACCAGATAAAGAACACTTAGGGCCTGATTGGCAAAGCTCATATCCATCACTGTGGCTGGATGTCCTTCGGCAGCGGCCAAGTTGATAAGTCTTCCCTCAGCCAAAAGATATATGTTTCGACCATCAGTTAACTGAAATTCCTCAACAAATTCTCGAATTTGACGACGCTTGACGGCCATCTTTTCTAAAGCAGGAATATCTATTTCCACGTTGAAATGGCCGGAATTAGCAACAATGGCGCCGTCTTTCATTCGCTGGAAATGGCGAGCAGTCAAAACATGCTTATCTCCGGTAACCGTGACAAATACATCGCCAATTCGGGCGGCCTCAGTCAAGGACAGCACCTGAAAACCATCCATAACTGCTTCTAAGGCTTTCAGAGGGTCGATTTCACAGACAATCACTTTTGCCCCGGCTCCCCTAGCTCTCATAGCTACCCCCCGTCCGCACCAACCATAGCCGGCCACCACAAAATTCGATCCGGCCAGAAGAATATTCGTGGCCCGCAAAATGCCATCGATGGTACTTTGTCCCGTGCCGTAACGATTATCAAAGAGATGTTTAGTTTTGGCATCATTTACCGCCACGATGGGATAATGGAGCACTTTCTGCCGAGCCATGCTCTTAAGGCGGATAACACCGGTCGTTGTCTCTTCGGTTCCGCCGATAATATCAGCTAAAAGTTCTCTTTTTTCGGCATGAACAGTACTCACTAAATCAGCCCCATCATCCATAGTTAATTGGGGGTTATGGTCGAGAGCCTGGTGGATATGACGATAATAGGTAGTTTGATCTTCACCTTTAATAGCAAAAACGGAAATTTGAAAATGTTTGACCAAGGCCGCGGCAACATCATCCTGAGTGCTAAGAGGATTCGAAGCAGTAAGGCGAACCTCTGCCCCCGCCTCTTTCAGGGTCGTCATTAAATTGGCTGTTTCGGTGGTAACATGAAGACAGGCAGCTATCCGGTAACCCGCTAAAGGCTTTTCCGCAGCAAATCTCTTTTTTATCATTCCCAAAACAGGCATGAAACGGGCGGCCCATTCTATCCTTTTTAAACCCTGATCAGCTAACGCTAAATCTTTTATATCATAATCCATGATTGATCATCCTCCCCTATTTAGAATCTTGCCCTACTTAAGGCCGGCTTCCTGCCGCAGTAAAGCAGCTTTATCTGTTTTTTCCCAGGTAAATTCTTCTTCGGACCGACCAAAATGGCCATAACAAGCGGTCTTTTTATAAATGGGCCGCAAAAGGTCAAGGTACTCAATCATTGCTTTGGGTTTCAAAGGAAAATAAGCTCTAATTAATTCCTTGATGAGATCTTCAGACACTTTTCCTGTCCCAAAAGTATCAACCATGATCGATACCGGATCAGCAATGCCGATAGCATAAGCAATCTGAACTTCGACTTTGTCCGCCAACCCTGCCGCTACTATATTTTTGGCAATATAGCGGGCCATATAAGAACCCGACCGGTCTACCTTGCTGGGGTCTTTCCCCGAAAAACATCCCCCTCCATGACTACCTACGCCACCATAAGTATCCACGATTATTTTTCTTCCCGTAAGCCCAGTGTCGGCAAATGGGCCCCCTCGTTCAAATCGACCGGTACCATTAACGAAAATTTTCGTCTTTTCATCGATCATGGACGGGGGAATAACTTCCCTGATAACCACATCATTTATATCTTGACCAAGGTCGCCCAAGCCAACCTTAGCATTATGCTGGGCAGCAATTACAATGGCCTCAACTCTAACTGGGCGATCACCATCATATTCAACGGTGACTTGCGATTTGCCATCGGGACGAAGATAATCAAGAATTTTCTTCTTTCTTACTTCTGCCAAGCGACGGGCTAATTTATGAGCCATCATGATCGGAAAGGGCATCAATTCTGGTGTTTCCGAACAGGCATAACCAAACATCAAGCCTTGATCGCCCGCACCCTGCTCTTTGCCTTTTTTTTCATCTACTCCCTGGGCTATATCAGGGGATTGTTCATGGATCGATGACAATACACAGCAAGTCTGGTAATCAAAACCATATTTGGCCCGAGTATAACCAATTTTTCTGACTGTTTCCCGGACTACACTCTGAAAATCACAGAATCCTTCCGAAGTTATTTCTCCAGCAATTAAAACCAGGCCGGTGGTAACTAATGTCTCACAAGCCACCCGGCTTTTAGGGTCTTGTCGAATAAGGTCATCAAGAATGGCATCCGAAATTTGGTCGCAAATTTTATCAGGATGGCCTTCGGTGACTGATTCGGAAGTAAAAAGATGCACTCCTGACTTACTCATAGGCCTTCTCCTTTTTAATATAAATTTATCTTTTTTATCTTTAGCGCTTACAACGCCTGGAAAAGATGAAAAGAATTATTAACATAATTAGGGCTAGATTGCAAATGCTGACAAATTTTGGGATATACTTCCTAAGTCGGAAATTGAATTTTCTATTTCCTTTATGGTAAGGTTATTCAGTCATCAATGAGCGAAGAAAACTGGCGAAAAATAATTTTTTGGTTCTTATTACTGTTCATTTCCATGGGGGTAATTCTAAAAATTGATCTGAGGGCTCAGAATCATTTTCCTTACCCAGGCAAAGTTCATCAGCTTAAAAATGGGTTGACGGTTATTCTTTCTCCTGGTGCCTACTTTCCAACCACCGCTATTGCGGTGGGATACCGGGTAGGACCTCTCTACGAGCAACCCCAGCAGGCCGGAATTTCCTACCTTCTTGAAAACCTTATGTTTCAAGGCTCCCAGAATGTAGGGCGGATGCAACACGTCCGCTATATTCAAAGAGTTGGAGGCCTTCTCAATGTTCTCACTTCCTATGACCGAATGATTTTCTATCAAATTTTACCTTCCCATCACCTTCCCCTTGCTTTCTGGTTGGAATCTGACCGAATGACTCGCCTCGCTCTAAATCAAGCAGCTATCCAGCGAGAAATATTAGCCATTATTGACGAAATTAATTTTCGCCATTCCCAAGACCCTTATCTCAGTTATGAAGACCTACTTAACCAATTCCTGTTTCCCATCTTTCCTTATTACCTGCCTCTTTACGGCACCAGGAATAAGCTGCCCTCTCTTAAAGCTGAGCAGGTGAGGAAATTTTACTCTCGGTATTTTTGCCCGGCTAATGCCGTAATCTGTGTAACTGGAAATTTTGAGCCATCAGCTACGCTGGAGCTCCTCCAAAAATACTTTGACTCCATTCCTTCTGGTTCTGAACCACCTTTAAAATTACCCGAAATTCCAGACGTAACTCTGGCCAAAACAGAAAGAACTCTTGGGGATCCGGCAATTCCTTCTCCGGCCGTCTTTTTAGGCTTCCCTCTTATCCACGTCCAAGCCAGAGAGCTACCAGTCCTTACCTTAATTGAATACATTCTCCTCCATGGCCAGAGCTCCCGCCTGCAAAAAAAATTGATAACCAAAGAAAGACTAGCTCTCCGCCTCTCTGGGGGGTTAGAAATGAGAGGAAAATTGGGAAGTTTCAAATTCTTTTTAAGCAGTACCAATTCAACTTCTCTAGCCAAGGCTAAAAAAGTATTATGGGATGAAATAAATCGGCTTAAATCCGAATTAGTTAAGGACACCGAATTGATCAAAGCTAAACGCCTCTACGAAAAAGATTTTCTCCAGAACTTCTTAACAACGAGTAACCGGGCAGTAACCTTAATTGACTTCTACTTTTCAGGTAAATCTGTCTCTTCTCCTTATGACGAGCTCAAAAAAATTCAGGCCGTGACCCCGGCCGATATTGCAGGGATCATGAATCGTTACTTCACTGATAAGTATGTGCTCATCAATTTGGAAATAAAATGAAACCAGAAAAAAGCAACAAGACAAAAAAAAGGCGTCTTTCTTGGCTAGTAATTTTTTCTTTAACTCTCATCGTTTCTCTTCTTGCCCAAGAAAGATTTCGCAAATCACCACCAGCGCCTTTTCCCTTGCCTCCTCTAAATATAAAACCTATTGAATCGGTAAAGCTAAGCAACGGGCTTCAAGTTTCGCTCTTTTCTCAGCCTGATCTTCCTTTTACTCACCTGGACTTAATTATCATGACTGGGGAAACACTCTCTCCCGACAATTTACCTGGGCTAGCTACGATGACCACTAGAATGATAGGTTTAGAGACCAGGCAACTCTCCTCTGAAAAAATAAAAGAGACAATTGAATTACTGGGAGGATCCTTCCAGGCCCAAACTTATCTTGACTATTCTAGCCTCACCCTTGAAGTTTTAGCTGATTACACCGATAAAGCTCTGGCTTTATTCCAACAATTCCTGCTTTCTCCCTCTTTTAACCTAAAGGTTTTTGATCAACTTAAAAGAGAAATTTATTATGACTTAGTTCGAAAAAGTATCAATTCTGAATTCTTAGCCAAGAGACTTCTCTTTCAACTTCTTTTTAATAACCATCCCTACCGAAAAATTGCTTATACTCGAGATGATATTCGAAAAATTCAACTTAAAGATGTCAAAATGTTTTTTGACCAGTATATTCTCCCTAACAATTCTCGAATTATTTTTATCGGCAATTTGGATCTAAAGACAGCCGCTAAGAAAACAAGCCAAGCATTATTCTCTTGGAAGAAAAGACCCTTAGCTACTACCACCTTCTCCCCTCCTCTGCCAGCTACTAAGATCAAAATTGGTTTAATCCACCTGCCTCAACGAAAAGATGTGACCATCTACTTGGGGAATGTTGTTTTTCCGAAATCAAAAAAAGATAACTTTGCTTATTCAGTGCTCAGTCATATTCTCGGAGGGAATACTTACAGTCGTTTATTTTTAAGATTAAGAGAAACAAAGGGATACGCTTATTATGCTTTTTCTGAGTTCGAACTACTCAAAAACTGTGGGCTTTTCACCGTTAGGGCTCGCGTTCGACCTGAGGTTTTGGAAGAAAGCCTTCAAGAAATATTCGCTGTGCTTCGCGAAATAATTATTGACCAAAAAGTAGCCAACTATGAATTGGAACAGGCCAAATCCTTCCTCATTGGCCGCATGCCAGTGGAACTTGAATCATTAAACAACTTGGCCTTTCGGCTTACTTCTATGAGTATTTATGGATATGGAAATGAATATTGGCAAAAATATTACGCCAATATCATGGAAGTAACTCCTGATGATGTATTTCAAGTGGGGCAAAATTCTGCCCTTCTGACCCCGATAATCACCTTATCCGGTGATAAAGAGATAATTTCTAACCACCTCAAATCTTTATCCATTGACCTTTACGATTTAAACGGCCAATATCTATCTACACTGAAGAAAGGAGATTAACCATGAAGTTAGTTGAATGTGTACCTAATTTTAGCGAAGGTCGTGACCTGGAAAAAATCCAGGCTATTACCAAGGAGATTGAATCCACTCCTGGGATTAAACTTCTTGATGTTGACCCTGGAGAGTCAACTAACCGGACGGTAGTTACTTTCATTGGTGAGCCAGAAGCAGTTAAAGAAGCTGCTTTTAAAGCCATTAAAAAGGCTGCCGAAGTAATTGACATGCGTTTCCACAAAGGTGCTCATAGCCGGATTGGAGCCACTGACGTTTGCCCATTTGTGCCGGTGACGGGCGTGACTATGGCTGATTGTGTCCGTTTGGCTCATGAACTGGCTAAAAAAGTAGCTGAGGAACTTAATATTCCTGTCTATCTCTACGAAGAAGCGGCTCAAAAACCAGAAAGGCGTAACCTAGCCACCATCCGCGAGGGAGAATATGAAGGACTCCCCGAAAAGTTAAAGGATCACGATTGGGCTCCTGATTATGGAAAACCGGTATTTAATCCTCAAGCTGGAGCAACCGTAATTGGAGCCCGGGAATTTTTAATTGCTTATAACATTAATCTTAATACCAAAGACCGACGATTGGCTCACGAAATTGCCCTCAATCTGAGGGAAAGAGGGCGGGCCAAGAGAGACAAAAAGGGGAAAATAATCCGTGATGAATCCGGCAAGGCCATCATGGTTCCCGGCAAATTTAAAGCTGTCAAAGCGGTGGGGTGGTATATCGAAGACTATGACATTGCCCAAATCTCGATAAATTTCACTAATTATAAGATTTCTCCCCCCCATCTTGTTTTTGACGAAGCGATTAAAGAAGCCGAAAAATTAGGCTTGAGGGTCACCGGCAGCGAACTCGTCGGCCTCATCCCCAAAGAAGCTCTCCTCATGGCAGGACGCTATTATCTGGAGAAACAGGGAAAAAGCCCCGGCCAACCAGAAGAAGAACTAATCGATGTAGCCATAAAATCCCTAGGTCTAAACGATGTGGCTCCCTTTGATCCGCAGAAAAAAATAATCGAGTACCAATTTCAAGAATTTGACGATCCCTTAATCAAGAAAGATGTCCGAAATTTCGTTAATAAAGTCTCTATGGATACTCCTACTCCTGGAGGGGGGAGTGTCGCGGCCCTCAGCGGGGCGTTGGCTACAGCCTTGGCCGCAATGGTCTCTAATTTAACCGTGGGGAAAAAAGGCTACGAGAAAGTCCAGAAAACAATGAAGAAAACCGCCCAACAAGCTCAAGATTTAAAAGAGTTTTTCCTGCGAGCCGTTGACCTTGATACTGCCAGTTTTGATCAAGTTATGGAAGCTTTCCGCTTACCCCGCAAAACTGAGGAACAAAAAGCCGCCCGGGAAAAAGCCATCCAGGAAGCAACAAGAGAAGCAACTCGTGTTCCCTTGTTGGTTATGGAAAAAGGACTGGAAGCATTAAAATTAATCAGAGTTGTTGCTGAAAATGGAAATAAAAATTCCATCAGCGATGCGGCCGTAGCTGCTTTAGCCGCTTTGACTGCCGTCGAAGGAGCTTACTATAACGTATTAATCAATTTGCCCGGCATTACTGATCAACAATTCCGGACAAGTGTTCGTCGGAAAGCGGGACAAATTAAACGAAGATCAGCTCAACTCCAACAGGCTTCCCTCAAAATCGTCAATCGCCATCTTCTCTGATTATAGGGCAGGCTATAATATTATTTCTGATGATCATCTGAACAATTGGTAAGTAGAGCTAAGAAGTAGCTAAGGTGAATAAAAAGCCTAATTTTAATTAAAGGATAAAAAGGAGGAGATGATGGTCCGACGAGCTCTTTTAGTTATTGACATGCTCAACGATTTTATCCAAGAAGGGGCTGTGCTTGATTGTGGCCCTTCTTCTCGGCAAATCATCCCTTTCATTCAACAAAAAATTCTTGAATTTCGTCAATCAGGCGATCTCGTAATTTTTATCTGTGACCAACATCAACCTTCAGATCCCGAATTTACCCTGTTTCCTCCCCATTGTCTCCAGGGATCTCCCGGAGCTCAAATCATTCCCCAGCTAGAAGTAAAAGATTCAGATATTATCATCCCCAAAAGAAAGTACAATGCTTTCTTTGGAACTCGCTTAGAAGAAATTCTTCGCGAAAAAGAAATTGACGAAGTTCATGTCGTTGGAGTTTGCACTTCTATCTGTGTTATGGATACTGTCGCGGAACTTCGTAATCGAGAGTATCCAGTGATTGTCTACCGGCAAGGAGTAGCTGATTTCGACCCTGAAGCTCATGAATTTGCTCTAAAAAGAATGGAAAAAGTCTATGGAGCTAAAATAAATTAGCCAGCAGAAGATATTGTTTCATTAAGAAAATTATCTTGCTCTCCAAATCAAAAAGGATTAATATTTTATCCCAAAAGGGGGAAAAATGATAAAAGAATGGGTAACACAAAGCGAACGGAAATTAAAGTTGACCGAAGGTAACATCGCTCTTTTAGATGTTGAAGCTATCGTTAATGCCGCCAATTCATCCTTAATTTTAGGCGGCGGTGTAGCTGGAGCAATTCGGAATTATGGCGGCCCCTCGATTCAAGAGGAATGTAACAAGATTGGACCAGTTGAAGTGGGCAGCGCCGTTATTACTGGAGGAGGCAAGCTAAAAGCAAAATACGTTATTCATGCCGTGGGCCCCGTCTATGGTGAAGGAGACGAAGATAACAAGCTAGCCCAAGCGACTCTAAACAGCTTAAAAATAGCCGCCAACCGCCAGATCAAAAGTATTGCTTTTCCAGCTATTAGTACTGGTATTTTCCGTTTTCCTTTGAAACGATGTAGTGAAATAATGTTAAAAACGGCAATTGATTTTATCGAAAAAAATGACTACCCTCAGGAAATTATTTTTTGCCTCTACGGACATGAAGCTTACTCTACTTTCCAAGAAACACTGGCCGCCATCATCCAAGAAAAAAGCTCGCCCCAAAAGACCTCAACTTAACCTTATTGAGCTGATCGTTTCGTCAAGAGAACAATCAGGATATAAAGACCAAAGCTCAATAAAACAATAGCCGCGGCAGCTGGAATGTCCAACCAAAAAGACAAGCATAACCCAATAAAAATCTCGCCTAAGGAAAAAACTACTGCCCCCAAGAGAGCCTGCCGAAAGGTACGAGCTATCCTCAAAGCTGAAGCCGCAGGAATGACCATCAAAGAAACCACCAACAAGATTCCCACTACTTTCATTCCTAATACCACTGTTATTCCTGAGAGAACGGTCAACAACAACTCAACTTTATCGCCTGATATCCCCGCTACCTGAGCGGCCTCGGGATCAAAAGTAGTATAAAGAAACTCTCGAAAATAGACGATGATTATAATAACTAACGACAGGGCTAGAAGAATAGAAACGATTACTTCCAAGGAAGAAATAGTTAAGATATCGCCAAAAAGATAAGAAAAAAGTTCAACATTTATTCTTTGACTGAGACTAACCAGAAGAATCCCCAGAGCAAATCCAAAACTACTTACTAAAGCAATAACTGTATCGCTGTAAAGGCCTGTCTTTTGGCGAATTTTCACTAGGACACCAGCAGTAATAACGGTGAAAAACAAAGCTGATAAAAGAGGAAGCCAGCCCAAGCTAAGCCCGATGGCCACGCCAGCAAATGACACGTGAGCCAAGCCATGGCCAATCATAGCTGCTTTCCGAAGGATCAGAAATACTCCCAAAAGAGCACAAGAGATCCCTACCGACAAACCGGCTAACAGGGCCCTTTGAAAAAATCCATAATGAAAAATCGACCAAACAGTCTCCATTTCTTCCTTTCTCTCTTAATGTTTATGCCCGATCAAGTGGTGTCCCTCATCCAGAATTTGCCGAAAATAATCGGACTGACAAAACTCAGCGTGCGTTCCATGATACACTAAGCTCCGATTTAAACAGGCCACTTTATTGACATGACGATTAACAACTCCAATCTCATGGGTCACAATGATGATTGTCAATCCCTTTTCCTGGTTAAGATGGGCCAGTAAATCATAGAATTTTTCCTGGGTTATAGCATCCACACCGGTAGTAGGCTCATCCAAAATCAAAATCTGAGGTCGACTCACCAACGCCCGGGCAATGAAAACTCTCTGTTGTTGTCCACCAGAAAGATGACCAATTCTCTCTTCGATATAATCTTGCATACCAACAGTCTCCAAGGCCTTAACTACTTCTCTTTCATTAATTTTCTTGGTCCAAAAATCATACCAGCGAGCTTGGGGGAGATTAAGAGCTACCGCTTCCCTGACTGATATAGGAAAGAAAGATTCGAAATGAATGGCTTTTTGGGGAATATAACCAATAAGGGCCCAATCTTTAAATTCTTTTAAATCTCGTTGAAAAAGCTTGATTTTTCCCCGATGGGGTCTTAATAGTCCAAGAAGAAGCTTAATCAAGGTCGTTTTTCCGGCTCCATTGGGCCCAATTAAGGCTAAAAAATCACCTTTATGGACGACCAAGTTAATATCACTTAGAACTTCTACTCGGTTATACCTAAAGGTAAGGTCAATAACCTCGATCAGAGGTAACTCTTGGTGATTTAAATTATTGACAACCGAGGGCATTTTTCAACTTCTCTAGATTTTCCCTCATGATCGATAAGAAAATCCCAGGTTGATCCTTTTTTTCTGGTGGAAATAAAACTCCCGGATTTAGTGTCACAATGGTAGCTCCAGTCTCGGCAGCCAAAGCCTTAGCCAAACGAATTGGAGAGAAAGGATCAACAAAAACAGTCTTGATATTATTGTTTTTCATCAACTTAATAATCTCAACGAAAGTTCGAGTCGAAGGATGCGCATTAGGCGTAACTCCACTTAGAGCAATCTGCTGCAATCCGTAGCGATGGGCCAGGTAACCGAAGGCGGCATGACCACCAACAACAAATATTCTTTGGCGACAATTAGCCAGGGAGGCAGCGTAAAGTTTGTCCAATTTTTCTAGCTCGTCTTGGTAACGCTGTCCATTTTGGCGAAAATAAGCCGCCTCCTCAGGAAGGACCTCGCTAAAAACATCAACCAAAAGATCAATAATCTTGACATCTATTTCAAAATCAAGCCACAAGTGAGGATCATGATGATGAGAGTGGTAAGCACCCGGTAAAGAAATACGGTCCTTTTGGACATTGAGCACCTGGGCGACTTCCACCCAACGAAGGCTAGAGGCAGTAACACTATTTCTTATTTCAGAAATCCAAGGTTCTAAATCTTTGCCAACAAAAAGGAAACAATCAGCTTGAGCTAAGTCTTGAAGATGTGAAGGGCGAGGACTCCAAGAATGGATATCTACTCCCGGCGGAATAAGAAGATCTATTTCGCCTTTTTCCTGGCAGACGGCCTGAGCAAATTCCTGCAAGGGAAGAATAGTGGCGACTATCTTTAGCTTTTTTGCCGAATGACAAGGGAAATAATTTCCAGGAGGAGACGGTGGAAATGTTGTCCAAGTAGTCTTGGCTAAGGAACAAGTAATAACTAAGAGAAAAATCCCCAGCCCTAGGAAAAAACCCGCTGATCTGCGGAACCCAGGACCAAAGAAATTCTTCATTTTAAGCTAATTGCTGGATTACGGCAGTAAGAAGTTGCCAAAATTTCTCCACTGATTCAACGTGAACTCTTTCTTCTGGCGAGTGAGGATGTTCAATCGTCGGACCAAATGATATCATGTCCATTCCCGGAAACTTTTCTCCGATTATCCCACATTCCAAGCCAGCATGCACAGCTCCAACTTCAGGAGCTCGTCCAAAAAGCTGTTGATATACTTCTTTCATTGTTTGCAGCAAAGGTGATTCAAGGTTTGGAGTCCAGCCCGGATAGCCTTCAGGCTGATTTACTTGGGCTCCGGCTAATTCACAGCAAGCTTGGATGACTTCTCGTACGCTTCGGAGAGCAGAAGCTACCGAAGAACGAGAGCTTTCTATTATTTCGGCTTCTTTCTCCTGCGTTTTGATAATGGCCAAATTGGTGCTGGTTTCAACTAAACCATCGATTTCAGGGTGCATGGAGATAACTCCATGAGGTAAAGCCAGGAGAAAATTAAGAAGGGCTTGCTGGCAATTCTCTTCCAGGGCCGGAAAAGTAGGACTGGCGCTCTCTAAGTTATACTCAAGATTCCCTTCGACGCTTTTTAATTCATTCTTAATAGCCTGGAAATACTCTTCAAGTAACTGTTTAAATTTACTTTCTTCGGCGGGTGAGATAATACATTCGGCCCAAGCTTCACGGGGAATGGCATTTCTTTTATTTCCTCCTTCGATACGCACCAGATGAACAGGAATTTCTTGACTTATTTCCCACAACAGGCGGGCCAGAATCTTTATGGCATTGCCCCGTCCTTGGTTGATGTCAATACCTGAATGGCCTCCTCGAAGCCCAAAAATTTTGATTTTCCAGGCAGAGGGGGAATCCTTCGGGGAACGTTGAAAAGGAAAAATTATTTCTGAGTCAGCTCCCCCAGCACAACCAATCGTAAAAACGCCCTCATCTTCTGAATCCAGATTAAAAAGCTTCTTGCCCTTCAAAAAGCCTGGCTCCAGTTTAGTAGCCCCGGTTAACCCAGTTTCTTCATCGACAGTAAACAAAAACTCCAAGGGCCCGTGCATCAAGGAATCATCTTCCATCACTGCTAAAGCTGCTGCTACTCCGATTCCGTTATCGGAGCCAAGAGTTGTTCCCTGAGCTTGAATCCAATCTCCTTGACGAACAGGTCGAATTGGGTCTCGGCTGAAATCATGTTCAATATCAGAATTCTTTTCACACACCATATCTAGATGCCCCTGGAGGATCACTCCCTCGGCTTGCTCATGCCCAGGAGTGGCCTGTTTTCGGACCACAACATTTCCTACTGCATCTCGCTGCCACTCTAGGCCTTTGGCTTCAGCCACGGAAATTATATAATCTCCCAAGGCTTTCTCATTTCCCGAGCAATGTGGAATCTCAAGAATGCGGGCAAAATGTTTCCAGAGCAAGGCCGGTTTTAAATCCTTAAAAACATCATTCATTTTAATCCTCCTCTAAAATTTGTCGTTACCTTTAGTTTGAATATTGACATAAAGAAGGCTACGATTCAAGAAAAGATGTAAAATTCGATTAATAATTAAGACTCACTTGTTCAGAAAAAATGATCTCAAGGCAATGGAACAGGAAAAGGGGAAAAACGATAAATAAGCTCATGGTTTTTTGGTCAAAATTATATTGTCGCCGGATTTATAAACCTGGACTCCATGGCGAAGATAGGCTTCCCAATATCGCCGATATCGCCGGGCACTTTGCTTGTTTCGCTCAATTTCTTCGGGAGTAAGAGGGCGACGAACCGAAGCTGGTGAACCCATGATTAACGAGCCCTCAGGGAAAGATTTGCCCGGGGGCACCACTGAACCAGCAGCCACCAAAGAATTACGGGCAATACGAGCTCCATCCAGAATAATGGCGCCCATGCCAATTAAACAATTGTCCCCCACCTCACAAGCATGGATAATTGCCCCATGACCGATGGTTACTCCCTGACCAATAAAAGTACCTTGGCCTGTTTCAACATGAATTAGGCAATTATCTTGAACATTAGAATTAGCCCCTATTTTGATTTCGGCAAGATCAGCCCGGAGAACAGCTTTAAACCAAACACTGGCCCCTTCTTCCAAAAAAACACGCCCGAGTATGGTGGCATCCTGAGCAATAAATGTGTTGGGATGAACTTCAGGTTTTAAATAACTAAAATTATCCACTTAGAACCTCCTTAAATTTCTTAAGTTTTAACAATTTTAGTTTTCATAATTATAGAAATTTTACCGAAATTACTATTTTACAGAAGAGTTTCCACAAAATATATTTTATCAAACATCCCTCTTGTACCTTCTACCCAGTAGAAGAAGGCAGTCGACAATAACCACCAAGACGATGCAACTTGAATATTTTTGAAATTAATGGTAATAAATTAAGCTACCTATGGGCTAGATTTATTTAGATATTAAAGGCTAGGGAATTAATTGAAAAAGTAGATCTTCAAAGGCCAATAAAAAATCATAATTGCTTAATCCAAAATCCCAACGGCAATTTTGGAAGATAAATATAATTTGCTTTTTCTTCGGTGGTTAGATATGAAAAAGATTTAAGGACAAGGAGCCAAAAATGAAAAACGAGGTGATTCTCCAGTTCTCGGGGGGAATAGATTCTCTCTATGCCGCCCATTATCTTGCCCAACGTTATGACCAAGTTCATTTGTTAACTTTTAACAAAGGCTACCTCCACTTTGCCCTTAAAGCTAATCAAATAAATGTCCAATTGTTAAAGGAAATTCATGGTCAAGATAAGTTTGTTCATCGTCTAATAGATATTAAGCCTTTTTTTAAGGAATTAGGAGTCAAAACGTTCCGGGAAACCAAAGAAAAATATGGGAACGAAACGGCCTGGTGCATGCCCTGCCGGGCAAGTATGGCTCTCGGCTGCATTGTCTATGCCTTAGAACACAGCATTCTTTTCTTCAGTGACGGAGCTAATTGGGAACAAGCCCCATCCGGGGAGAAAATTCTGGTAACTGGTGATAACTTTCCGGAATTTTTAGACATAATCAAAAACTTTGCTCTTGAATATAAAGTTAAATATTTGCCTATTCTTTACGATTTAAATACCCGCCAAGAAAGACGAGACATTTTACTTAATCTGGGGGCCAAAATTGACTTCAACAGCCTTGACCGAGAAAAAAAATCTATCTTTGATATTTTTCGCCGTGATTTCTACCGCCGGGTACAACCCATCTGTCTTTCGGGCTATTTAATTCATTGGAAGAGAAACTTTTTTAATGTCAAGGAAGAAATTACTCCCGAAAAAATTGTCAATTCCATCCAACCAAAATTAGAAACAATTGGTAAGAAAATAATTAAAGACTACTTTGAACAAAAAGGCTTTTCCTTAGAAAAAATCCTTCAAGAAAGAGAAAGTTTGTTAACTTGAGACAAACTTAAAGTTTGCTCTTTTCACCTCTCTTTTTCCAATACCAAAGGGAAAGAGAGTTGATTAACAAATGATTATTATTTATCATTGGGTATTATTTATAGAATTAACGGCCAAGTTTTTAATTTTCAACTTGATTTTCAATGAAAATAAAACCATCAATTATCAAGCACCAATGGCCCTTCTTTAATAAATCATCAGCAGTAAATCCCTATCCTCTATCTGACTATACGAGCTTGATCTTTTTTTCAGTTATCCTCGGGATTGCTTCGGGTTTAACAGCCGTTGGCCTTCATGAATTCATCCACCTGATGAACAATCTTTTTTTTCCATCTGAGTTTAACTTTTCAGGCTCCTTGCCTCTCCCCTATTGGGTTATCGCTATCCCCGCTTTAGGAATGTTTTTCCAATGGCTGATGAGCCATCAATTTCCCCAGCAAGCCAAACAAAAAGGGGTCGTCGAGGTCATCAAAGCTGTATCCTTTCGCCAAGGTTTTATTTCCTTAAAGTCAACCATTTTCCATTTTTTAGCTCCCGCCATTTGTATGGGAACAGGCGGCACCGTCGGCCCTGAAGCTCCAGCAGCTAAAAGTGGGGCCGGAATCGTCTCTGCTTTAGGCCAATTATTTCGACTCAAAGGAGATAAACTTCGAATTTTCACTGCCGCTGGAGCCGGGGCAGCTATTGCCGGGGTCTTTAACACTCCTCTGGCAGGAGTTTTCTTCGGAATTGAAGTCGTCCTGCTTAACGATCTCCATGCTTCTGCTTTAACCGCTTTCATTCTTTCTTCAGTTTCAGCCAGCGCTGTATCCCGGACTTTTTTAGGTAATCAACCCAAATTTATCTTTAATCAATTAATCCTGGGCTCCTACTCAACTTTTATCTTTTATCTTCTTCTGGGCATTGGAGCTGGTCTTCTATCTGTCGCCTTCATCCGGACTAGTGAATCAGTGCAAAAAGGCTTTGTCAATTTATACCAGAAGAAGGTAAATCCTCTCTTTATTATGCTTATTATCGGACTACTCATGGGAGGAGCTGGCTGGTGGATCCCTGATATTTTTGGAATTGGCTACTCCTGCATTAACAAGATTCTTGCTCAGGGTTTTAATAGCCCCACCGTATTAATCTTATTTATCCTCAAATTCTTTTTGGTCATCCTTATCCTTCGCTCCGGCGGTTTTGGAGGAATTTTTGCACCCTCAATGTTCCTGGGAGCTTGTTACGGTTATCTTTTTTCTCAAAGCCTAAACCTTCTCTTCCATCTCCATCTCGACCCGACCACTTACACCTTAGTGGGTATGGGCTCGATGTTGGCCGGAATCAATTCTGTGCCGATCACCGCCATTCTGATCCTCTTTGAAATGACCAATAATTATCACTTCATTCTCCCTTTAATGTTAGGTACGGTGGGAAGTCATTTAATTTCCCATATTGCTCTCCACGGTTCCATCTACCTGAGAGAGTTAAAACGGGAAGGTTACTCATATGTTTTCAGTCGAGACATTCATGTTTTACGCTCAATTAAGGTCCAAGATGCAGTCCGGGCGGATATCCTTTTGCTGCCCGAATCAGCCCCCTCTTCGGAAGTGATAAAGAAATTCCTCGATTCCCAACACGATACCATTTATGTCGTCAATCACGAAAATAAGATAACTGGGGTAATCAAATCTAAAACACTCCGTTACGTCCTCGCTGAATATGAGCAACTCCATCATCTTCTTCTTGCCTCAGACATTGCTGAGCCTGATGTTGTCTATCTCCGCTCTGAGGATAACCTCGAAGAAGCAATGAAAATATTCGCCCATCATCAGTTAGAAGAAATCCCCGTTCTTGACAGCGCCGATCCCCGGCGGATTATCGGGACTCTTCATTATCAAGACGTCCTCAATGCTTATAATCAACTACTAAATAGATTAAACCTAGCCGAAGGGCTAGCTTCTGAATTCAAAGCTATCCAAGAAGATGCTCTGCAAGAGGTAATACCCGGTTTTTCCCTAGCCGAAGTTGATGTTCCCGAGGCTTTTATTGGAAAATCCCTGGCTAAACTTCAATTACGCAATAAGTATCGAATTGACGTCTTAATGGTGGAAGAAGGAGACCAAAGCATTTTTACAGGGCAAGAAGAAGGGAAAAAACAGGTTATGCCCGATAAAGATTATGTCTTAAAGAGAGGAGCCCGATTGATTATTTACGGCCGGACCTTAGATGTCGTTAACTTCAAAAAAATGGCGGAAAAAAGCTAGCTTACCTTTTTCGCTTCAACCCTTATTCTTTTTTGCCGTAATACCAAACCGGTCACCTTTCCCGCTTCATCTCGCAGGAACTGAATCTGGCTAAAAGGATCAATAGCAAAGAAGGTTGATTTTGTTTCCGCATAGAAGCGGGTAGGAATCTGTCCTGAGGGATGAACGATTAAATAATAATCCTGGTGCTGAACATCAAGGTAATAATTTGGATTTACTTCATAACGGCCAACATATTCCTGGTAGATCTCCCCCGGGAGACGATAAGGAGTCTTTTCTTGGGGTTGGAAGTGCGGCCAATCATAATTACTAGCCACGGCTCGAACAATCTCTTCATTAAGATAAAGGCTATTATCACTATTAGCCATGACCGCCACTCCTTGGCCCCGGGAAGGATAAACCACCATCAAAGCACTATACCCAGGATTATGACCCTCCAGGTAAAAATGAAGATCATCTCCTTCGCCTTCGACTAGAAAAGCCATCGCCTGAAGACCATGCCAGGGAACAAACATCTCTCTGATAAGTTGAGGCGAAATAAGTCCCGGTTCCTCTCCCCTAGCAATTTGGATAAGTTTTAGGCTTAGTAAAATCAGGTCAGAAGGATTCGTCCACATTCCGGCGGCGGCTTTTTCGGGGAATATTTTCCAGCCTTCGGATAAAGGCTGACCTTGACGATCATATCCCCGAGCTACATTATCCGCCAGAGAAGCAGGCAAAGGCGAACGTAAAGTGGTCATTTTAAGTTGGAAAGGTTGCAGTATTTTTTCTTCTGCTAACTGAGAAAACTCTTGTCCGCTGACATCTTCCAACAGGAGTTGTAAGATTACCATCCCGGCTTCGGAGTATACCCGTTGACTCCCCGGTTGATAGACAGGATAGATTCGCGGATTAAGGGCAGGGCTTCGACCAAGGATTATATCCACTAAAGAAGGAAGTGGTTGGTTGGGCTGGTAACCTTGAAATTCGATTTCGTAAAAACCAGCGCTATGAGTTAATAGGTCCCTGACCGTAACCGGGCGACCTCGATTAACCGAGTAGGAAGGTATTTTCCAACTTTTAAGGTAATGATTGACATCTTCATCAAGAGAAATCAACTTTTCATCAACCAGCTTCAAAGTAACTAAAGCCGCCAAGACTTGGCTTAAGGCCCCTCCTTGAAATATAGTCTTTGTATCTACCGCTTCGACAGTAGCAATACTTCTCATTCCATAGCCTTTAGCCCATTCTAAAGCAAAATTATCCATCACCGCCAAACTAACCCCTGGCACGCGATAAAATTGCATCCGATCATAAATTGATAATTTTTCGGGATTAAGCCCCTTGAGGTAAACCGCCCGGATCAATCCCTTCTCGACTCTTTTCATCCTCTTTTGAACAAAACTTTCCCTGGTTACACAGCCAAAAAAGAAAATAAAAACCAGCCAAAGACAGGAAAAAATTAAAAATGGCCGCTTTATTTTTTTCATCGCCTCAAGCTTATAGCAAAATCATCTCTACCTGTCAAAATCAGTTCAAAAATAATTATAATGAGTAGAAATTAACCTTTTGCTTTCTGATGTCCTCGGCTAAAGCTTCTTTCATCTCTCCCTTAGCTGAAAAATAAAGTATTTGCCAGCCCATTTCGACCATTTTTTTTAAAAGTCTTATTTGGTTGAGAAGCCGTCGGGGATCAGATTTAATGAAAGGATCATCAAGGATAAAGAAGGCCTTTTCTTGGGCAAACTTAGCCTCTCCTAGAGCTAACCTGATGGCCAAATACAACTGATCAAAAGCCCCGGCTGAAAGTTGAAAGGCCTTTAGTTCTTGCCCGGAATCAGTCTTTACCACGATGCTCAAATTTTCTTGGTCATAGACAACATCCCGGTATTTATTTTCCGTAATTTCTTGATAATATTGGGAGACCGGGCTTTGTTGGCCAAACAATAAGCTTATTTTATTTTTCTCCTCCACTTCTATCTCTTCAAATATTTCCAAAATCAGCTGAACAATCCGCTTATTTTCTTCGACCTCGTTAACAAATTCTGTTAGTTTATCTCTCAGCGCTCTCATCTCAACAATTGTTCCACATCGAAAATCTAAACTGGAAGGCAGCCTAATCTCACGGTTGATTTTTGTCTCTAAATTAATTAATTCCTGGCGAAAATTCTTCAATTTTCCTTCACTTCCAGATATTTCTTCTTCAATGGCTTGGATTTGCTTCTCCAGGCGAGTTTTTTCTTCTTCCGAGTAAGCGACCTCAACTGATTTTGCTTTATATTCGGCTAATTCTTGGACTTGTTGTTCCCAGTAACGAAGATTGGAATTTATCTCGTTGCTTTGGCGGCCAAAATTGCGTTCGAGAAAGGCTTGAGCCTGAGCAGCTTGAGTTTTAGTTCTCTCCAATAATTGAATTTTTTCCCTTAACTCTTCGACCGATGACACCTGGCACATTCGGCGAATCTCTGAAATAAGTTTCTCTTTTTCGCTGATTCTCTGTTGCCATTCGTCAATTTTCTTTTGAAGTTCTTGGACATCTCCAACTAGTTGTCTCTTTTCTCCTTCCAGATGAATCACCTCTTTTTCTAACTGGTTGATCTGGTTCTCTAAATGGGCCAGTTGGGGCAAAAGCTCTTCTATTTGCGAAGCAGAATACCCTAATCCAGCTGCCCGATGAGCTATTTTTACCCATAGTGATTTAACCTTTGCCCGGCGAGCTAGCAGCCAAAGAATTTTTGCTCCGGAGCCAAGAAAAACCAACACCCCGAATAATGAAAGCCAAGGAAAAAGTTGATGGGATTTAATTAACCAAGCTAAAATGGCCATCACGGCTAGAGTAAATCCCCCAATCATCAGTTTAAAAAATAGAGAAAACCTAGTTTCCCCGGCGGCAAGCTTCATCATTTTTTCTTGATATTCATTTACTAATTCCTTAAGTTGGGCTTGAGTTTGGGCCTGCTTAGTTTGGAGAACCTCTTTTTGTCTTTTCTTTTTCTTTTCTTCTTCTTCTTTCAAATTAATTAAGCTTTTTTTCCTCCTCAACTCCTGTTGATCTTTGGCTAATTCCTTATCAAAGATTTCGATTTCTTTCTTAGCTTCAATCCAATCTCGTTCGAGGGAAGGCTCAAATCCTTGGAGCTCTTTGATCGTAGCTTGACTCTTTTTTAAGTTTTCGAGGGATTGTTTGCCTTCCTGGTACAATTCCCGACGGCGAGCTGCTTCTAACTGGGAGAGCTGGTGGCGAAGGCGATCTCTTCTCTCCTCCAAAGTGGCTAATAATTTTTCCAGATCGGCCCAGCCTTCTTGCTTTATTTGAACCTCCAATTGATCAATTTTTTCGATTACTTCTCTTGCTTTTTTCATTCGGCTTTGAATTTTGTCCATATCTTTATTATCAGACAAGTCAGCAGTGGAGTCGGCCCGGGTTAGGCGCCCTATTTTTTGGAGAGCTTTTTTTATTTTTTCCAATTTCTTGGTCTGTAAACCTAATAGCCGATCGGTAAATTCTGAGAAAAAGAGCAATTCACTTTGGCTATCTCGCGAAAAAAACAACTCGCTGTTCCGGATAATAAAGATATTCTTGGCTTCCAAAGGCGAGAGTTCAATTAATTCAGTTAAGGAACCATCGCGCGGCAAAACAATTTCTCGAGAGTTTTCTGTTTCCAAGACAACATATCCTTGCGGTTTTTCCTCGACACGGTTAATTCCCTCAAATTCCTTTATTTTTTTGCCAAAGAAAATCTTAATCAAGGCTTCAATGACCAAAGTCTTGCCATCCTCGTTCTCACCCCAAAAAAGATTAAAACAGCCCAGCTTTTCAAATTGGTAACCAGCCAACGGGCCATACCGTTGGAGATTGATTTCTTTAATTTTCATGAAATAGCCTCGATCAAGGCTTTAATCGCCACTTCCATCATTTTCCTTTTCGTTGACTCATCTAAATTTTCCCGGCGGGCCAACCTTTCTTTAAATTCCTGAAAAAGATCTTCGCGGGCGACTCGCTGAAAATCATAATATTCGGGCTGAATATCGATAATTGGATACTTATTTTTCAATTGCTCTAAACTTTCCTGGAATCGTTGTTCGGTTAAACCAAAAGCTTGGCCATCAAAAAATCCCCTGACTTTAAGAATTATTCGTGCATTCTTCGCTACTGAAGACAAAGCTTGGTCGATGATTTTAAGGGGAAAATCATTTTGAGTAGGATCAAGAATTACTTCAATCTCTTCATAAAAAGAGGTGCGCAAACATACTTCCTGAGGAGGTTTGCCGGTTGAAATAAAACAAGCTTTTCTCTTTCCCAATTCTTTTCTGGATAGAGAGATAGGAGATCCCGGGTAAACAAAATACCCCCCATTTGTCAGATTAAAAATTTCAAATCGGGTATGGAAATGACCGGCTAAAATATAATCTAGGTTTAACTCCTGGAAATCATCCAATTTTACCGGTAGATATCTTTCTCTTCCTTCATCGCCAAAATCAGCAGGTTGAAAAAAGGCATCTAATAATTCTCCATGAAAAGCTAAAATATTCACCTTGTCCGGGAGAAGAAGGGGTTTTATTTTCTGGAGCTGCCTAATCAATTTCTCCCGGCTCATGGGCTCAAAGGGAAGACCGAAGAAGGCAACTTCCCCGTTAGCGGAAATTATTGGTTTGGTTACTCGGGTAAAAATTTTGACTCTTTCTCCTAAATAAGGACTTGTTGACCACCAGAGCTGGTCATGATTCCCCGGAAGAACAAGAATTTCAAATTTTACCCCTGAGAATATTTGACGAAGATCCGTTTTCAATTTTTCGGCATCGCTACTGCGATCAAATAAATCACCAGCAATGAGAAGATAATCGATCTCCATTTCTTGGGCAACTTTTAATATTTCAGTTAAAGCTACCCAGCGGTCATCATTTTTAGTTTGCAGGTGAATATCGCTTGTATGCAAAATTTTCATGGTTTACATCATCTTTTTCTATTTTTTCGTAATTTTTTTCGGATGTCAAAAAACAAGCTACAAGGCAAACATTTTCCTTAACGCGTATAGAAATAATCTACGATTTAGGCGATAGACGATTAATTCTGCCCAAAATATTTTGACAAAGAAAGTTTAAATGCGATATATAATGAAGGGAGTTGTAATTGATGAAAACATTTAAGACCTAAAAAGGGGGGCCAATTAACTATGTTGACAATTGCAAATATATTTGAATATTTGTCACCTAAAATTATTAACATTATTTTGGACAATACCCAGGAAGGCATCTGTGCTGTTAATCCGGACCGCGAAATTTTATTTTGGAACAAAGGAGCCGAAAAGATATCCGGTTATACTTGGGAAGAGGTGCGGGGCAAAAAATGCTGGGACCAGGTTCTTGTTCATGTCAATTCTTATGGAACAAAGTTATGTGATGATCTCTGTCCAGCTTTAAAAGTGTTAGAGGACGGCCAACCTCGCTATTTAGAAGTATATATTCATCACAAAGAAGGCTTTCTTCTTCCCTCGGGAACTCATTTCTTTCCTCTAACTGAAGAAAAAGGCAAAATCATTGGAGCCGCTGAAATATTTACTGATTTATCACCTAAAGTTCTTATGCCTCAAAAGACCGCTGAGCTGAGAAAGATGGCTCTTTTGGATCCTCTTACCGAAGTGGGTAATCGCCGTTATCTGGAAATCCAACTACTTTCCCGCCTTGAAGAATTAAGAAAGTTTAAACTTTCCTCGGGTATCCTTTATGTTGACGTTGACAAGCTGCAGAACATCAACGAGGCCTTTGGGATTGATAATGGCGATAAAGTCCTTCGAACAATCGGGCAAACGCTGCAGAATAATGTCCGTTTCTTTGACATGGTCGGCCGCTGGAAGGAGGATGAATTTATTGTGGTCATTCTTAATATAACCGAATCTAAACTCGACATGATTGCCAATAAATTAAGATTACTTGTGGGCCAAGCCACTGTCCCCATCGAAGAAGACACAATCAATGCTTCCATCTCCATCGGAGCTACTTTAACCCGAAAGAACGATACGATCGATACCTTAATCGAACGAGCTCAAAAGCTGATGAAGCATGCCAAATGGTTAGGCCGTAACCGAGTAGCCTTCACGCTCGACCTTCCTCGCCCCAAGGATGCGCCATCAGAATCAAGTTAAAAGCAAAATATAAGCAGCCGAACAAATAGAATTTAGTTTCGAAAAACACAATTTTTACTCCATAATTTTTTCTGTTAGTCTGAAATGGTTTAAATTTCTTCTTCGCTTTTTTTAGAATGTTTTTTCTTTATCTCCTGTAATCTCTAAACTCGTCTTTTCCAGTTTTCTTTTACTTGACAGATAAGACAAGTATTTATATTTTTTTGGTGGCCATTGAAAGACTTTCTTCATCTCTCTCTCAAAAGGTAGTAAAACTTGAACAATTCCACGGATAACCTGAAAGCTTTTTTACAAGCTTTCAAAATTGCCCTTAAGAGCGCTCTTATTTATCCTCCGCATCATCCCGGTTTTCAAGGATCAATTAAAAACCTGCATCATTGTCTTTCTTCCTTACTTTCTTGGCAGCCTTCCCTTGCAATTAAGATCAGCCCTGCTTATCTTCAGATCGGAGAAACAACCTTAGACAATGAACCATTATCTCAAGACTTAGCCCGTTTTCTTCATCTTCGCCAATTAAAAGTAGTAATTATCAAAGAAGGAGTTACTGAAGCTGAGCTCGTTCAGTTGATAAAAATTTTAAGCCTCCCCTTAAGAGACTATTACCAGCAAGGAGGTGCGGCTAAGTTTAAAGCTGAGGACCTTTCCTCTCACATCGAAGTCGAAAAGCTTGATTATTCCTCACTTCTAACTGGCCAAGGAAATGAAATCAAAGATATTTGGGCCTACCTTCTCCATGAGTCTATCGGAAAAAATGATGCCCACCTTTTTAGCCAAGTGGAAGAAAGTTTTACTCATTTTCTCCAGTCAGCCACACTGGAAAAAATTCTCGAGGACCAAGATCTATGCCAAGGGTTAACTCAATTTTTTGACCGGTTAAAAGCAACCCAGGCGCCTACTTATCACGAACGAATCAAAGAGTTTGTCCAAGCATTTCGCCCGGGCCCCCAGCAAGACTCCTCTTTTCCCTTGGATAAATTTAAGCAGTATCTAGATGATCTCCGGGAAGAAGACCTGGCGACTTTACTAGTTGAAGAGTTATTCCGGCCCGAAGATATTGACGTGCTCCGCTGGCAGCTTTTATCCCAAATAATCCCGGAAGAAAAGAGCAAAAAAATCCAAGAATTAATGAAAGAATTAATCTTAAAACAAGCCTCCAATTTAAACAATGAACGAGCCCAGGCAAAAATTCGTCAGATTCTCAGCACTCCCAATTACCCTCTCTCCAAAACCTACAAGGCGGTGCTCGAAAATATTAATCTCGAGGCAGAAACTCGATTAAAGGTTCCATTTGATTTCGCCGGATTGACCAAAAACTACCAATCAATTCTGCTTAACCTTCTTTACTGGGAACAAGATCAACTAAATCGGCAAAAAATTACCGAAGCTCTTCTAAAAGAAATAGATTCTGCTCTCCAAGATCAGGACTATGAATTTCTCCTTTTCCTTTACCCTCATCTTCAAGCTAATCAGGAACAACTTCCCCTGGAAGAAGTCAATCAGATCAAAAAAAACATTATCCGCAACGTCGAACAATCAATTCTTGAAGGCGAAAAAAATATCTATTTCCAGGAATTAATCAATCTCTTCGAAACTTCTTATTACAGCGATAATGTTTACTTAGAAGCTATCTTTGGGAAAAAAATAATTACTCCATATCTGCTGCAAGCTTATCTCCATTTTTTCGGTGAGCATCTCTTTTATTTCTTTCTCAACCTCGACAAATCCCTAGAAGATAATTTCCTGGCCGAAAAAATGATCGCCAATCTGGAGCTAATTGATTCACCTCATCTGACCACCATTTTAAAACATATCTTTCCCTTGGTTACTCCTTCCCTCCAAGTTAAAATTCTGCAAATTTTCAGACAGCGAGATCTCGATGAGGATCAATTTATTTTTCCCTTTCTAAAAAGTAAAAACTACCGCCTCCGCCAAGAAGCCAGCCAAATTCTCCTCCAAAAACCCGAGCTGAAGGATAAAGTCCTTCGCCAGCTTCTCCTGATGCCTTCTCCCTTGGGATTGAGAAATAAGGAGCTCAGGCAAAATGTTAAAGTAATGGCCGAAATTGGCCTGCCCGCAGCTAAGCCGTATCTTGAACAGTTGGCCAAGAGAAAATTTTTTTGGAACAAGAAATTAAGAGAAGAGGCTCGCGGAGCCTTAAGTAAAATAAAGAACCAAGCAAAACCATGAATCTTAACGAACAACTTCTCCAAGCCTTCATTCAGGTTATCCAATCAGCTAAGATCTATTCCCTTAATCATCCCCAATTTGCCGCTGTAATTAACCAACTTTGGAATTCCCTAACCACCTATTTCAGCCAAAAAGATAAATTTATCCTCGGCCTTGTCGATCAAGAGCTATGCTTGGAAAATCAAATATTTTTTGACTTAAGTGCCAAGGCTAGCTCATTTGTTCAATTCTTGAAAGAAAGAGGAATCGAAAAGATTGAATTCTCGGCCGGTCTCACCCTTAAAGAACTTGAAACTTTTGTTACTTTTTTACTCCACCCTCAAAGCAAAACAGAAAAGGACCTCAACCATCAATTAAAATTATTAGGTGTTGAACATATTCAAGTTGGGAAACTTAAAGCTTCCTTCACCTCATCTTTATCTCCAATGGAAAAAAAGGCGAAATTTGATTCCCGATATGAAGCTGCCCTTCATTTGGCCACATCTGGTTTCGAAAAAATCATGATCAAGCAAGAACTGAAGATGGTCGACCTCCAATTTACCGCCCTTACCCTTTTGGAAAGTTTTTCGGGTAATTATCTTGATTTAATCTCTCCATCTCGTCCTAATCAAGAAACCCCCTCCTCCACCCCCCATGTAATTAATGTCGCTGTGCTCAGTATGTACATCGGCTCCCAATTAGGATGGCCCAAAAAAGTCTTAATTGACCTTGGTGTTGGAGCCCTTTTTCATGATCTGGCTTTGCTGGTGGAAAAGAAACTCCTCTCCAAACACAAGAATTTCTCCGTTCTCCCCCCTGATCTTCTCCCTGCTTACTATGGAGCCAGCCTGTTAATTCCTTATCTTTCGGAACTTGGTCCTCTTCCTCTAGTTATTGCTTTCGAATCTCATCTTCCTTACAACCTCCAAGCTTATCCTGACCGACCCCAGTTAAGACCGCCCCACCCCGCCTCCCAAATCGTGGCTATCAGTGATGCTTACGACTCCCTCATTCATGACCAATTAGTCCACAACAAGTTTGCTCCCTCTAAAGCCATCTCTAAGCTTCTCCACGAAAAGGGGAAAAAATATGATCCTTTTATCCTAGAAAAATTCGTTGAAATAATTGGTTATTGGCCCCTTGGTTGCCGAATTAAGCTATCCAATGGATGGATAGCCCAAGTAACTAAAATCAATTCTCAATTTCCGGCCAAACCCGTGGTTGAAATTATTCATCCTCCCGGGCCCACCCGGTACCTCGACTTGAGCCAAGAAAAGAAGCTAAGTATCAAGCAAGCCCTTTATCCCGCCCAGAGTGACTTCCCGCAAAAACATTAACTTTAAGTCTTCTCGAACCACTACTTCCTTTCTCTTTCAAAATTGCCCCTCGCCCAGGATAAATGTTTAGGTCCAGCGGCCAGAAGAGAAACTAATTCTGGCTGAAAACAGCAAAACCTAGGGCTTTACTTTAAATAATGCTCTAGCGGTTAATCTTTTTGTAAGGTGGCCGTTTCAATTGGGGAGGTGGATTCTTCTTCAACTCTTCCAGGACAACTTCAATGGCCTTTTCTAATTGGGGATCACGGCCTTGAGCAACCAAGGCTGGCCATTGTTCTACTTCGATATCAGGGGGCACTCCCTCATTTTCGACAACCCAGCCATCCTCAGTCCAAATGGCCAAGTTGGGAGCTGTGACATAACCTCCATCCATCAGCACGGGGAAACCCAAAATGCCGACCAATCCTCCCCAAGTTCTCTTGCCAATAAGTTTGCCCAATTTAAATTTTCGAAACATCCAGGGCAGGAGATCTCCGCCACTGCCGGCCGATTCATTAATTAGCATCACTTTCGGCCCCTGGATGGAAGCACTCGGCGTCTTCAAATCAGCCCCATAACGCATGGCCCACATGCAAACAAAAGGTCGACGAAGAATATCAATATAATAATCCGCCACTTGACCTCCCCCATTGAATCGTTCATCCACAATTATGGCTTCTTTATGCGATTGAGGGAAAAAATAACGCTTAAAATAAGTATAACCCAAACCAGCCGTATTGGGGACATAAACATAAGCAACTCGACCCCCAGTAGCTTCGTCAACTTTTCTAATATTAGCCTCCACCCAATCCCGGTTTCTTAGGGAATACTCGTTGGCAAGAGGAACTACTAACACTTGCCGAGCCTCTTTTCCATCGGGAAAAGGACCGACGGTAATTTCAACAATTTTTCCGGCGGTATTTTCAAAGTACCTATAAATGTTATCGGGTGGGATAAGTTCTTTACCCTCGACAGCCAATAAGTACTCACCGGCTCGAACATTAACTCCTGGTTCAGTTAAAGGAGATCGAAGTTCTGGATTCCAGTTGAGACCTCCAAAGACTTTCTTGAACCGGTAGCGACCATGGTTTACTTCAAAGTCGGCACCGAGTAATCCCCCAGGGATTCTTTCCGTTCGAGCAAGCGTATCTCCCCCCGATACTCGATGATGGCCAACTCCCAATTCACTGCACATCCACTGGATAACCCGGTTTAAATCATTACGACAAGCTAAATGATCAAGGAAAACAGCGTATTTATCTTTCATGGCCGGCCAATCAATTCCATGAAAGTAAGGATCATAAAAGTAATCACGATTGATCCGCCAGGCCTCAAAAAAGATTTGGCGCCATTCTTCTTGGGGATTAATTTTTATCTTAATCGATTCGGTATTTAACTTCCCCTCTCCAGGGCGAAATTTTTGGCCAGTCGCCACAATTCCCAATTGATTCCGGGCCCTATAAAGCAATTTTTTCCCATTGGCGGAAAGAGAAAAACTATAAAGACCTTCGGCCAGCACCTTATCTTGGCGAACTTTCAGGTCAAAATAATGTAATTTAGCCCCTGGTCGGGATGGCCCCCGGGCTGAAGCAGAAATTTCCAGGAAATAAACCTGGCCTTCTCCAGCTACCTGAAGATTAAAGTAACTTCCCACCGGAATGGGGAGAGCCACGATCCGCTGATTCAAGCCCTCAAAATCGATGGTGACTACTTCTTCTTTAGGCTTTGAAGAAGATTCCTGTTCTTTTTCTTCTTGGCCCTTTTTCTCCTCTTTCCCTTCCAGTTTTTCCTCATCACTTTCTTTCGCCAAAGGAGAAGGCAGGTCTTTTCTAAGCACCGCCAAATAAATGGCCTTAGTCATGCGCAGGTCAGCATTGGACATGGCAAACCAGTGTTTCACGGGGCCGGCATCAGTAGAAGCAAAGAAATAAAGATAATGGCCAGAGGGATCAAAAACAGGTTCGCTAACTTCGCTTAATCCGTCGGTAATGGGAAAAGATTTATCCTGCTCCAGAGAATAAACATAAACTTTTTGAATATAAGCTTTAGTATTAAGAGTATAAACGATCCATCGAGAATCAGGCGACCAGACTCCCCTAATCGACTTGTATTCGGAGGGGCCGTATAAATATTCCGAGGCGATTTTCTTTACTTTCCCCGTCTCCAGATCGATCCAAAACAAGCTCCAAGAATTATCAGCAAAAGTAAGTTTTTTACTATCCGGGGACCAAGCAAGTGAATCATAAAAACCAGCCCCGGGAAGAGAAAACTTTTTAACTGGGCCCTGCCCATCTTGAGAAATTACATAGAGTTGATATTCACCCGAGGCATCAGAAAAAAAGGCAATTTGAGAGCCATCTGGGGACCATACGGGATAGCGATCATGCGCCCCCGGAGAATTGGTTAAATTCCGAAAATCACCCTTTTTGGCAGGAAGAGTGACAATCTCCCCCCTGAAGCCAAGAACCGCCCGGGCGCCTGTGGGAGAAATGGCACTACTGCGAATGAATTTTTCACCTTGGACATAACGAGGCCGCAACTCGAGCAAATCGGCAGCGACGCCAATAACTAATCTTTCGGACTTGTTAGTAGCCAAGTCATAAAGGAAGAGATGACCTTCTCGTTCAAAAATTATTTTCCCGGCTCCGGCCGCAACACTTAAGACAGGAAAATCGTCAAAATGGGTTAATTGCATAATCTTTTCGGTTGAGAGATCATAGACAAATAAATTAAATTCTCCGGCTCGGTCAGAACGAAAATAGATCTTATCGCCAATCCACATCGGATCTGTATCATTACATCTCCCTTCGGGTTGAGGAATTTTCTGGACGGAAAGATCACTCAATTTAATTATCCAGATCGTGGAGACCGTACCTCCCCGGTAATGCTTCCATTGATGGAAAGCTTCCCTTAAGGGAACATAAGCCATTTTCTGACCATCCGGCGAAAAACTCGCCTTATAGACATAAGGCAAGGGCAATTCTTCCGGCATTCCTCCCTTAATCGAGATGGTAAAAAGTTTATTATGAGCATAAGTAAAAGAATTGCGAGTGGAAATAAAAATCACTTTTCGGCTATCAGGGGTGAATCCACGAACAATATCGGCACCGGGATGCCAAGTCAATCTCTTGGGAATACCCCCTTCCACGGGAACAAGATAAACATCAGTATTACCGTCATACTCTCCACTGAAAGCCACCCACTGGCCATCGGGAGAGAACACAGGATTCGACTCAACCCCGGGATGAGAAGTAAGACGAAAAACATTCTTCCCCTGCCAATTACAGATCCAGATATCATTAGCGTAGACAAAGGCAATTTTTCCCTGAGTTATGGCCGGCTGCGAAAGGAGTTTAGTATCATGAACATCAATAGCTTTAAGGGGGAAAAAACACAATAAAATGACACATATCCCTAAGGTTAACCTTAATTTTTGTCTTCTCACAAGCTTCCTCCCTGTTAATTTCAATAAAAAAACAATGCTCGATTACAATTTTAATTTAGGCTCTTGATTGAACTTTTTTAAAACTCTCACTAAGTCTTGATCGTCAAACGGCTTAGTCAATATTCCCAAGGGCTCGATAGCATCCAGTTGACTTTTTATCTTTTCCCGCGTGTAACCAGTCAAAATAATTATTTCCGTTTTAAATTTCTCCTTTATTAATCTAGCAGCCGTCAGCCCATCAATCTCCCCAGGTAAACCAATATCCATCACTACTATTTCGGGTAAGGTCATTTCAGCCAATCTCAGGGCTTCCTTGCCGGAATGGGCAATTCCTTCAACTTTATAGCCTAAATCTTCCAAGCGGCCCGCTAGATCCATGGCTACAAGCCCTTCATCTTCGACAATTATTACCCGCGGTTTCATTTTTATCTCCCTAAAAAATTGAATCTTTTCTTCTTGGAAAAATTATTAATCACTTTGCGGGGGAGAATAAATCGTCTTTATTATCTCTTGGTTTTTGAGAAAAAAGAGATTAAGATCTCCAATCCAATTCTCCATCCCGGCGAATCACATACTTTTTCCCCTCTTATATTCGTGGTAGCCTACCTAGCAAATTTTAATCTTGATTAATTTACTTTATAATCTCTCCAGCAACCAGGCTCTCCAGCAACCAGGCCTTTTCTTTTTTCAGGAAAAAAATTCCTTGATCCTAGTTGCCACTTAATTTTCTCTCTTTTCGCTATAAAATCAAAATTTTCGAACCTCATCAATTAAAGTTCGGCAATGGCCTCAATCTCAACCTTGACATCCTTGGGCAAGCGAGCCACTTGGACTGCAGCCCGGGCTGGATAGGGAGGACGGAAAAATTCACTATATACCGCATTCATGCGCCCAAAATCATTCATATCCTGGAGAAAAACAGTGCATTTGACTACTTTTTCTAAAGAACTCCCAGCCGCCTCGAGGACAGCTTTTAAATTGGTCAAAACTTGGCGAGTTTGTTTTTCGATATCCCCTTCGACAATCTGGCCACTTTGGGGGTCGATGGCAATCTGACCCGAAGCAAAAACTAAACCATTGGTAACAATAGCTTGGGAGTATGGACCGATTGCTTCGGGAGCATTTTTAGTCTTTACTTCCTTTTTCATTTTAATTTGCTCCTTTCCTTTCTTCACGCCCAAGACATTCCCTAGGAGAGTCCCCAAGAAAAGAAAACCTAGAAATAATCTTCTGGTCATTTTCTTTTCGCTCTGATTTTACTTTATCAAAACAGAATAAGCGAGTAAAGAAAATTGAACTTTTTCTGACCACAAAATTTCTAGTTGAAAGACAACCTTCATCAGACAACTAACTCAAGAAATAGAAATATGTTTCGGTTAGATTATAAAGGGCAAAATGATTATTCTTAAGATAATTATCTTTGAGTTAAATTTTAGATGATTTGATTCAGGCTAAATATTAGATGATTTGATTCGTTTTCTTGCCGAATTTAATTTTTTTTTCTAAAATAAAGGGCTATGCCCATCTTTGAATATACTTGCCATGATTGCGGTCACCAATTTGAGATTTTGGTCTTATCCAGCCAGGCTAACAATCTTCAGTGTCCTCACTGCCAGAGCAAAAAAATAACCAAACGATTTTCTTCTTTTGGCATTGGTGGGGGAAGCAATCGTCTACAAACTTCTTCTTCGGCTTGCCAAAGCTGCTCAACAAAAAATTGCAGCACTTGTAAACCTTAACCTCATTTCCATTTTTAAGTTACCTCTTGGATAATTAAATTTTCCGCCTCTTGACTAAAACCGCTTAATAATCGTTTAATAAATACCCAATGAATAAAGATTATCGCCTAGGTATTGATACCGGCGGTACATTTACTGACTTTGTCCTTTACCGGGAGGGAAAAGTTCTAACCTTTAAATTACCCTCTACCCCTCATAACCCTTCCCAAGCAATTATTAAAGGGATAAAAACTTTAAAACTTGATCCCTCCAGCCTTATTCTTATCCATGGCACAACGGTGGGCACTAATGCTCTCCTTCAGAGAAAAGGAGGGCGGATAGCTCTCGTTACTACCCGAGGTTTTGAGGACATCATCCACATCGGTCGCCAGACAAGAAAAAAACTCTACAGTCTTATTCCTGAAGAACGTCATCCCATTATTCCTCCTCAACTTTGCTTTGGGATCAAGGAAAGAATAAAGGCCGGAGGCAAAATTGAACAAGAAATAGACCAAACTGAAATTGATTCTTTAATTCAACTTTTTAAGCGCCGAAATATTCAAGCCATTGCCGTCTGTTTTCTTCACTCTTATATCAATCCTACTCATGAAAAAATAGTGGCTCAAAAACTGCGCCAAGCCGGCTTTCTGGTTTCTTCCTCCTCCGAACTTCTTCCTGAGTACCGAGAATTCGAAAGGATGGCGCTCACCACTCTCAATGCTTTTCTCATGCCGGTGATGGAGACTTACCTAGCTTGTCTGGAAAAAGAATTATCCGGGTCAAAAATCTGGATCATGCAGTCTAATGGCGGTTTTATCTCTCCTCGGACAGTCCGTAGTCAACCAATTCGAACCGCTCTCTCAGGGCCAGCCGCCGGAGTTGTCGCTGCCGACTATTGGCGGGAAATCTTTTCAATTCCCCAGATAATTACTTTCGACATGGGAGGCACCTCAACTGATGTTTCTCTAATTGATTCGGGAATAACCCGAACCCCTGAGATGGAGATTGGTGGTTATCCTTTAAGAATGCCCATAATTGATATCCACACTATCGGGGCTGGCGGGGGATCAATAGCTTATGTTGACCAGGGTTTTGCCCTGCGAGTTGGTCCTCATAGTGCTGGAGCCAATCCTGGTCCTGCTTGTTACGGGCGATCTCGGCAACCTACAGTTACCGACGCTAACCTTATCTGTGGACGACTTGATCCTGAATTTTTCCTGGGCGGACGCCTCAAAATTTTTCCCGAAAATAGCTTCGCCAGCTTGCAACAGATCGCTCAGCAATTAAACAAATCAGTCTACGAAACAGCCGAAGGTATCATCCAAGTGGCTAATGCCAACATGGAAAAAGCCATTCGAGTCATCTCCATCGAAAGAGGTTATGACTTAAGAAAATTTACTCTCCTTTCTTTTGGGGGTGCAGGAGGAATGCACGCTGCCGAAATTGCCGAAGATCTTCGGTTAGCTCGGGTAATAATTCCTAATTATGCCGGCGTTTTCTCAGCTTTAGGCCTCCTCTTAGCTGAGGCGGTTAAAGATCTCTCTCTGACTTTCTTATCCCTCCTTAGGGAAACTCCAGAAGAACTCTTGCAATCCAAATTCAATCGACTCTCGGCTCAAGCCATCAAAGAGATGCAAAAAGAAGGCTTTGGCCTCGAAGAAATAAAGCTCTTTCCCTCGCTTGAAATGAGATATTATGGCCAGTCTTATGAAATAGAATTACCCTATGCTCCACCTTCTAACTTAGAAGCTTCTTTCCACCAGCGACACCAACAACTTTACTCTTATCGCCAGCCTGACCAACCCATCGAAATTGTGAACCTCAAGATTAAAGCCCTCGGTAATTTTCCCAAAATTAAGCTTTCTCCTTTTCCCCGTCCAGGCCGGCCACGAAAAATAACTTTTACCAAGCAGCAAAATGTCTATTTTCATGGAAAATTCTACGAAGCTCATGTTTTTCGGCGTCAACATCTTTTCCCCGGGATAAATATCAAGGGCCCAGCCTTGATCTCCGCTGAGGAATCAACCACCTTTATCCCTCCCAACTATCAGGCAAATGTTGATGACTACTTAAATATCATCCTGGAGCGGCAAAGACCATGATTGACTTTGACCCTATCGAGTTAGAATTGTTTAAGAATAAGTTCATTTCCATCTCCGAAGAGATGGGTGCCGTCCTAGGGCGAACAGCACTTTCACCTAACATTAAAGAACGAAAAGACTATTCCTGCGCTTTGTTTACCTGCCAAGGGGAAACTTTTGCCCAGGGATCGCATATTCCTGTTCATTTGGGAGCCATGCCCCTTTCGGTTAAATCCGCTCTGCAAGTAGTCAAGTTTGAAGAAGGAGACTTGGTCATCCTCAACGATCCTTACCGCGGTGGGACTCACCTGCCTGATGTTACTTGTATTTCTCCCGTTTTTTATGCCGGGAAACTTATCTTTTTGGTTGCTAATCGGGCTCACCACGCGGATATTGGGGGGATGACTCCAGGCTCGATGCCCTTGGCCACCGAAATTTATCAGGAAGGACTCATCTTGCCCCCGGTCAAACTTGTTCGCCGAGGAGAAATTGACGACGGTCTTCTTTCTCTCATCCTCGCTAATGTTCGAACCCCAGAAGAAAGGCTGGGAGATTTGATGGCTCAAATCGCGGCCAACGAAAAGGGTATTCAAAGATTAAAAGAGATTCTTGAAGAATATGGCGCCGAGAAAATAAACTTTTATGCTCAAGCCCTCCAGGATTATACTGAAAAGTTTCTTCGCCAGACTATCTCCCAAATTCCTGACGGAGAATATTCTTTTACCGATTATCTGGACGACGACGGGCTTTCTTTCACTCCCATTCCCCTTAAGGTGGTGGTCACCATTCATGGAGACCAAGCTAAAATTGATTTTAGTTCATCTTCTCCCCAAGTAGCTGGAAATGTAAACGCTAATTTAGCTGTTACTATATCGGCCGTGCTTTATGTTTTCCGCTCTCTTGTGGAAGAAGACATTCCCTTCAACACTGGCCTGTTACGACCATTAAAGATAATCGCCCCCCAAGGCACTGTTCTCAACGCTGACTTTCCCTCGGCTACAGCTGGAGGCAATGTTGAGACATCGCAGCGAATTGTAGATGTTTTACTCGGTGCTCTGGCTGAGGCGGTACCCGAGAAAATTCCAGCCGCTAGCTCGGGTACAATGAACAATGTCGCCTTCGGCGGCTATGACCCACTTTTACAGAAAAGATATGCTTATTATGAAACCATTGGGGGAGGGATGGGAGCCAGTTTTGGCCGGGAGGGATTAAGTGGTGTCCATACCCATATGACCAATTCTCTTAATACTCCAATAGAAGCTTTGGAAAATTATTTACCCCTTAAAATCAACCAATATCGACTGCGCCCAAGGTCTGGGGGAAAAGGGAGATGGCGCGGCGGCCAAGGGATAATTCGGGAATACGAGTTCTTAAATCCGGTCCAGTTAACCATCATCTCCGAACGAAGAAAATTCGCACCTTATGGACTGCGAGGGGGCGAACCAGGCCGGCCGGGGAGAAATATCTTAATCCAAAAGAACCGCCGGCGAATACTAGGGTCAAAAGTTAACCTGAAAATTCAGTCAGGGGAAAAACTCAGGATTGAAACACCAGGAGGGGGAGGTTACGGTCATCAGCAAGAAAAATAAAAAAAGCTCTTTTGGACCCGGCTTTCTGGTCACAGCCGCATTTATCGGACCAGGCACGGTGACCACCTGTTCTCTAGCCGGCGCAAAATTCGGTTATAGCCTCCTTTATACCCTCCTCTTCGCTACTTTGTCCACTATCTTTCTGCAGGAAATGACTGGCCGTTTAAGCCTTGGTTCCGGCCAAGATTTAGCTCAAGCCCTCCGCAAATTTCCTCATCATCACCTCACCCGCTGGATTTTGATTATTCTAACCCTTTCTTCTATTACCCTTGGGTGCGCCGCTTATGAAGCCGGAAATATAGTCGGAGGAGCTATGGGGCTAAATCTAATTACGCCTTTTTCTCAAAAACTTTGGGTGATTGTCATTTCTGCGGCGGCGTTTTTCACTCTCAACCAGAAAAAGTACCAATTAGTTGAAAAAATTCTTATTTCCCTGGTGGGGGTGATGAGTGTTTCCTTCATCTTGACAGTGATCATTATTAAACCGGATCTAACCAAAATCTTTCAGGGCTTTCTTCCTTCTTTCCCTTCAAGTTCCCTTCCCCTTATCCTGGCTTTAATCGGAACGACCATCGTGCCTTACAATCTTTTTCTCCATTCCTCGGCCGTCCAAAAAAAATGGAAATCCGTGTCTGATTTGAGCTTAGTAAAAAAAGATTTAATCCTCTCCATTGCTTTAGGGGGCATCATTTCCTCAGCAATAGTCATTACTTCAGCTTCAGCCTTTTTTGAACAGGGAAAAACTCTGGAAAGTGGCATCCAAATGGCGGGGCAACTTAAACCCCTCTTTGGTTCTGTGGCTCAAATTCTTTTTGGTCTGGGTTTCTTTGCGGCTGGTATGACCTCCGCCATTACTGCGCCTTATGCCGCCGCCTTTGCCTCTACGGGCATTCTGGGGATTGCACGGGACCAAAAACCCCAGATTTTTCGTCTTTTTTGGCTCATAGTGCTCGGTGTGGGACTTTTCGTGTCTCTCCTTAATCTAAAACCATTAGGTGTGATTGTGGTGGCTCAAATGACTAACGGCCTCATCCTTCCTGTGGCCACCATCAGCCTTCTTATCGTTTTAAATAACAGCCAATATATGGGGAGACTAAAAAATAACCTCGCTCAAAACATCATTGGGACCCTCGTCACCCTTGTCGTTACCATCCTTGGAGTCTGGAATATAATCCGCCTTTTTCTATAAATAAAAATTGACCCGCCTTCTTTTCTTTTATTTCATTCTTTAGTTCACTTTTATTTATTTTTGTTTTTTGTTTATTTTAGTCTGTTTTCCTTGGTCTATTTAATTATTTGGGTTAACTATATTGAAAATCAATTTACTCTTTTTTCACTGACACCAAAATTATCCATTATTTACCTTCCTCATAAAGGCTCATCTTCTGATTTCTTGAGGCCAAGTTACCATTCACCTAGCAGCTACCTTTTAAATTACCTGCAGGCAAACCCAGAAAAACTGGCAAGCTACGGCGCCTGTCCTGATACGTTCAAAGAATTAGGTAAATGGGTAAGCTGGGACTAGTGTCACCAGTTTTCAAAAAATTAGGTAAATAGGTGAACTGTCACCAGTTTTTTCAGTTTTTTAAGGCAGTTTCAATCTTTAAGGGCCCAATCGACGGCTTGTCGAGCGTGGATGGCGGTGGTATCAAAGAGAGGCAAAGGACTATCCTTTGGTCCGACCAAAAGCGGGATTTCAGTACAACCAAGAATAATCCCTTGGGCCCCTTCCTCTTTTAACTCCTCAATAATCTGGACAAATTTTTGGCGTGAGGCGTCCTGAATTTTCCCTAAAACTAGTTCTTGAAAAATAACCTGGTGAACGAGCCGCCGCGGGGCAGGAGGAGGAATCAAAACCTCTAGATTATACCTATCCCTTAATCTCCCGCGGTAAAATTTTTCTTCCATCGTAAAACGCGTGCCCAAAAGCCCCACTCTTGTCAATCCCTGCTTAATTATGGCTTCGCCGGTTGCATCCGCGATATGCAAGAGAGGGACTGAAATCGCCTCTTCAATCACCTCGGCTACTTTGTGCATGGTATTAGTGGCGATTAAAATAAAATCAGCTCCAGCTTGTTCGAGTTTCTGAGCTTGCTCCGAGAGGAGACGACCCATTTCTTCCCATTGGCCTTGATGTTGGCAGGCCTCAATGACAGCAAAATCAAAAGAATAAAGTAAAATTTGGGCTGAATGATAACCACCCAATCGTTGTTTTGTCTCCTGATTAATTATCCGATAATACTCCAGAGTTGATTCCCAACTCATTCCTCCTAAAATACCGATTGTTTTCACCGTTACTCCTTTGCTTAAACAGAAGATAAAATATAAAAAGCTTATAGAGATTATATTTTACTATAATCAACCTTAACCAAAAAGTAATTTTAAAACTCCTTTCCATCTTCAAAAGCATGACATAAAAATGGTGACTGGCACCTTATTTTGGCTTGGGACACCTCCAAGACAGCGGCTAATACAGTACCAGTAATACATACCTGCTGCCATTTTTCCCAGTAGAACAAAAAATGAGAAAGAAATAAGTTGTCTGTCTTCATTTCTTTCTGCTCATTCAATCTAAAGGCTATTACCCAATCTATCACGCTCTGGGTAATGCTTCCTAAAAGGCCAAGCTTAGGTCTTTTAGGCTTTCTGAAGAACCCTATTTTGTCTTGGAGAGCAATAGTCATTATATTTTTCCTCGTGGCCAAAATAAACAACTAATAAATAAATCGCCCTTTTCTCCTGCACCTCCCACCTATCATCGCGGCAACGATGCTCCTGCCCAGGAAAACTTAATCTCTCCCCAAAGGAGAACACATAATTTTATTTCCAATTGGAAAAAGACAAAACTTGTATTAAAATTATTTATCCGAACAAAGATTATAATTTTAATAATTCGCAACGTGAACCGAATTAACCTTAAGTTAAGAGCTATCCTGTGACCAACAGCCAGTTCAAGCCGAAAGTTGCTCAAGGTGTTTTCGTTTTTCTCTATTTTAGATAAAAAGCAGTAAAATTATGTTAAATATTAAAAAAAAACTCTTAGTTTTCTTCCAACTTTTTTGTTGTTGTTTTCTATTCCCGGCCATCCAGCACCAATCTCACCAAGTTAACGTCTTTAACATTGAAGTACCTGTGCGGGTCTTCAAGGGAAATAAATTTATTGATAATCTCACCAAAAATGATTTTGAGCTTTATGACAACGGCCAGAAGCAAAAAATCGAGGCACTCTACCTCATCCGACAAACCTCGATTGCTAAACGTGAAGGCAGTTCCTCAACCCGGCCTAAGGTAGCCCGGCATTTTATCCTCTTCTTCGAAGTTCAGCAATTTTTGCCAAAAATAATTGAAGCCATAGACTATTTCTTCAACTTCGTTCTAGGAAAAGAAGACACCTTAGTCGTGATCACCCCGCTCAAAACATATCGCATCCATCCGAAAGCGAGTACCCTTCTTTCCCCCAAAGAACTGGCTGCTCAACTTGTTTCCCATCTCAAACGAGATATTAAAACAGGTTCTGCTGAATACCGAATAATTTTAAGAGACCTAGAAGATTCTCTTCGCGGAGGACTTGACGAAGAAACTCTACCTCTTTTTCAGCAATATCTCCAAAAACTTGAAGAATTGCGTCATATCAATGAAAAAAATCTCCTTAATTTTGCCGAATATCTAAAACAACAAGAAGGACAAAAGCATGTTTTCCTTTTCTATCAAAAAGAAATGATCCCTAAACTTACTCCCCAACAGTTAAATCTATTGACCACTCTTAACCAAGACAAACCAGATTTGATATTTCAATTAATGGAAATGTTTGAGTTTTACCGCCGCGATATTTCCTTTAATATCGAACGAGTGAAGCAACATTTTGCTGATTCATCTATATCCATCCACTTTTTGTTCCTGACCAAAACCCTCCCCCCTAATCTGGAAGTAACGACGATGAAACCTTCCGGCTTAGTGATGACCGAACAATCGGAAGATATCTTCAGCGCTTTTAAGGAAATAGCCGAGGCAACCGGAGGTTGGGTAACCAGTTCAGCTAATATTAGTACTGCTTTTAAAGAAACAGTGGAAGCCGCCAAGAACTATTATCTCCTCTATTACACCCCTCAGAATTATTCTCCTGATGGTAGTTTCCATCAAATTGAAATTAAAGTTAAGAAACCCAATTTACGGGTAATTCACCGGTCCGGGTATTTTGCCGACTAAAAAGTCAGCCCCAATAAAATTCTTTGATTTGATCGACTACGTATTCTTGATGGCTAGCGGGGATTTCAGGATAAATCGGGAGGGCTAAAACCTCGGAGCTGGCTTGTTCAGCGCAAGGAAAATCACCTTTTTTATAACCGAGGTATTGAAAACATGGTTGGAGGTGAAGGGGAATGGGATAATATATGGCTGTGGCTACCCCCTTCTCCAATAAATATTGTCTCAGCTCGTCCCTTTGTTGAACCCGAACAACGTATTGGTGGTAGGTATGAAAATTCACAATATTTTTATTTTCATACTGGGCCGGCGGCGCAATAACGATCCCTTCTTCAGCAAGCTTTGAATCTTGAAAAAGTTGAGTATAATAGGCGGCTTTTTCCTGGCGCTCTTTTATCCATTGTGATAAATATTTCAACTTTATTCTTAAAACCGCCGCTTGAATTTCATCCAACCTAAAATTTCCTCCCAACCAGGCATGAAGATAACGTTGCTGAGAGCCATGGTTACGAAGGGCAATGAGTCTCTCTCGGAGCTGATGACTATTGGTAAGGACCATCCCCCCATCGCCTGCTCCGCCTAAATTTTTTGAGGGGAAAAAAGAAAGAACGCCTGCATCACCACTAGCTCCTGCTTTGAGGATTCCTTCTTTTCCTGGATATTCAGCCCCAATGGCTTGGGCAGCGTCCTCAATAAGGTTTAAATCATACTTGCGAGCCAGCTCCATAATTGGGTCCATTTCCACCATTTGTCCAAAAAGATGAACAGGAATTAGAGCCCTAATTCTTTCCTTGCGTTGTCGTTCAGCTAAAACTTCTTCTACGGAATCCGGATCGAGATTAATGCTCTGCGGGTCAATATCAGCAAAGATTACTTTTAATCCGAGGCGAGCTGGGCTTCCCCCCGTGGCAATAAAAGTAAAAGGAGTAGTCAAGATTGCTTCGCCTGGTTGAAAATCGAGGGCCATCATTGATATTAAAAGAGCGTCTGTCCCCGAAGAAACACCAACAGCGAATTTTACCTGGCAGAAATCGGCCAATTCCTCTTCGAGCTTTTTCCCTTCCTCACCAAGAATGAACTGCTGGGTAGCCAATAATTCTTCAATTTTCTTTTCTACTTCTTCTTTAATTAATTGATACTGAAGTTTGAGGTCTAAAAAAGGAATTTTCATTTTACTTCTTTTCCTAACGTTGACTAAGTCAAAAATTTAATAATCTAGTTTTCATTATCTGATTACTTTTTTCAATTTTTTCTTTTCGATAATCAATTTCCCTTGGTAGGAAATATAATTTAAAAGAATGATTACTCTTTCATTATCGGTAAGTTCTTTCCTAAAAATACCGCGAAGCCCCTTAAAAGGACCTTCCATCACCTCAATTTCATCTTCCACTCCAGGTTCCTCTCCGTATTTATTTAATTCGATAAGCCCATCAATTTCTCGCGCTTTAATTTCATGGATAACTTCTTCGGCAATTGCAATGGGGCCATCTGAGTTACCCACCACTTTCTTTACCCCTCTCGTATACCTTATCAATCGATACTGAGCAGGAAAATCAAAGCAAACAAATTGATAGCCAGGGAAAAAAGGCTTAATTAAGCCTTCTTGGGAATACTTTGGATTGTAAACAACAAAATTAGCTTCTTGGAGTATTTTTTCCACCTGAAATTCTTTTTTGGGCTTGGTGTTAATCACAAACCAATTTCGCATTCGTCTTTATCTAAAAAAATGATTATTCTTCACTTAATCCAAACTGACGATAAAAGGCTGGCCGTCGATCGGCCATAAAGAATTTTTTGGCTGTGGCCGTGGCCACTTGACTAAGATCACAGTCAACCAAGAGAATAGAATCTTCTCCTTCGGGAGCCCGGGCAATAACTTTTCCTTCCGGGTCGGTAACAAAAGAACCCCCAGCAAAATTTAAGTGTTCTTCCTGGCCAACACGATTAACCAGAGCGGCAAAATAGCCATTCTGGAAGGCAGCGACTTGAACTTCAGCCTCAAATATCCCTGGTGACCACTCTCCTACTGCTCCTGCCTGGGGTATAACAACTATCTCCGCTCCTTGCAAGGCTAAGGCACGCATGTATTCTGGAAAGTGACGATCATAACAGATAGCCACTCCCACCATTCCAACCGCTGTGGGATAAACTAATTGATCATTATCCCCAGGATGATAATAACCTTTTTCCCAGAAACCCATCCCCTCCATGATGTGAGCCATTCTCACCACCCCCAGGAGACGGCCATCTCCATCAATAACGGGAGACGCATCATACGTTCGAGATCCATCTCTTTCAAATAAGTTAATGACGGTAACAACCCCGCACTCTTTAGCCAAAGAAATGAACATTTCTGTTGTCGGGCCAGGAATTGGTTCTGCCTTTTGTAACAACTCGGGGGAAACATGATACTGGGGCCAGAAATAAGACAACCCCAATTCAGCAAAAGCAATAAGCTGGGCTCCTTGTTGAGCTGCCCGGCGAAAGGCCTCTTCTCCTCGGTGCAAATTATCTTCTTGGTCTCGAGAAGCATGTTGCTGAATCAAGGCTATTTTCATCTAGCTTCCCCCTAAACTTTTTTCCTTCATTTTGAAAGACAATATAACTCTTTTTCCCGTGATTGTAAACAGTATTATTCGCAAACATTATATTTGTTATTATTGCAAATCATTCAATTATTTAGTTATTGTTAGACAAAAAAAGGGAGGGTTACTGTCTCCACACTTAACCTCTGCAAATTATAAGGTTAGAACCCAAGCCTTAATCAATAAATTTAAAGCATATTGTTCATTAAAATAATGTCAAAGGTGAAGATCTTTCTCCTCTTAACCTATTAATTCCTTCTATCTATCCGTATGGAAAAGAAGTAAAAAAATAAAAATAAGGGATTTTTTTGGCTCTATATCGTTTTTTGATTTCCAAAAGCGGCCATCGTCACTTCTTTTCAACTTCTGCTAATCATTAAATGAAGAAACAGATTAAATTAATTCCCAGGAATTATAAAGCAGTTGAAAAAAACTTGACGGGAAGCAAAGGACTTCAAAGGTTACTAGGAGATTAACAGAAGATTGAAGCTAAATCTCTATGTGTAATGCATTTTCCAAAGAATCCTTCAATTCAGTTAAGGCAATTGGTTTACTTAAATAGCCACAGTAATTAGTCTTTTTTATCTTTTGAAGCAAGCTCAACTCACTGTAAGCAGAAAGATAGATAATGGGAATTTGCCAACGTTGAGAAATAATTTCCGCCGCTTCAATACCACTCATTTTCCCTTTCAACTTAATGTCCATCAAAACTACATCCGGGTGATGAATGAGAATAGCTTTAATTGATTCTTCTCCCGAGGTAACAATACCCACTACTTTACACCCCATTTGCTCCAAGCAAAATTTTAAATCGTGAGCAATAATTAGTTCGTCCTCAACAATAAGAATACTCGGTAGCTTTTTACTCTTACTGGCGATTCTTTTTTTATCTGCGTATCTCATTGGTATAGAGTTCTTCTCTTTCATTATTTAGTCGGAGATAAAGGGTAAAAATTGAATTTTATTTAAATTGTTCCTTCTCTCTGTGCTCCTCAAGAAGTATCCCATCAAAGGAAAAGGAAAGGAAGAGAAAACAGTCCTCGAGGATAATACCCTTTTTCACTTTGGCTTTCTTCCCCCCTCTGTTTAGTGGTTCGGCAAAAATAAGAATGGTAGCGGGGGCTGGATTTGAACCAGCGACCTCCGGGTTATGAGCCCGACGAGCTACCAGACTGCTCTACCCCGCGTTTCTAGCCTCTAATTATAGCAAAACCAATCCTCATGTCAATCAGATTGATTAAAGCAATTAAAATACCCTAGAGTGATAAAAAATTTCTTGACATCCCTTTCGAGCAAAAAATATAATGGGAAACTCAAAAAATGGGTTTAATTCTTTTTATCCTTTTTGGCTCAATCGCCATTATTTTTTCTTTAGGTCTTATTTTTTTCAAAAACCAAATTTACAATGCTCTTTGCCTTATCGTTACCCTGTCAGCATTAGGAGGTATCTTTGCTCTCTTAAATGCCCCTTTTATTGCGGTAGTCCAAATTATCATTTATGCGGGAGCCATCATGGTTCTCTTTGTCTTTGTAATCATGACCATTAACCTGAAGAAAGGACTACCTCCCGAAAGAAAAAAATGGCCAGCTCGATTGGCTATCATCATTGGGATAATCCTTTTCCTCGAGTTATTACTGGCTATCCTCCGCGTAGGAGGACTTTTCCCCCCTTCTGCATCTCCAGCAGGGACACCGGCCAACCTGGGAGAATTGTTGTTTTCAACTTTTATCTACCCTTTTGAGATAACCTCGGTTCTCATTGTGGCGGCTCTCGTGGGAGCCATCGTTTTAGGTAAAAAGAGGAACCAAGAATGATTCCTATAAATTTAATCTTCATTTTTGGTCTTGTTCTTTTTTCAATCGGCTTAATTGCTTTCTTCGTCAAACGTGATTTAATCACCATGTTTATGGCTGTCGAGCTTATGCTCAATGCGGCTAATTTGATTTTTATCGGTTTTGCCCAAGCTTTTGCCTCTCTCGAAGGACAGATCATCGTCTTTTTTGTGATTACTGTCGCTGCTGCCGAAGCAGCCATCGGATTAGCCATTGTCATGCTCATCTTTCGGCAGAAAAAAACAGTTAAAACTGAAGATTTAAACTTAATGAAAGGTTAAAATGGCTAATTATTTTTGGATGATTCCCTTTTTCCCGGCTCTTAGTGTAGTTTTATTCCTTCTTTTCGGGCGCTTGATGTCCAAGAAATACGTCTCCTTTCAAGCTTGTTTTTCGGTCTTGCTGTCTTTTGTTTTTTCTCTTTTCGCTTTTATTCATCTTCTTTCTCTTCCTTCCTCCTCCTTGCCTTTAGTCAAAAAACTATTCACCTGGATTCTCTCCGGGAATTTCCAAGCCAACTTTTCCCTCCAACTCGACCCTTTATCTTCGGTAATGACCTTGGTGGTTACCGGAGTAGGGTTTTTAATTCATGTTTATTCCGTCGGTTACATGGCTGAAGACCGAAGCTATACTCGTTATTTCACTCAGCTCAATCTTTTTACCTTTGCGATGCTCATCTTGGTGATGGCCTCCAATATTGTGCTTATGTTTGTCGGCTGGGAAGGAGTAGGTCTATGTTCTTATCTTTTAATTGGTTTCTGGTTTGAAAAACATTCCGCGGCTAACGCCGGTAAAAAAGCTTTTATTGTCAACCGCATCGGGGATGCTGCTTTTCTCCTGGGAATATTTCTTATTTTTTCCCACCTAGGTTCAGGTGAATTTACTGTTATTAATCAAGCTTTAAGCCAGCATCAATTAGCTTTGCCCCTTGCTACTCTAATAGCTATCCTTCTTTTCGTTGGTGCCACCGGAAAATCAGCCCAAATTCCTTTATATGTTTGGTTACCCGATGCCATGGAAGGCCCCACCCCAGTTTCAGCTCTAATTCATGCGGCCACCATGGTCACCGCTGGTGTTTATATGGTGGCCAGATTAAATCATCTTTACTCGTTTACTCCTTCTGCGGCCCAGATTGTGGCTATTGTCGGAGCCATTACGGCTGTTTTTGCCGGCACCATTGCCTTAACCCAAAACGATATAAAAAGAGTCTTAGCCTACTCCACTATTTCTCAGATCGGTTACATGTTTATGGGCTGTGGAGTTGGTGCTTACGCCGCCGGGATGTTCCATCTGGTTACCCATGCCTTTTTTAAAAGCCTTCTCTTTCTAGCCGCTGGAAGCGTTATGCATGCTCTCTCTGGCGAGCTGAATATGCAAAAAATGGGTGGTTTAAAAAAATACCTGCCTCAAACTTACCCAACATTCTTAATTGGGGCTATTGCTATCTCCGGGATTCCTTTCTTTTCGGGGTTCTTCTCGAAAGACGCCATCCTTACCAGCGCCTACGCCCAAGGTAATTATTTAGTCTGGACCCTGGGGATATTCGGTGCTGTTTTGACCGCCTTCTACATGTTCCGACTTATCTTTCTGACTTTCCACGGACCGGAAAGAATGGATGAGGAAGTTAAAAAACATATTCACGAATCGCCACCGGTGATGACTATCCCTCTGGTAATTTTAGCAATTTTGTCCATCGTCGGAGGATATATTGGACTTCCCGCGGTGGTGGGCAAAGAAGCTAACTGGTTCTTCAAGTTTCTTACCCCGGTTATTTCCCATCACGAAGAAGTTCATTTGAGCTTGAGCACTGAATGGCTTCTGATTCTTGCTTCCACGGTGGTGGCTCTAACTGGAATTTTCATCGCCTATGTGCTTTATCTAAAAAAGCCATCTCTTCCTCATCAAATGGTGGCTCGTTTTCCCCGAGCTTATCGCCTGCTGGTGAATAAATATTACGTTGATGAAGCTTATAACTATATCTTTGTTCAACCCACTATCAAAGGTTCCGAGTTGGTCTACCAACATTTTGACCTGAAGGTTATTGATGGAGCTGTTAACGGAACCGCCACTTCGGCCGGATTTTCAGGAAAAATCATCAGCTACCTGCACACGGGTTTGATCAAAGATTACGCCCTAGCCATTCTGCTAGGAGCCATAATTCTTCTGGGGTATTTACTGTTGTAAAATGAGTGAACATTTATTGAGTATTTTAACTTTCCTTCCCCTTGGTGGAGCTTTAATCATTGTTTTTGTTCCCCGTCATAAAAAGCAACTCTTGTATACAATCGCTCTAATTGCTTCCCTTCTTAATTTTTTCTTTTCCTTAGTGCTTTATTTTCGATTTGATGAAGCTTCGGCTCTTCCTCAATTTGTCGAAAAAAGCCCTTGGTTAGGAAAAGGGATCTTTTATCATCTTGGCGTCGATGGCATCAGTCTTTTTCTTGTTATATTAACTACCTTCCTGATACCCATCGCCATTATCTCCTCTTGGAACTATATTACCCAGAAACAAAAAGAATACCTTTTCTTTCTTCTCCTTTTGGAGACGGGTATAATCGGAGTCTTTGTTTCCCTAAATCTATTTCTTTTTTATGTTTTTTGGGAAGCTATGCTTATTCCCATGTATTTTCTCATTGGGGTCTGGGGAGGACCAAGAAGGATTTATGCGACCATTAAATTTGTCATTTTTACCATGTTCGGTAGCTTGTTAATGCTAGTGGCTATTTTCATGCTTTACTCTCTCCATTTAAAAGCCACCGGGATTCCTTCTTTCGAAATATTTGATATGTACAAAATAATCCTCAATCCCCAACTTCAACTGTGGTTATTTCTAGCTTTTGCTTTAGCTTTTGCTATTAAAGTTCCCATGTTTCCCTTCCACACTTGGCTTCCCGATGCTCATGTTGAAGCTCCTACCGCCGGATCTGTAATCCTGGCCGCAGTACTATTAAAAATGGGAACCTATGGATTTCTCCGCTTTGCTTTGCCTCTTTTCCCCAACGCCCTCTTTAAGCTTATTCCTCTCCTTTCGATCCTAGCTATAATTGGCATCATCTATGGAGGTTTGATGGCCCTCATTCAGAAAGACATCAAATCCTTAGTCGCCTACTCCAGCGTCAGTCACATGGGGCTCATCATGCTGGCTGTTTTTGCTTTAAACCAAACAGCTATCGAAGGGGCCATCTACCAGATGTTAAATCACGGTTTAAGCACTGGGGCACTGTTTTTATGTGTGGGAATCCTTTATGAACGATCTCACACTCGCCTCATCAAGGATTACGGCGGGGTAAGCCGCCAAATGCCCATTTTTTCTACTTTCTTCTTGATTTGTCTTCTTTCGTCGGTTGGATTGCCGGGCCTTAATGGCTTTATTGGAGAAATTCTTTGTCTTTTCGGTGTCTTTCAGTCAAACTCAGTCTATGCTATTCTCGCTATCAGCACGGTTATCTTGGCCGCGGCTTATCTTCTCTGGATGTTTCAACGAGTTATGCACGGTCCGATAACCAACGAAAAAATCCGCAGTTTTAAAGACCTTAATCTAAGGGAAATAATCTACCTATCGCCCATCATTATCATGATAGTTTGGATGGGGATCTACCCTCGGCCTTTCTTGTCCAAGATGAAACCCTCGGTAGAGGCCCTTCTTCATCAAATCAAAACCCATGAAGGTTACTTTCCCCCCAAGGCAGGAATTGATGACTCTTCCTCCCCGAAAATATTTAAACTTTCCCCTTCTGCAGAATGGCCAGAGGAAAACAAGGAGGAAAATAAGTTATGACGGCCTTCCAAGCCCTTCTCCCGCTGATAATTATTGTCGCAACAGCTCTCATCGTGATTCTTCTCGAAGTATTGTGGCGACGACCCAACAGAAATTATCTTGGATACCTAAGTTTAGCAGCTCTCATCGTCTGTGGAGTATTTAATTCTAGATTGTGGAACCAAAAACTTTCGGCTTTCCAGGGATATTTAATTACTGACAACCTGACTGTAGTCTTCTCTTTTATTTTTCTTATCGCTACTGCTCTGGTGGTTTTAATCTCTCTTAAATACATTCAATTTCAGGACATGAATTACGGAGAATATTATGGACTTCTCCTTTTTGCTCTGTCGGGCTTGTTGATTATGGTTTCCTCCTATGATTTGATTGTCATCTTTTTAGGATTGGAAGTGCTTTCTACTTCCAGCTACGCCTTAGCAGGAATAAAAACCAAAGACCAAAAATCCTCTGAAGCAGCGGCTAAATACTTTCTCCTGGGAAGCTTCGCTTCCGCGCTCCTAATTCTTGGGATTGCTTTTCTCTACGGATTTGGCCGAACTACCCAAATTCCCGGTATTATTTTAGGCTTCCAAAGAGAATCTTCCGCCCTCAGCTTGGGTTTAGTAGGCCTGGGATTACTCGTTGTTGGCTTTGGCTTCAAAATCGCCCTCGTTCCCTTCCATATGTGGACTCCGGATGTTTACGAAGGTTCACCAACACCAATAGCCGCCTTCTTTTCCATTGGCCCCAAAGCTGTTGGTTTTGCTGTTTTAATCCGAGTTTTCCACCTTTTTTGGCCAGCCGCTTTTAATCGGACCACTTTATTCTGGAGCATCTGGGTTTTAGCCGCGGCAACCATGGTGGTGGCCAACTTGGTAGCTCTTAGGCAAACTAATATAAAAAGACTGCTGGCCTACTCGAGTATAGCTCATGCCGGTTACTTGCTAGTAGCTATTCTGGCTGAAGATTATTCAAGCCTTCTATTTTATCTAAGCGTCTATCTCTTTATGAATATCGGCGCCTTTTCGGCAGTCATCGCTTTAAGCCGAGAATCCCATGAATACTTAGAATTAGATGATTTTCGAGGAATTGGCTTCCGGTTTCCTTGGATTGGGGCCATGATGACTATCTTTTTAGTCTCTTTAGCTGGATTTCCCCCAACAGGAGGATTTCTAGCTAAATTCTATGTGTTTTCCTCGGCCGTTGACAAAGGTCTAACTCCCCTAGTAATTATTGCTGTCTTGGCCAGTTTGGTCTCTGTTTATTATTACCTCCGCGTTGTGGTTTACATGTACATGAAAGAACCCACGACTTCAGTGATCATCAATGCCGACAATCCGCCGCTCTATTTAGTGCTTTTTCTCTGTTTATATGGTGTGTTGCAATTAGGGCTTTTTCCAGGAAACATCCTCGTCTGGATAAAACAAGCCATCTCTTCTTTACCAACAATAATGAGTCTTTGGCCTTAAGATATCTCATTTCACCTATCGCGCCCCTATCATGATCATCATTTTCAGTTCTTTATGAAGTTTTCATGAAAAGCTTAACTACTTCCACCGAACCTTAATTAAGATCTTAATAATTCTGGTTATTAATCTAGACTGATCATTAATTAATGGGCAACGTGCTTTTTCATCGAATTAAAAGACCATTTTTTATAGATAATAAATGTTAATGTCCAATTTTGTTCGCAATATTATTTGGATTGAGGAGAGAGACCATCGCCAACTCTTTCCAAGAAAAAGGTAAGATGGCCCCTATTCTTCCCGTTTTAGAAAAATCAGGTAAATATGTAAGGCGTCACTTATTTTATCACCTATTCATTAGAAAAAATCAGGTAAATATGTAAACTGTCACCTATTTTAATTTTTTAAAAAACGGTTGGAGCAGGACATAAGCCGAATTCTGTTCCTGCCTCAGGCAGGGGTGGTTATTTATCTAGCCCCTTGATTACTCAAGGGGTCATGCGGCCTACCCGCCCCCAGAGACGAGCTTTCTCATCGGGGGCCGATTTGGCCTTGCTCCGGATGGGGTTTGCCCTGCCTCTGGTGTCACCACCAAAGCGGTGAGCTCTTACCTCACCCTTTCACCCTTGCTCCGGGGAAGGGACTTCGCCACTCCCCCCGGGCGGTCTACTTTCTGCGGCACTTTCCTCCGATTGCTCGGAGTCGCTGTTAGCGACCATCCTGCTCAGTGGAGTTCGGACTTTCCTCCCCATCAGCAGCTTGATGCTCTGATGAGGCAACCACCTCGCCTACTCCAACCGTAATTTTAATCTTATATTGTTGTAACTTTTTATAAAGATTACTACGGGGTATCTGGATTGCCCGGGCTGTTTGACTAATATTCCAATCATTCTCTTCCAATTTGGCCAAGATAAATGTCTTTTCAGCTAGTTCTCGGAATCTTTTAAGAGATTTAACTTTCTTTATCTCTGGCAGCAAGACCCCTTCTTGTTGCCTCATATATTCGGGCAAATCCTTCTTTTTTATTATATCCCTATCGGTGGTAATGAGCAACCGCTCAACTAAATTTTTCAGTTCCCGGACATTTCCTTTCCAGGGATATCTCATCATAACTTCCAAAGCATCAGGAGAAAATTTCTTGATTTTAAAATTATTTTCTTCGGCATAAAGGTGAACAAAGTAACCGACGAGCAAAGGAATATCCTCTTTATGTTCCCTTAAGGAAGGAGCATAGAGAGGAATTACATTTAAGCGAAAGTAAAGATCTTCTCGAAAATGTCCTTCTTTTATCTCGCTGGCGAGATCTTTATTGGTGGCAGCAATAACTCGGACATCCACCTTCTGAATTTTAGTTGAACCAACCTTCTGAACTTCCCCTTCCTCCAGAACCCGAAGAACCTTGGCCTGGGTTTTCAAGCTCATATCGCCCACTTCATCAAGAAAAATGGTTCCGCCATCAGCCAATTCAAACTTTCCTGGTTTCTTTTCTGTCGCCCCGGTAAAGGCTCCTTTTACATGGCCAAAAAGTTCACTTTCAATTAATTCTTCGGGAATGGCCGCACAATTAACCTGAATAAAAGGCCCTTCAGCCCGTTGACTTTGCTGGTGAATAGCCCTGGCAATCAGTTCTTTTCCCGTACCGCTTTCTCCATGAATTAAAACAGTGGAATTGGTCGGGGCGATTTTCTTGATTTTCTCCCACAATTCTTTCATCACTGGATGCTTGCCAATTAATTCATAACGTTTAGCTGCTTTCTGACGAAGATCAAAGTATTCTCTTTTTAGGCGTTGATGATCAAGGGCGTTCCTGATAGCTAAAAGAATTCGCTCGCGGTGAAGAGGTTTTTCTAGGAAATCATAGGCTCCCAGCTTCGTGGCTTCCACGGCAGCTTGAATCGTGCCGTGCCCCGAAATCATGATCACTTCCGGGCTATAGGGTCTTTCTTTTAACTCGGCTAATACTGCCAGGCCATCTTGACCTGGCAGTCGAATATCTAAAAGAATTAAATCCAAGCCCACTATTTCATCACTTTTCTCGAGGGCTTCTTCTCCTGTGCGAGCTTCATAAACCTGGTAATCTTCGTATTCTAAGACCATGCGCAAGGATTTCCGGATGTTTTCTTCATCATCAACAATCAAAATCTTGGCCTGAGATATTTTTCTCATCATTTCCCTTTCTTTGATATTTATCCTCTACCGATTTTAACATAAGTCAAGGGCAGGATAAAATTAATCATCATCTTTAGAGAATAATGTCTTGTCGGCCTTTATTTTTTCCGTTAAGATTAAAAAGTCCGCTTTAATGAGCAAAAGTGATATATTTATTGGCACTTCTTTAAATGGCATTAGCCTAGTTTATTGTTGGGGTAATTCTTAATGTGGAAGCCGATAGTTTTGATTTTCCTAGTCATCATCATCGGTACTTTAGGTTATCATTTTATTGAGCACATGCCTTTTCTCGACTCCCTCTACATGACCATCATTACCATCACCACAGTGGGCTTTAGAGAAGTCAAAGAACCCTTGTCCTCTGGGGGACAAATTTTTACTATTTTTATTATTCTCGGCGGAGTCGGAACGGCTATATTCGCTCTCACTAAAATTGGTGAAGCTATCTATGTGGGCGGTTTTCGTCAATATCTCAGGAGAAAAAGGATGGAAAAAGAAATTAAAAATTTAAAAGACCATTATATTATTTGTGGGCATGGCCGGATGGGCCAAATTGTTCGCGAAAGGTTGGAAGAAGAAAACCTACCCTTCGTCATCATCGAAAAAAATGTCAATCAAATTAAAGATTTTCAAAGCAAAAACCACTGCCTGGCCATTATTGGTGATGCTACTCAGGAAGAAATTCTCCTTAAAGCCAGAATAAAAAAGGCTCGAGCTTTAGCTGCTCTTCTTCCCTCTGATGCTGATAACTTATACCTTTCCTTCACGGCCAAGCTTCTTAATCCTTCTTTATTTGTTCTCTCCAAAGCTCTTGATGAAAAAGGAGAGAAAAAAATCCTCCAAATCGGCGCTAATCGAGTCGTAAATCCCTATAAACTAAGTGGTCTTAAAATCGCCCAAGGATTGATTAGACCAACTCTGGTTGACTTCATGGATCTTATCATTCGCCGCCGCGAGCTTTCGCTCTATATGGATGAATTTGTCGTCAGTAAGAAAGCCAAAATTAAAGACAAATCAATAGTTGAATGTGACCTCCGGAAAAAGGCCAATGTCATCGTGGTAGCCATCAAGAAACCAGGTGAAGACATCGTGTTTAATCCTCTTCCTGAAACAAAAATTGAGTCCGGAGATACATTGCTGGTGATGGGTGATACTCAATCCATTGATCTTTTCCAAGTTAATTACCTTAGCCCGGAAAAAGGATGACCATTAAATTATCGAGAAAATTAAATAGCCTCTTAATAATTTTGGGCTTTGGTTATTTGGTTGTTTTTTCTTCTCCCTTCACCCTGGGGGGGAGAGTTGTTGATTCGACGAAGCAAAATAATCAATCGGCTCAATTTATCCTGGACAACGGTCTAAAAGTTGCTCTTTACCGCCAAGGTCATTTACCCCTTGTCCATTTAGTCATCGGTTTCAATGTTGGCTCCAAAAACGAGAATCCCGAAATCTCTGGTTTGACCCATTTGTTGGAACACTATCTGCTTTTCCGGACCAACCAGAAAATCAATAATAAAGATATTAGCCTGGCTATTAGAGAGAAAGGTGGTTACTACAATGCTCATACCGGGCGAGATTTATTGCTCATCGAAATGACTTTACCCTCCGAAAATTTTCTTTTCGCTCTTCAATGCGTAAAACAGTTAGCTTTTAACCTTGATTTCAATGCTTCTACCCTCGAAGAAGAAAAGCAAGTCATCCTCGAGGAAATTGGTCATCTTCAAGACGATCCTCACCGTTATGGAACTTCCTTAACCTTCCAACAACTCTTTAGGGGACACCCTTATCAACAACCCATCTATGGCACCCCCGCCACTCTAGCCAAAATAACCAAAGATCAAATAAAAGAATTCTATCAACGTTATTTTTCTCCCCAAAATGCTGCTTTAGCCGCTGTGGGTGACATTAATTTGAACGAGGCTGAGGAAAAGGTCAAGCAACTTTTTTCTTCTTTAACCAATCCTAGCCCACCTTCTGATTCACTTCCTCCAGTCCCGGCTCGAAAAGAAAAATCAATAATTACAAAGGAAATGGATGTTAACCAAGCTTATCTATTTCTTGGATTTCTGGGACCCGACTACAACCATGATGACCAATATACCATCGATGTTTTAACTGAAATCTTGGGAAGAGGGATCAATCCCCTCCTTAACCAGATAGTAAGAGGACGTCGGGAGTTAGCCCAGAGCGTTTCGATGAATTATACCTCTCTTTTTTATGGAGGAGCCTTGATTATTTCTCTTACCCTTGAACCAAAAAAAATAAACCAAGCCGAAAAGGAAGTTATCCGTTTTTTAAAAACCCTTCGCCGCCAAAATTTTTCTAAGGAAGATTTTTATGGTGAAGCCCAAATCTATGTTTACGATTTCCTGGAACAAGCTAAAAACCAAATTTTCTTCCGGACCTACCAAGCTCAAGAAAATGGTCTGACTTTAGCTCAATCTCTGGTTCGTTTTCTTCTTCTCAATAGACTAAAAGAAAGGGGCTCCTATTTGGAAAAAATCGATAAAATCACCTCCTCAGATATAAGAAAAGTTGCCGGAAAATATCTAAGCCAAGGAAATTACGTGGCGATTAAAATTATTCCTTTCGACAAAGATAAGTAACATGTCTAAATTAAGAAAACTAGGCTTTTTTCTCTTTCTCTTATTATATGTAAACCTCTTTTCCCAGGGAAATTCACCATCATTAGAAAAGCCTATCTTTCCCCCTCTCTCTCGTGCGGTATTAAAAAATGGTTTGCCTCTCCTTTACCAACACGACCCCTCAACCCCCATCACTGTTTTACTCCTCACCATTAAAGGAGGACAGCGGGTGGAACCAGCCGAAAAGTCAGGATTAGCCTATTTGGTAACTCGACTTTCTCTTGAAATTCCTGACCAAAGCAAAGTCCGTCAACTTATGGTCCAAGCTTCCCAATTAACCTTCTCCACTTTTCCCGATTATAATCAAATCCGCCTGGCTTGCCTTACTCCTCACTTTGAAGAAACCTTAAGTATATTAAGTAAAATCATGACTAAACCTTTATTCTCAGGATTGAGAATTAACCGAATCAAAAAGAACATGACCTCGGCTGGGAAGCGAATCCTAGATCAAGCCCGTCTTTATGCCCGCCAAGAAGCTCACACCCTTCTTTTTGGAGCTACTCCTTACGGAAATTCAAGTTATGGTTTCGAGAAAACTATAAACAAAATAACCAAGAAAGATATCGAAGAATACTACCACAATTACTTTAACGCGGCCCAGATGGTAGCAGTAGTTATTTCTGACGAAAACCTGTCTACTATTCAACCAAAATTGGAGAAACATCTGGGAAAATTTCCTCCTGGAAAACCAGCATCTTATCCTTCTCTTAATTTTCCAGTTCCCGAAGAAAGAGAAATAAAAATCAATCGCCAGAGCAAAGAAATTCTCCTTTATCTGGCCTACCCCCTTCCTCCCTTAAATCCCCAAGTTTATACTAGTAGTCTTCTGCTGGATCACCTTCTAGGAAAAGGAGTGCTCTCTCGCCTATGGAAATTAAGGGAAATCCAAAGGCTGGCTTATAACCTTCAATCAGAAATACTTTATTACCAGCAAGGAGGAATTCTAGAACTGGTTGTTGAGACTTCTCCACCAAAGAGAGAAACTGCCCTTAAGGCTCTTAATCAAGAAATAGAATATTTAGTCAATCAACCTTTAAGTGAAGAAGAATTGGCCATGACCAAAGCTTATACTAAAGCCTCTCTTCTCCGTCAATGTCAGGAAAAAAACACCCGAGCTGCCTATCTAGCGGCTTTTGAAGTCAAGGGTTTAGGAGCTAATTTTCTTGAAAATCTGTTTAAGTTAATCGAGCAGATCTCCCTAGAAGAGTTCACGCAGTTTGTTTCCGAGATATTATCGCCGGCTAATCAAATTAAAATTGAAATTGGCCCTAGCCTTTCACCTGAGCTTTAAGTTCCATCACAAACTTTAGTTAAAACCTTCGTTTTCAAACTCTCGGGCAATTCTTGGAAATCATAGGGAACGAATTCTACTTTCAAGTAATTTTTATGCCTTGGAAAAGAGTCTAAAATTATTCCTCGGCTAAATCAAAATAAAATGGCCAACAATATTATTCGCTAGCCCTTACTTGGTGGCCGTTATTTCTTCAACGTCTTCGATCTTTTTAGGAATGGACCGACCTAAAACTCTATGCCCCGTCTCGGTTATCAACACGTCATCTTCGATCCGGACTCCCCCAAAATTCAAGTACTCTTTCACTTGCTCATAATTGACAAATTCACTATGTTTCTTTTCTCCTGCCCACTGTTCAATCAAAGCGGGAATGAAATAAATACCTGGCTCAACGGTCAAAACATGATTTGGTTCCAGTTTCTTAGCCATTCTTAAATAAGCCAAGCCAAACTGGTCACTGCGTTTCACCTTTTCATCATAACCAACAAAATCTTCCCCTAAATCTTCCATATCATGGACGTCAAGACCAATCATGTGCCCCAACCCGTGAGGAAAGAAAAGGGCGTGAGCTCCAGCTTGAACAATATCTTCTATTTCACCTTTGAGCAATCCTAGATCTTTAAGTCCTTCGGCAATAATTTTGGCGGCTTGCAAATGTACATCTCGAAAATAGACACCCGGTTTCATGGCCGCAATGGCTTCTTCCTGTGCTTTAAGGACGATAGAGTAAATATCTTTTTGTCGGGAACTGAATTTTCCCCCGACAGGAACGGTGCGGGTAATATCGGCAGCATAATGCTCAGGGGATTCAGCTCCTCCATCCATAACTAGAAGGCGTCCTTCGACCAGCTCATTACCGTGATAATGGTTGTGGAGGATTTGCCCGTTGATGGTTAAGATAATGGGAAAGGCGAGAAGACAGCCGGCCTCAACACAAATACCTTCCATTCGTCCGGCTAGCTCTTGTTCATACCTCCCTGGCCGAGCCATGCTCATGGCCTCAATATACATCTGGTAGGTAACCTCATGAGCCTTTTCCATAGCTTCTATTTCTTCAGAGCTCTTGATTGATCTTAAAGCCACCACCGCCTTAACCAGCTCCGCGGAGGCATACTTTCTTACAAATTCAGGCCGAAGTCCCAATAAGTCACTAATTTTTAGGGTTGTCTCAGCCCGATATGGAGGCAAAAAATGAACTTTTCTTCCCTCTTTTACCGCTTGAGCAATTATATCCGGCAACTTGCTCAGAGGATGGGTAGTGAAAACACCTGCTTTCTCTCCTCTTTCTTTTAAAGTGGGCAATTCACCCATCCAAATAATATCTTCGATGGTTATATCATGGCCAAAAATCATCTCCTGATCTTGATCCACATCAACAACACCAATCACTGAAGGCTCATCTAAACCAAAAAAATAGAGAAATGAACTATCTTGTCGAAAGGGATAAGGATTAGCAGGATAATTCATCGGGCTTTCTTCATTTCCGATAAAAATAGCCACTCCTCCGGAAAGAAGCTTTTTTAATTGTTGACGTCTTCGTTGATAAACACCAGGACTAAACATAATTTCTCCTTTCTTTTAATCTATTATTGAACATTCTCAATGATATCCTTAATTAGGGGGAAAAATAAATTAAAAAGATTGATGTTCAGTTCGCCTAATTATTTCATCTTGTAGAGCCTGGGGTAAATCAACGAAATAATCACTGTAGCCCGCTACACGAACAATCAGGTCCCGATATTTCTCAGGATTTTTCTGAGCTTCTCTCAGCATTTGAGCCGTGACAACATTAAATTGAACATGATGCCCATCCATTAGAAAATAGGTTCGGATTAACTTGGCCAACTTATCCAACCCATCTTCATCGGCCAAGAGAGAGGGGGCAAACTTCTGGTTAAGAAGAGTGCCTCCTGTTTTAAGATGGTCAATCTTGCCCGCTGACTTAATTACCGCTGTTGGCCCCTTGCGGTCGGCACCCTGAACCGGGGAAATGCCTTCGGAAAGAGGCTGGTGGGCCCGGCGACCATCAGGAGTTGCCAGGCAAACTTTGCCAAAATAAACATGGACGGTAGTGGGAAGGAGGTTAATCCGATGAACCCCTCCTCTTGTATTCGGCCGGCCATCAACAGCCTGGAAATAAGAATTAAATAATCGCCGGGTAAGGGAATCGGCATACTCATCATCATTGCCGTATTTGGGAGTTTTATTCACAAACCTCTGCCTTAGCTCTTCGTTATTTTCGAAATTCTGGTGAAGAGTCCTGAGCAATTCATCCATACTCACCACTTTCTGATCAAAGACATTATACTTAATCGAAGCCAGAGAATCAGTTGCTGTTCCAATGCCCACTCCTTGAATGTAAGAAGTATTATAACGGGCCCCGCCGTCATGGTAATCTTTCCCCCGCGCTATACAGTCGTCAATCAACAGAGAAAGAAAAGTAGCGGGAAGATAAGTGGCATACAAGCGTTCGATGATGTTGTTACCTTTGATTTTAATATCAATGAAGTAATTTAATTGTTTTTCAAAAGCTGAATACAGTTCATCAAATGACTGCCAATGGCGAGGTTCACCAGTTTTCAAACCTATTTCTTTACCCGTTCGTGGATCCACCCCGTCATTGAGAGTTATTTCCAAAACTTTTGTCAAATTAAAATAACCGGTGAGAATGTATGCTTCCTTTCCAAAAGCTCCCGACTCCACACAACCACTGGCTCCACCTTGGCGGGCATCTTCAATGCTTTTGCCTTGACGAACTAATTCCTGAATGATGGCATCAGTGTTAAAAATAGAGGGTTGACCAAAGCCGGTTCGGACAATTTTTAGGGCCCTTTTCAAAAATTCATCGGGCGTCTTTTTACTTATTTGGACCATCGAACTGGGTTGGAGAATTCTCATCTCTTCAACAACATCGAGAATTAAGAATGATAACTCATTAACTCCATTAGTGCCATCAACTTTTACTCCCCCGGTATTGATCAGGGCAAAATCAGTGTAAGTTCCGCTCTCTTCAGCTGTAACGCCAACTTTTGGAGGAGCGGGTTGATTATTGAATTTAATCCAAAAAGCTTCTAAAAGTTCTTTGGCCCGGTCTTCGGTTAAACTCCCGTCTTCCAATCCCTGGCGGTAAAAAGGATAGAGATGTTGATCCAGCCGGCCGGGATTAAAAGAGTCCCAAGTGTTAAATTCAATAATCACTCCCAAGTGGACAAACCAATAATACTGGAGAGCCTCCCAGAAACTTCGAGGAGCATGAGCTGGCACACGGTCACAAATGGCTGCAATTTGGAGTAATTCCTCTTTTCGCTGAGGGTTGTCTTCAGCAGCGGCCATCTCTCTAGCTTTCTGAGCATGCCGGCGAGCATAATTTATCAGGGCATCGGCACAGATAGCCATGGCTTTTAATTCTTCTCTTTTATAATAAGCTTGGGGATCGCGGTAAAAATCGAGATTAGCCATATTTTTTTCAATCTCTTTTCTAAGATCCAGAAAGCCCATCTTGTAAATTTTATCCCCAAGCACAGTGTGACCCGGCGCTCGTTGCTCCATAAACTCGGTAAAAATTCCCGCCTCATAAGCAGCAATCCACTCGGGATCCATTTCGCGAAAGATTACATCCCGGATAGCTCGGCCCCGCCAAAAAGGGATAATCTCTTCTTCATAAACACGGCGTGTTTCTTCATCAACCTTAAAAGGGATCTTTTCTCGATTATTCAAGATATCCAAGTCTTCTAGAGAATGACAGTTTACTTCCGGATAAGTTGGCGTGGCCTTGGGAGCTGGGCCTCTCTCGCCGATAATGAGTTCCAACTCGTCAATAAAAATTTCTTTGTTATCTAATATGTATTTAAAAGCCAGAGCTCGTTGGACAGGAATAGAATACTGATAGTTCGCTGGCTGCTTGTAGAACTCGGTGATTAACTTTGCTCTTTCGGGAGATATATAAGGTCTAATATTCAAGCTTTTTTCTCGAAGTTTTTTAATTCTTTCCGTCATTTTTAACCTCCAATTTTTACTTCAAACCCTTCTTTTTCTAATCTAGTTTTTATCTCTTGGACTCTCTCCTTTGATGGAGAGTTAAATTCGGCCCAACATGTCTTGCCTAATCGAACCATTTTACTTGTCCAGCCTGAGTGATAAACCAAGAGGTTAATCTTTTTCAATTGGGGATACTTGGCTAAAAAACTGATCAAAGCCTCAATGTTTTCATCATCATCACTAACTCCGGCAATCAAAGGGACGCGAACGAAAGTTTCTACCGGTCGAGAGGCTAAGCGACTCAAATTATCTAAAATAAGCTTATTCGAAACTCCTGTCCAGTGGACATGTTTACTTTCATCCATTATCTTCAAGTCGTACAAAAGATAGTTAATCCAGGGTAATTCCCTTTCGATAAAGGAAAAATCCACGTACCCCGAAGTATCGACCGCCGTTGTCCATCCCCGTTGACGACAAGCTTTAAGCAATTCATCAAGAAAAGCTGGCTGGAGAAAGGGCTCACCTCCAGAAATAGTCACTCCTCCCCCCGATTCCTGAAAAAACATTTCATCTTTGGCCAACTCGGCCATTAATTCCGGCACGGACATTTTCTCGCCAACCACTTCGATGGCTTCATACATGCAAACCTCGGCACACTTCCCGCAACCATCACAAGCAGAGCGATCGATCTGTAACTCCTGCTGGATTTTAATTAGTGCCTGTTGAGGACAGGCCTCTAGACAACGCCGACAATCCGGAGCACACTTTTCGGCTCGAAAGAAAAGCTCTTTTTGCGGATCGATTCCTTCTGGATTATGACACCAAGCACAATGAAGAGGACAGCCTTTAAAAAAGACAGTTGTTCTTATTCCTGGCCCATCATGAATAGCATATCTCTTCAAATCGAAAATAATACCGGTCACCAATTTTACCTCTCAAAACTCCTTTCGGCATAAACCGCTGCTTGCTTATAGTATTTCTTAATAAATTTTTCCTGCACTTTATATGACCAGTGGACATCACGAATAAAATTAACCGCCGCTTCCTTATTCCCTTGGTCAATCAAATTAACCAATTGCTGATGCTCACCAATTGAAGTTTCTTCCCATTCCTTGACGAAACCTTCTTGACGAGGAAAGTCGTAGAGTCTCTTTTTCAAGTTATTAACGATTCGGATTAACATTTCATTACCACACTTGGCTAAAAAAATGTCATGAAATTTGACATTTTTTTGGTAATAGAGATTGAAGTTGTTATTGGTGATCGCCTCGGCCATTTCTTGATTTAAGCGAAACATGCGGTCAACATCTTTTTTTTTCAACTTGGGAAAGGAAGACAACAAAGCTTGGCTTTCCAAAGACCCGATAATCTCATAATAATCTTTAATGTCTTTAAGAGTCAGAGGATTGACAATAACTCCTCGCCGGGGAATTATAGTGACAAAATTTTCCATTTCTAGTTGCAGAAGGGCATCCCTTAACGGAGTCTTACTGATTCCTAATTTCTTGCTAGTTTCCTCCATGTTAATGTAGGAACCCGGAAGCAAGTTTCCCTTCTCCATCTGATCTCTTAAGTACTCATAGACCTGATCCTTAAGGGACTTAAGGTTTAAAATAGACTTTTCTTTCATGCTGAACCACCCTTTCTATCATTTTTGCTGTCTAATATATCAAACATTTGAGGGTGGTTCAAGGATTTTTCCCCACTAGTTTGCAGCAAATCCATTCCTTCATCTCCTTCTTTTATAATATATATCAGACATTAGATATCGTCAAGTTTTTTTGGGGGAGTTGCTAGTTCTTTACTATAATTATTTAAAATTAATCACTCTAAGGAAGGAAAGATGTAGCTAATACTCCCCTTTTTATCTTTACTGACCGAAAGAAAAGGGTCAATTGTTGGTGAACTAG